>CEOD01017001.1_pt1 | contig 21773 bp, 18 predicted proteins | sample 530341 | NCBI WGS metagenome assembly CEOD01 (sample SAMEA2619950, study PRJEB7988) | marine metagenome | isolation source: saline water (ENVO:00002010), including | reverse complement strand
CCGGCGGGAAATGGGACCCTCCCTGAGGCGCTTCCGCCCTCCGCGCCCGGTCCAGGTGTGGTGCGAAGGGGGACTCCCCGTCCGGCTTTCCTGGGGAAGGCGCTCCTATACGCTGCACGCGGTCCGCGGCCCTTGGCGGATTTCCGGTGATTGGTGGGATGCCAAGGCTCGGTGGTCGCGGGAAGAGTGGGATGTCCAGAGCGGGCGAAATACTTATTGCCGGATTGTCCGTTTTCCGGCCGGGCATTGGTTGTGGGAGGGCGTCTACGACTGACCCAAAACGCGTTTCCCGCGACCGGTGAGAGCCGGGAATTTCGTAGAAGGAGAGATCAATTCAGGAGCAAACGAAAGATCATCCCGCCACTTGATATTGAGATTAGGTCTCATCCGCAAGTTTTTTCAGAAAACTTTGAACAAAAGGGTTGCGCGTGCTGAAAGCGGGAGACTAAGTTTTGCGAAGTTTTTGGTGCCTCCCAACTCTTTTGGGGGGCTTTCGCACTTATATTTCAACCACCTGAGATCTCCGAGATTTGAAACGGTCATCCTTTCTAGGACGCTTGGCAGCCGGATTTGGCGTCGTCATGCTCTTCGCCCGCACAGGGGCTTCGGCAAGGCCAGAGAATGGTTCAGTGTCGAAGCCTGTCGCGAACCCTTATTTCCGCCCTGCGCCACGTCGCGTAGAGCGTTCGGAGGGAGAAACTTAAAAGTACCTCATGGCCAACGTTTTTCCTTCCTGGGTTAACCGCGCCCCTCTGCGAATCATCGGATGTCTTCTTCTGGTGGTGGGCGGAGTGATCGCCGGTATTACTTATTACATGACGCCGAAGTGGGCGCGTGTTGGATATGAACCGGTGCAGCCCGTCGCGTTCAGTCACGACATTCATGTCAGCCAAGTCGGCTTGGATTGTCGCTACTGTCACACGTTCGTGGACCGTTCGGAGCATTCCAATGTCCCGGCGACCAACACCTGTATGGCCTGTCACTCCATGGTGCAGACCGACTCTCCCGCCCTGCAGCCGGTTCGGGATAGTTACGCAACAGGGGAGCCGATTCCGTGGGTCCGTGTCCACAAGACACCTGACTACGTCTTCTTCAACCACTCGGTTCACGTGAACCGGGGGATCAGTTGCGTGGAGTGTCACGGGCAGATTGATGAGATGGAAACGGTCTCTCACGAGAAATCATTTTCGATGGCATTTTGCTTGGATTGCCACCGCAACCCTGAGGAGCACATTCGCCCACTGGACAAAGTTTACGATCTCACCTGGAAGCCCGAGTCGAAAAAGGCTCAGCTAGAGATGGGTGAAGAACTCGTTCAGCACTGGAAAGTCAACCCACCGGAGTCCTGCTCTGGATGCCACCGATGAAGCAGCAGATGAATAACGAATTCAAAGCCCTTGAGGGCAAAGCTGGCTCACGTTACTGGAAGAGCCTCGACGATCTCGCCGAAACACCGGCATTCCGTGAATGGGCCGAGCGGGAGTTTCCGCAGGGAGCATCGGAGATTCAAGGAGTCAACCGTCGTCACTTCATGAAGATCATGGCCGCTTCGTTCGGTCTGGCCGGAGTGGGACTGACCGGATGCCGACGCCCGAAGCACGAGATTTTGCCTTACGTGAAGCAGCCCGAGAATATCATTCCCGGGGTTGCTCAGTATTATTCCTCCTCCCGCCCAACCGCATGGGAAAATGTACCTGTGGTGGTGGAAACGCACGAGGCCCGTCCCACTAAGATCGAAGGAAACTCGAGCTACTTGGCCGGCGGCGGCGCGACCGATATTTATACGCAAGCCAGCGTCTTGGATCTCTACGATCCTTCGCGGGCGAAGCGCAATGTTCGGGGGTCGAAGACTCTCGATCGTGCGGCGGTTCTCGATCTTTTCTCCGAATGGTCGGGGCAGTTGGCTTCCACCAAGGGAGCGGGCTTTGCCTTTCTCGCCGAGAAGAGCACTTCTCCCAGTCGTCGCAAGCTGGTTGCCGCGCTGAAGAAGAAGTACCCGCAGGCAATTTGGGCCGAGTATGAGCCCATCGACTATTCGGCTGCTGACCGTGCTGCGGAAACGTACTGGGGCCAACCAGTCCGTGCGATCAACGATTTTTCCAAATCGAGTCGGGTCTTGTCGGTAGGCAGTGACTTCCTCGGGAAGGATCCCGGATCGACCGAGTACACCCGCGCATTCAGCCGGGCGCGAAAGGTCGAGAACTCGAAGCAGGCCAATCAGATGAACCGCCTCTACGTGGTAGAAGGTGATTTCACGCTCACGGGTGCCGCTGCGGATCACCGCCTGCGGTTGTCCTCTGCCCAGCAGGAAGCATTTTTGATCGCCTTGGCCCAGGAGCTACTCCGACTCGGCGCGACCGGGAACGGCGATATTTCCGGTTTGGTCCGGGGTATGCCGGTTGATGAGTCTATTCCTCTCGATTGGGTTGCCGCCTGTGCAAAAGACTTGAATGAGCACAAGGGGCATTCCGTTCTCGCGGTTTCTCCGGGTGCGGAAGATCGGGTCCAGTGGATCGCTTACTTCATCAATGAGCTTCTGGGTGCGCCCGGAACCACTCAGAGCTACTTGAAGATTCCTTCTTCGTCAGCCGTCTCGATCAGCGATCTTGCGGTGGAACTGAAGGCAGGCGCGGTGGATAAGCTCTTCATCTTGGGTGGAAACCCCGTGTTCAATGCCCCGGCCGATCTCGATTGGCCGCTGTTGCAGCAGCAAGCGGGTGAGATCATTCGTTTTGGCTATTGGAACGACGAGACTTCGGCCTCGGCGGGAACCAACATCCTGCTTCCACATTACCTCGAAACCTGGGGTGATGGGGAAACTATGGACGGCACGCTCGTTCCGGTGCAGCCCATGATCGAGCCGTTGATGGACTCGTTCAGCGAGCTGGAGATCCTCGCTACCCTCTGTGGGCAGAAGGAGACGGACCCCTATGCCATCGTACAGCAAACCTACGCGGAACGATCCGGCAACGGTGGCGCTGGCTTCAACACCTTCCTCGCTGTTGGGATTCTTCCTGAAAGTGGGTACGATCAGGTAAAGCCTTCCGCAGCGGGTGCCAAAGTGGTCTCCGCGATCAACGCGAACCCGGCCCCGGCCGCAGGCGTAATCTCCGCGAAGAATCTAGAGGTCCTCTTCACTCCGAGTTACCACACCTACGACGGTCGTTTCGCCAATAACGGCTGGATGATGGAGTGTCCTGACTCCATGACGAAGTTGACCTGGGACAACGCGATCCTGATCAGCCCTCGTCTGGCCAAGGAACTTCAAAAGGAAACCGGGTATCAGATTTTCCAAAGCGAAAACGTGATGACCGAAACGGGCCAGCTTCAACGCAACAGTGCCCAGTTCAAACGCGGCCGCGAGCAGGCGTTGGTTGCAGAACTTACGGTCAACGGAACCACATTGCGCGGTCCGATCCATGTTCTTCCCGGCCTGGCGAATTACACGGTTGTGGTACCCGTCGGTTTTGGACGCGATATTTGTGGACCCGTAGGGCAGGGGGTAGGATTTGACGCCTATCCGGCCATGACCGCGAACAACCGCTGGTCGACTACCGGGGCGACGATTGAGTTGACGGATGACGTCTACCCGCTCGCCAATACCCAGGAGCACTGGTCAATGGAAGGGCGTGCGATCCTCCGCGAGGGAACGGCTGAAGAGTATTCGGAAAGCCCGGATTTCGTCGCGAAGATGGGGATGGAGTCACACTCTCCGCCAGTATACGGCAATGCGAAGGACATGCCTTTGCAGCAGAAGGTGACCGATATTCCAATCGGTGGCTCTCTCTACAAGACTCCTGATTTCACCGCTCCGCAGCAGTGGGGGATGGCAATCGACTTGAACCTGTGCACGGGGTGTAACTCCTGCGTGGTCGCCTGTCAGAGTGAAAACAACATTCCGATTGTCGGGAAAGACCAGGTCCTCCGCGGCCGGGAAATGCACTGGCTCCGCTTGGATCGCTACTTTGCTTCGCGCGAAGAAGACGACACCGGTATTCCGGAAGAAGTGCAGGTGTCCTTCCAGGGCATGGCGTGTACTCATTGTGAATTGGCTCCCTGTGAGACGGTTTGCCCGGTCAACGCGACGGTTCATGACGAGCAAGGCTTGAACGTTATGGCCTACAACCGCTGCGTCGGTACCCGCTATTGTGCGAACAATTGCCCGTATAAGGTTCGCCGGTTCAACTTTTTCGATTGGAACAAACGGTCGGACGGCCATTTCTACGAAGGTCCTCTCGGACCATCGGGTCCGGCCAAACCGATCAAGATGCAGAAGAATCCGGATGTAACGGTTCGGATGCGCGGGGTCATGGAAAAATGTACCTACTGCGTGCAGCGGATCGAAGAGGCCAAGATCAACCAGAAGGTGAAGGCCCGGGATTCCGGCGATATTAAAGTTCCTGACGGCACGATTAAAGTCGCTTGTCAGCAGGTTTGTGCTGCCGATGCGATTTCATTCGGAGATGTTTCCGACGAGAATTCGGAAGTATCCCAGTGGAAGAAGTCGGACCGCGACTACGCTGTTCTGGGATATCTCAACACCCGCCCACGGACGACCTATCTCGCCAAGCTTCGCAACCCGAATCCGTCGATGCCCAAGAAGTATCGCTACGAGCAACCCTTCGGTCGTATGGACTACGAAGAGCGCTACGGTCACGGTTCCGGACACGGAGATGATCACAGCGGCGGGGGACACGACGACGGTTCTCACAAGGACGGACACGGAGACACGGGGCACGACTCTCATGCCGGTGATCACTCAGAGCATAACGCACACGGTGATTCGCACGCCCATTGACACACAACGGAAGAGTATTTTTTGACCTGACATGCCAACTTTAGCGGAAGCATCCGATAACACGTCGCGACCGGCCATCCTGGATAAGGTGAAGCCCGTCGATATGCCACGGCGTCCCCTCGTTCTCAACGATCGCAGTTACAACTGGGTGACCGAGAAGGTTTGTGGGATCGTCGAAGGAAAGACCCCAACCTGGTGGTGGATCTCATTCGCCATTGCCGGGGGCATGGCGAGTTTCACTCTCATGGGACTGATCTACCTGGTTTCTGCCGGGGTAGGGGTCTGGGGCTTGGCCAATCCTGTCAATTGGGGTTGGGCGATCGTCAATTTCGTTTTCTGGATCGGTATCGGTCACGCGGGTACTCTGATTTCCGCGGTTCTCTGTCTTTTGAAGCAGCGCTGGCGGACTTCGATCAATCGTACTGCCGAGGCGATGACCATCTTTGCGGTGGTTTGCGCGGGGATTTTCCCTCTTTTCCACGTCGGTCGAGTCTGGTTCGCCTGGTGGCTCTTCCCACTTCCAAATTCTAACTGGATTTGGCCAAACTTCCGCAGTCCTTTGGAATGGGACGTATTCGCGGTCTCTACCTACGGTACGGTTTCGGTCCTGTTCTGGTACATGGGGATGATTCCCGACCTGGGAACGCTCCGCGACCGGGCAAAATCAGCTTGGCGCCGGGTGTTTTACGGAACACTCGCCATGGGTTGGCGTAATTCGAGCCGTCACTGGCACAATTACGAAATGGCTTACCTGCTTCTGGCGGGTATCTCGACCCCACTGGTGCTTTCGGTGCATACCATCGTTTCGTTCGACTTTGCGGCGTCGGTTCTCCCCGGGTGGCACACTACCATCTTCCCCCCTTACTTTGTTGCGGGTGCAATTTTCTCCGGATTTGGAATGGTGCTCACCCTGATTCTGCCACTGCGTGCGGTCTACGGCCTGCATGATTTGGTGAATCAGTACCACATCGATGCGATGTGTAAGATCGTTTTGGCGACCGGTAGTATGGTCGGGTACGCTTACATGATGGAGTTCTTCATCGCCTGGTACGGTGCGAACCCGTACGAAGGTTTTGCCTTCATTAACCGGGCCTTCGGCCAGTACGCCTGGGCGTATTGGATCATGATTTCCTGCAACGTGATCTGCCCACAGCTCTTCTGGTTCAAGAAGATCCGTGGAAACATCGGCCTCGTTTGGATTATTTCGATCTTTGTGAACGTCGGTATGTGGTTCGAGCGATTCGTGATCACGGTATCGTCGCTTGCGAATGACTTCCTGCCGAGCTCATGGGGTTACTATTCCCCGACGATCGTGGACATCTTCACCTTCTTTGGAACATTTGGAGTCTTCTCCGTTCTCTTCCTTCTCTTCCTCCGATTCCTTCCATTGATCGCTTTCTCCGAAGTGAAAGCGCTTAGCATGCCGCAGGCCGATCCTCATAACCATGATCATCCGCAGAATCGTAACCCGAAAGGAGACCATTGATGCCAGCAACGGATAACAATACCTTTGGGATAGCGGCGACTTTCCGGACCGCTCCCGATGTGTACCACGCCTGTGAGAAGGTGAGGGATGCCGGTTACACCCGGTGGGATTCCTATACTCCTTTTCCGATTCACGGGATTCATCACGCGATGGGCTTGAAACGCTCCAAGGTGCCGATTTTCACTTTCCTCGGGGGAGTGACCGGTTTCCTTACGGGTCTTTCGATCGTGGCTTACATGAATTTTAATTACCCGCTGATCGTGGGGGGTAAGCCTTATTTCAGTCCGGTCTTCCCGTTTCCGATCTTCTACGAGCTCACCATTTTGCTCGCCGCATTTGGTACCTTGGGGGGGATGTTCATTTTGAACAGGCTGCCCCGTCACCACCATCCACTTTTTGATTACGAACCGTTCCTGAAAACCTCCGACGATACATTCATGATTGTAATCGAGTCGACTGACCCAACCTTCAACGAAGATAAGGTCAGGGCGGTACTCGGTGAAGCTGGAGGAGAGGACATCTCCATTATTCAGGCAGAGGACTAATCACGATGCGTTATTTTTTCGCCATTTATATCGCCGTTATCATCGCGGTAGTCTCCATCCTCGGTTTCCGGGGAGACAAAAGTGAGAAGACCCCGTGGATGATTTTCCCAGACATGGACAATCAGCCTCGCTACAAGCCGCAGGCGACCAACGAGTATTTTTCGGACCATATGAACAGCCGTCCGAAGCCCGCTGGGACCGTAATCCGCGGCCAGGGTTGGGAAGAGAAGGAAGTGTTCAGCGAGGATTACCTCGAGAACTACTCGCATTCGACTGCCCTGTACGAAGGGAAGAACGAGGACGGCTCCTGGGCCACAGAGTTCCCGATCGAGGTCAATTACGAGACAATGAAGTTGGGCCGGGAGAAATATGACATCTTCTGTACCGTCTGCCACGGTGCCGCTGGCAACGGGAAGGGCGTAACCTCCAAGTATGGAGTGATTCCCGCCAATCTCTTGCTCGATACCTACCGCACGATGCCGGAAGGCCAGATTTTTGAAACCATCACCGACGGAAAAAACACTATGTTCGGCTACGGCGAGAAGGTGACTCCCGAGGAACGGTGGGCGATCATTCTTTATGTCCGTGCCCTCCAACGTTCACAAAGTGCCACTATTGAGGATATTCCTGCCGACCAAAGGAAGGAGTTGGGACTATGAGTGAAGCTTCTACAAAATCTTGCTGCAGCAGCGATAGTTCTTGCTGCGGAGCCGCGAACACCATCGCGAAATTGCTACTACCGATCGGTTTGGTCGGTCTCGGCCTGGCGGTACTCGGTTTAATTCTCGGTCTTGTCAATCACGACGCCCGCCCAGTTATCAGCTGGTTGCTGGGATTGGCCTTTTGGCTGACGGTCCTTCTCGGTTCGCTCTTCATGGTCTTGTTGTTTAACCTGTTTGACGCGGGTTGGGCGGTCATTGCGCGGAGACAGTTAGAGCACCTCATCGGCGGATTCCGCTGGGTGGCCTTGTTGTTCGTTCCTTTGTTGGCGATCACGTGGTTCTACTCGGACCCCGGGATTCTCTGGAAATGGATGAATCCGGATCACATGCTGCCTTCCGGGCACACCGTCTCCCACGATGTCCTTTATGAATCGAAGGCGATCTTCCTGAATCGTTTCTCATTCACCCTCCAGGCCTTCATTTTCTTCGGTGCCTTCATCTTCTTCGCGGAGATGTTGCGGAAGCATTCGTTTGCGATGGACCGCGATGGGGACACTGCGCACGTCTCGGCCATGCGTAAGCTCTCCGCTCTCGGTATCTTCGTATGCGCACTGAGTCTGACCTTTGCTGCGATCAACTGGTTCATGAGCTTGGAGTACCACTGGTTCTCGACCATGTACGGTGTTTGGTTCTTCGCCGGTTCGATGCGGTCGGCGATCGCAGTCCTCCTGATCATTCTCTACTTCCAGTCGACGAAGGGATCATTGAAGGGCATTCACAACGAATCGCACAACTACCTGTTGGGCTGCATGGCTCTGGCGTTTACCGTGTTCTGGGCGTACATCAGCTTCTCCCAGTACTTCCTGATCTATCAGGCCAATATTCCGGAAGAAACCTTCTGGTATCAGATTCGCCACGTTAATGTAGATGGTTCGACCAACTCTTGGTGGTGGGTCGGTCTCTGCTTGATCTTCTTCCACTTTCTCGTGCCGTTTCTCTTCCTCCTTTTCTACAAGACCAAGGTGAAGGTGAAGCTCATCCTCTTTGTGGCGATTTGGATTCTGGTGTTCCACCTGGTGGACCTGTATTTCAACATCCTCCCATCGAAGATTGCCCCGGCTGACAACATTCTGAACTACGACGTTCGCCAATTCTCCGTAACTTTCTGGGATCTGTCTATGATCGTTGGAGTGGGAGGAATTGTACTGTGGGCCTATCGCAAGAGCCTGTCCAAAAATAGCCCGATTCCGCTGCGCGATCCGCGGGTCAACGAGTCTATTCACTGCCATGAGTGATTCTGATATCGAAACTTCCTGGGGAAACCGGACCCTGTCTGTCATTGGTGGGGTCGGATTCATCCTTCTGTTCCTGTTGATCCTTTGGATCGCCTACCTTCCTTATCGGCCAGACCCCATCTCTGAGGTCCAGGCGCAGACCCGACTGCAGACCTTGCAGGAGATTCGGAATGCGAGCACCGAGATCATTACGACCTACGGCGTTGTGAACCCGAATGAGGGAACTTATCGTATTCCGATCGAAGAGGCGATGAAGTTGACCGTCGATCAATATCGTACCTCCGCGTCCACGAAGAGCTCCGAATAGCATGCTCGAATGGGACAATCTGCTGATTATTGCCGTTTTGGTTCTGGCGGTCGCTCTCTTTGCGTCCGCTATCTACGCCTTGTTCTGGGCGTCGAAAAACGGGCAGCTTGAGAATTTCGATAAGAACGCCAAATCCATTTTTACCGAAGAAGAACCAGAAGGGGAGGTCATTGATACTTTTCCTTCCCGGAAATCAGCGGTAGAGAAATCGTCAAAACGTTAGTCCATTTTAATGTCCACTGCATCTGATATAGTTGAACCGGCTCAGCCTCAAGTCGCTCGGGAAGGGGTGTACGGTTCCCGTTCCGCCGAAGAGCGGGTTGCCTTGAGCGTCATCGATAACTCGATGAAGGTTGCGGGTGTCTTTTTCGTTTGTTGCGGGGCTTTCTGGCTCCTGGCAGGTTCGTTTTTCGGGTTCGTAGCGTCGATGAAGCTGCACAATCCGGACTTTATGGCGGCTCTACCAGAACTGACTTTCGGCCGGGTCCGTTCAGCGCACTTGAACTCGATGGCCTACGGGTGGGCGAATAACGCTGTTTTTGCGATCGGGCTATGGATCATGGCCCGACTGTCCCGGGCCCCTGTGCGCCATGGTGGTCTCTTGATCATCGCCGGTGTTATGTGGAATCTCGCCGTGTTGGTGGGGATTCGTGGGATCTTGTTCGGCGACATGACGTCCGTTGAGTGGTTGGAGATTCCAACCTATGTTACCCCGATCCTTGGTTTGTCCTATGCCTTGATTGGTGTTTGGGGAATTCTCGCCTTCCATTACCGGAAGTCAGAGCATGTTTACGTCTCCCAATGGTATATTTTGGGTGCGGTTTTCTGGTTCCCGTGGATCTACACGGTCGCACAGATGCTGATCTTTTTTGCCCCTGCACGGGGTACCGTTCAGGCGATCACCAATTGGTGGTTCGCTCACAACGTCCTGGGCCTGTGGTACACCCCGGTTGCATTGGCCGCCGCGTACTATTTGATTCCGAAAATTCTCGGGAAGCCGATTCACAGCTACTATTTGTCGGTTCTGGGATTCTGGTCTCTCGCGCTTTTCTACAATTGGGCAGGGGTGCACCACCTGATCGGTGGACCGATCCCACTCTGGCTGCAAACCGCCGGTGTGGTTGGAAGCCTCGGGATGGTGATTCCGGTGATTGTGGTCGCTGTAAATCATCACCTGACGGTGAGGGGATGCTTCCGCCAGATTTGGAATAGTCCCACCCTGCGCTTTGTGGTCTATGGGGCGATGTCCTATACCTTGGCCAGTTTGATGGGGTCGTTGATGGCGATTCCCGAGGTCAACGTAGTGACCCACTTCACCCACTTTACGGTAGCCCACGCCCACCACGGTGCGTACGCCTTCTTCACGATGGTCATGTTTGGTTCCGTTTACTTCATGATGCCACGTCTCCTCCAGAAGGAATGGCCGTCGGCAACTTTGATTCGGATTCACTTTTGGTCCTGCGCGATCGGAGCGGCAATCTACGTCATCGGTCTCTCGGTTGGTGGCTGGATGCAGGGATTGATGATGAATAACCCTGAGATCCCGTTCATGGAAATCGTGGAATTCATGGTCCCATGGCTGATGTCCCGTTCGCTCGCAGGGGTTCTCCTGACCATTGGCCACTTTGCCTTTGCTATTAACATTGCCTGGATCTTGTTGGGCCGCCGTGTGGCCGAGCCGAAGGTCTCGCTTACGAAGAAGGCTGCCGCCTAATCGGGAAGTACGATACGATGAAGAACCTTCCTATTCTCTTTCTCGGAATCTTTTTTACCGTCGCATTTTCATGGTCGGGATTGATTCTTTCTTCCCAGATTCAATACGGGGGCCTCACTCCGACGACGGCAACGTTGGATGAAGATGGGAATCCCACTCCAGGTGAAACTCTTTTCCCGCGCATGGCTTCCGGTCAAGCGGAGCAGGGGAAGTTGATCTACATTCGTGAAGGTTGCATGTACTGCCACACCCAGCAGGTCCGGCCTCAGGGTTTCGGTGCTGACTACGAGCGTGGCTGGGGCCCGCGCCAGACGGTTCCCCGCGATTACATTCTTCAGGATCGAGTCCTACTGGGCACGATGAGGACAGGCCCGGATTTGGCTGATGTCGGTGGGCGCCCGCTCACAAGGTCTTGGCATCACCAGCATCTTTACAATCCCCAGATCACCTCACCGGGATCGATTATGCCTCCTTTTGCTTACTTGTATGAGGTGAAAGAGATTGAGGGAGCTCCTTCCCCCAATGCGGTTACCATTTCTCCGGATACCGAGTATGCGCCAGAACCCGGATTTGAGGTGGTTCCGACGAAGGAAGCAGAGGTTCTGGTCGACTATCTTTTGAGCCTTAAGGTGGACTACGAGCTGCCAGAGGCCAAATTCACCGAGTAGATTCGCTCTTCTTTGAGCCGCTGGGGTAGGTCCGTGTCTGCGGGTCGCTGACCTCCACTGCTTCTAGTGATTTTCTGTTGTGGTTCGGCCTCGCGCTTTGCGACGACGTCATCTATTGGGTAGAGAGTTGTTCCCCGTTCAATGCCGACGATTTTCGATAGACTGCGATCGCTGAGATTTTTGCTCGGTTTGGTTTTGATCTGCGTAGCGCAGGTGGCCGGTGCCGATGTGCCCACAAAGGAGATCGGCCCCAATATGCCGATGGATCCATTGACGAGTTTTTCCATCTTCAGGGATAAGACGGGGCGTCTGCCGAATGAAAGGATCCTTTCCGGTCAGTACGAAAGCAATTTCATCGACTCCAGCCCCAGTAAACACGCCCTTGGAGTAACCGCGGATGCCTGGTGGATGCGATTTTCGGTGACCAATCCGAGTGAGACGGACCGATCCTTCGTGGTCCATTACCCATTCCCCATGGTGGATATGGTCGACTTCTATTTGGTGTCCGAGGGGAAAGTACTCTCCTCGCTGGAGAGTGGCGAGAAACGTGCCCCGGCCATCGGCGACCTTCGTGCGGAAGGATATGCGGTCAAGTTTACCCTTGAAGGACATCAAAGCGCGATGGTCTACATGCGCTTGCAGAATACACGCGGCGATATTCTGGATAGCTATTTTGAAGTGGGGTCACCGACTCATTTCGTGATTCACCAAAATCGCATCAATTTGTTTCTCGGGTTCGTCCTGGGCGGGGGGATCATCGTTCTTGTCTACAATTTTGTCCTATGGTGTGTCGTCCGCCAATCTATCTACGGGTGGTATGTCGCTTATTTGTCATTGGCATTGATGACCTTCTCGGTGGTTTCCGGGGTGTGGCACCATTTCTTTGAGGTGCACGAAGGTATCCTCAGCGAGGCGCTGCCACCGTTGCTTTCTTCGCTCACTTTTGTGCTGTTGGTCCAGTTTAGCCGGCAATTTCTCCAGACCAAGGAGCTCATTCCGCGCATCGATCGGATCATGCGGGGGAGTATGGTGGTCTTTATGGTTCCGGTAGCACTGTTCTTCGCTGGGTACTCAGGAATGGCCGCCAAGACTGCTCTTTTGATTACCGTAGCCCTCAATGCCTTGCCGGTCCTGGGACTCTACTTGTGGCGCAAGGGCAATCCCGTGGCGCGGATCTATGCCGCCGCTTGGGCCATTTGGGTCTTCTCGATTTGCGGAATCAGTGGGAGAGCGTTGGGTTGGTTCCCGTCAAATGACTATACGATTCGAATCGGGTGGTTGGGCATCTGGGGTGAGGCGATCCTTTTCGCGCTGGCTCTGGCCGCCCGGATCCGCGTTCTGAATCAGCAGAAGCTGGCCGCGGAAGCCAATGCCAGAGAGATTCTTGAACGATCCAATTCGGAGTTGGAGAGATTGGTCAGCGAGCGGACCCAGGACCTGGAGAACAAGAGAAATCAGTTGGAGGTCCTGAATGAGGAAAAGGATCAATTCTTCTCGATCATCGCGCACGATCTTAGGAATCCGTTTCACGGGTTTTCCTCCATGATGCAGTTGCTGGCCGAGGAGTGGAGGGATCTCCCCGATGACGAGATTCAGTCGATCCTGGAAGAGATGAACCAGGGGGCGACGCAGTTGCATCGACTCCTAGAGAATTTGTTGACCTGGGCGCAACTCCAGAGGGGAAGCATGGTTCTCGAGCCCGAAGAGCTTCGCCTGGAGCCGTTGCTGCGCAATTGCGTCGAGCTATTTCAAAACAGCACCGACCAAAAGGGGATCCGTCTGGAGTGGGAGGTGGATGCCGGGTTAAGGGTGCATGCAAATGCCCGTGGCCTGGAGACCGTTGTCCGCAATCTTATCGGCAATGCGATCAAGTATTCTCATTCGGGCGATCAGGTGACCGTGCGGGCGACCCGAAAGGATGACGCTGTACTCATCGCCGTTGAAGATACAGGAGTTGGCATCCCAGAAGAGAAATTGGGCAACTTGTTGAAGCTGGGTGAGCGTAACTCCACCCTCGGTACCGATGGAGAGAAGGGGAGCGGTCTGGGGCTACAACTCTGCAAGGAATTGATCGATAACCTTGGTGGTGAGCTAATCGTCGAAAGCCAAGAAGGGGTCGGAAGTCGCTTTGTCGTACGGTTCTCAACCGTTGCCAGCGCGCGATAAGATTCGAACGGGAGGAAGCTCCAAAGGTCCCTCGAAAATGGGGCCGGCTGACCCCATTTCCAGGAAGTGGACCTATCTAATTCTTGGGGAATTGGATATCCCTGCCACTAATATGAGTGTAGCCGCTCTGTAGAAGTTCCCGTTTGTAGATGACCAATTCGCATTCCTTGAGGTTGGTCCCACGGGGTAAGTTGACCTCAAGGGAGGCATTGTACGAACTGCTCATCGAAAAACCCATCCCTCTCATTCCGAGCGGTATCACCACCGCTCCGGGCCCAGTAGAGAGGCCGAAAGAGTAAATCCCCTTGAACGCTTGGTTGAAGCCTTCGATCTTATTCGGTTCGAGGATCATCGCAGGGAGATAGGCCGATAGTTCAACGGATAATTGCTCACCGGCTTTGCCGTAAGAAGAGATGAGAATGCGGTTGCCGCTATTGGCGAAACTTTGGTTAACCTGTAATGGGATTCGTCCTACTTCTTTCCCTGAATAGCTTTTGATGTTGCTGTACAGATCCACCTGCACAGGAGAGGCAAGATCCCAATCTGCATACTGGGGATCAAAATGGAAGGCATCGATTTGGAACTCATTGGCCGGCTGGCCTGGAGTTGAATGCACCTTCTGTGAATTCGTAATTGGAAACAGCTCTTCGGATAGCTCGGTTCCGTCTTCGAGGGTGATCTCAACGGAATTGGGTTGGAGCCAAATATTCTCCGGTAGAGTGCCTTCGCTGGATTCCAATTGAAGGGCGTACCGGTTGGTCTCTCCCCGATTCGAGGTTTGAGTGCCGACCTTTGAGATTCCGATAATCGTTGCTGAGAGCCTGGGCTCGGAGTCTTTATCGGAATTCGGGGAAAAGGCACCTCTTTCATCCCTCGGGCTCAGGACAATCGTAGCGATCCCACAGGCAGCGAGGATCAGCCATGCCGTCTTGCGCTTCTTTGTTTTGTAATAGAATGCGAGGATTGAGATGCTGGCTGCTGTCCAGAAAATGGTGTGGATGAGGGCTACATGGTGATCTGCCATGTCGAAAGGCAGCATAGGGAGTACTTTCACGATCTCTTCGATTATCTCCCAGTTGGAAACCAATGGGGCTAGCAATAGCCCGAAAATCATCATCCCGATGTAGAAAAGAAAAATGAGCGCGAGGAGGCGGGGGAGACTCTTCGTTTGGGCACCGAGAAACACCACGCTCAGCCAGGCGGCGAAGAGAGCGAAAAATCCACCCAGGGCATAGGGGACTCGGTCGGCTCCACCATTGAGCACGAGCACAGCAACATCTCCGAGGGTGAAGATACCAACGATGATCGCTGCGAAGATCAATTTGGAGCTGAGGATCTGCAGGCGGGGAATCGGTCTTCCCAGCCAGTAGGCCTCGGGGTCTACCAGGTTCTCTTTTTGAGTCACGAGAGCAAAGAGGAAGAAGGGGAGTAGCGCCTGCCCGATTCCCGATAGTGTCTGCAAGCTCCCGGTGAACTTGCTTTCGATCATTCCATGAGTCGTGCCGTGAAGGTAGATGTTGATCCCGGCTACAATGAGGGCGCAAATCCAGCCCCAGCGATAGAGACGTAGGTCCTTGCGGAGAATAATAAGGGAAGGATTCATGAAAGGGGAAGTGAGTGAGCGGTGAGGATTTGGCGGAGGTTCATTGGCTCGAAACGAATGCTTCCATTTTTCGCTGAAGCGGCCTCGACCTCTCGAGCGAATTCATCGCTATAATTGAAGACGAATTTTTCCTCCGAATCTCCGGCCAAGTTTGGCATCGAAATAAAATGGTTTGCGAGAGTCGCGGGAAGAGTCGAGAGGGCGTCGTGCTCGAATGTCACGAGTCGGTGCCGTCCGATGTATTCCTTCATCGGTTCGTTGACCTGCAACTTCCCCCGGTTGAGGAGTGAGAGCCGTGAGGCCACGCTTTCCACTTCTTCGACGTCGTGGGTGGTGATGACAATTGTGAGGCCGTGGTCCTTGGAGAGTTTCTGTAGTAGATTTCCGAGCTGGGCCCGCGTCTCTACGTCCAGACCGCTAAAGGGTTCGTCCATGAGGACGATTTTGGGTCGCGCCGGTAGGACACTCATCACAGAGACCTTCATGCGCTGGCCGCGGGAGAGATGCTTAATCTTTTGTTTTTCTGGAATGCCAAAACCGATGAGAAGTCGCTCTGCCATCGTGTCGTCCCATTCGCTGTAGAATGAGGAGCAATACCGGAGAAAGTCACCCACAGTCATCCAGTCGGGCAACTTCTGTCCCTCTGCGATATAGCCAACCCCTTCAAAGTCCTTCCCGTCCAGAGATTTTGAGTCCTTTCCCAGAAGGAGGGCCGTTCCGCTTGTCGCTTGATAGATATTGAGCAACAGCCGGAAGGTCGTGGATTTTCCGGATCCATTTGCCCCGAGTAGCGCGACGACCTCTCCGGGGAAGATATCGAGGTCGACCTGATCGACGGCGGTGACCTTTCGAAATTTCTTGGTCAGCTTCTGCAGCGAAAGCGTGGGGGGAGGAGAAGAGGTTGTAGTTTCCACGGAGGGAGGATGGTCAGAAACGGTGCTCTAATTCAAGGTATTCTTTGGGGCCGGATGACCCGGGGACCGAAGATCAGCTTGGTTTCGGCCGAGAAAACCGGGTGTCGCACCGTCTCCTCTGTTGAACCGGGGGGACTCCCGCGGCACCGGAATTGTCGCGAATTGAATTCATTGGCTTGCCCCGGATGCCTGGACTGGGGCATCGTCTTCCCCCGTGGATATAGCGCAGTTCGTAGAGAAGAATGGAGATTGGATGATGGTGCTTGGGGTGAGCAGTGCCGTCTTTTTTGTGGGGTCAGTTCTGCTGATCCCCTTGATCGTCGCCTATCTCCCAGCCGACTTTTTTGTCCGTGACCCGATGGCGATGAACTGGTCCAACCCCGGAGTGATCCTCTTGAAATTTGCCAAAAACCTCCTGGGAGTTCTCCTCGTTCTCGCCGGAGTTTTGATGCTGTTCCTCCCGGGGCAGGGGCTCCTTTCCATTTTGTTGGGGATTAGTCTCTTGGATTTTCCCGCGAAGCGACGTTGGCAATTGGCTCTGGTGCGCCGCAAGAGCATCCACCAGTCAATTGACTGGATCCGCAACAAAATGAACCGGCCGCAGTTAGAGATTCCCGAACGGGCTGAATCTTGACTCTCGGTAGCAGTGGATCGATCCTGTTTTGGGTATGCCTTTGGAGAACCAATCGGCCGGGAAGCGGCCAAATCTTTACCTGACCGGTTTTATGGGTACGGGCAAGAGTTCCATCGGCCGTGAATTGGCGCGTACTTTGAATTACAAGTTCATCGATTCCGATCGCTGGATCGAGAGAGATGTGGGAATGAAGATTCCCAAAATTTTTGAAGAGCACGGGGAGTCATGGTTTCGGGATTGTGAGCGTCGTTTCATTGAGGAGGGTCATCCGAACGAGGGGTGCGTAGTCGCTCTGGGCGGAGGCCTGGTTGTTCCCGATGGAATGATTGAACGAGTCGAACAGCGGGGGATTTTGGTGGCCTTGTTCGCCTCACCCGAGACGGTCTTGAGCCGCACTTCCCGGAGCAAAAATCGACCGCTTTTGCAGGTTGAGAATCCGGCCGAAAGGATTCGCGAGTTAATGGCGCAAAGGGATCCCATCTATCGAAGGGTCGGTCTCGCGGTGTCCACCGACGGCCGTTCCTTCGCTGACGTTCGCGATGCGGTACTGCGGATCTACCGATTCCATTGTGCCGGGATTGCGGCGAGCAAGAGCCAGTAATCCATCGTGGAACGAGCGACGATGATAGCGGGTCAGGTATTGGTGGTAGAGGATGAGCCTTCGATCCGTGAGTCCGTCGCCTATGCGCTGAGAACCGAGGGGATCGATCCCATTGTAGTCGCTACCGTCGGTGAAGCTCGTGCAGCTCTCGCGGGAGCGGCGATTTCTCTGCTGGTTCTGGATGTGGGCCTGCCCGATGGAAATGGCTTCGATTTTTGTCGGGAGATTCGATCAGGGTTTTCGGGGCCGGTTCTGTTTCTCACTGCCCGCTCGTCGGAGGTCGATCGGATCGTCGGCCTGGAGATTGGAGGGGGCGATTATGTGACCAAGCCATTCAGTCCGAGAGAGCTCACCGCCCGCATTCGCAATTTGCTTCGGATGACCTCGGGGCCTACCGCATCGCCGCCGGTGCCGGAATCGTCCGTCGAGAGGAAGGGGCTGCAGGTGAATGAGGAGACCGCAGGGGTTTGTCTCAATGGGGTCGGCATCACGGTCTCGGCGAGCGAATTCCGATTATTGTCCGTTCTACTTTCCCGACCGGGAAGGGTCTACACGAGAGACCAGTTGATGGAAGGGGCCTGGGCAGATCCCGGCTCGAGTCTCGACCGCACCATCGATTCTCATATCAAAAATTTACGCGCAAAATTTAGGCGCGTGGCTCCGGAGCTCGAAGTCATCCGAACGCATCGGGGCTTGGGCTACTCGTTAACTGAAGTAGCGGTAGGGCGGTCATCGTGAGAATCCGCACGCTGTTTCTTTTGACCTTCTCGTTGATCGCCGCGGCGACCGCGGTTTTCTTCTATCGGTGGACGACCGATGAGATTCGACCTTCCTACCTTAAGGTTGTGGAAGAAAGTTTGGTCGATACGTCGTGGTTGCTGGCGGCGATGATCCAGGAGCGCATGCTCGAAGAGGGCTGGGATTTCACCGATTTGGAAGAGCCTGCCAATCAATTGCGGTCGGCCCGGTTCCATGCGCGGATCTACGATTCAGAGAAGTTTGAGTCGGATCTGCAGTTTTATGTCACGGACCGAACGGGGATCGTTCGCTTCCATTCCCATGACTCGGACCAGATCGGTGAAGATTTCTCTCGTTGGTTGGATGTCGGGAAAACTTTGCGAGGGGAGTATGGTGCGCGTTCCACTCGTCTGGATCCCGACGACCCGTCCTCCTCTCACCTACACATCGCCGCGCCGGTCAAGGTCGAGAACGACCTAATCGCTGTGGTCACCGTCATCAAACCGATCGAGTGGCCCTATCGTTTTATCGAGGAAAGTCGCCGCCATATCTTCCTCGGGGCCATCGTGCTAGCCGTCTGTTCAATCGGCGCCGCTGTTGGATTGTCGTTTTGGTTGTCGCGACCATTGGAGCGTCTTACCGCGCACGCCCAACGAATTCGCAAAGGAGAACGTTCCCCCGTCCCTTCCCCGGGTGGGGCAACGGAGATTCGCCGGCTCCACGGAGCGTTCGAGGAGATGCGGCAGTCGCTGGAGGGCAAAAAGTACGTGGAGAGTTACATCGCGAATCTAACCCACGAGATTAAGAGTCCCCTGGCCGGGCTGCGATCCGCTGCGGAGATCCTCGGGGAGAATCCTCCGGAGTCCGACCGCATCAGGTTCCTCGGCCATATCCGGTCCGAGACCGAGCGCATTCAGCGAGTCGTCGACCAGATGCTGGTTCTCAGTGAGCTGGAGGGGAAAGATGCCTTGGAGCGCAGAGAGGACATTCATCTGTCGAGACTGGTCGAGGACGTCGTCGCCGGGAGGCAACCGCTGGCGCAGATGAGAAGAATCCAGTTCGATGTGATCGTGGATCGGTGCGAGCCAGTGAGGGGTGACGCGAGTCTCTTGCAGACGGCAATTGGATCAGTTGTCCAGAATGCGATCGAATTTTCTCCCGAGGGAGGCAAGGTCCGCGTCTTTGTCGGGGAAATCGAAGGACAGTTCGGATGGTCCGTTTCCGATGAGGGGGAGGGAGTCCCCGAGTACGCCCGGTCCCGCGTCTTTGAACGGTTGTTCTCCCTGCCGCGTCCCGACACTGGGAAGAAGAGCTCGGGGTTGGGATTGGCCTTGGCGTGGGAGATCGCAAAGTTGCACGGAGCCCGGATCGAGATGATTTACCCCACATCGGGTGGGACAACGGTGCGCTGGATTTTTGAGCAAAAGGGATAGATACACGTGAGGGATTTGACCTTATGGTAATTTGTCCTCGTATCGGGATCGATCGGATCATAGAAACGGGTCTCGTCTCTACAACATTTATGAAAATCAAGTTACTCACCTCATTTCTGGTAATCGCCTCCGTCGCCCCTGTAATGGCGCAAGTGGATATGGAGCTCGAGCCCATGGAAGAACCGATGCAGCCGGAGTTTACGACTCGTGGAACCTATGTGGGTGTAACGGGAATGTGGGTCGACAATAATACCGACGGTGCAGTTGGCGGGGGCCTTCGCCTCGGATGGAACTTTGAGGGGATTGCTCCTTACTTCATCTCGACCGATGTCGAGTTGGAGGCGACCTACTGGGACGTCGATAGCGAGGTCAAGTACGGGAATGTCTCGGGGACTGCCCGGACCAAGAACCTCCCGATGATGGTCAACCTCCGGGTGAACATTCCGCTTTCCAATACTGGCTTGCTGATCTACGGCGGCGGTGGTGCAGGGATTTCCTACATCGATATCAAGGGGACTAGTGCTCTCGGGCAATCCGTCGATGATTCCGGTGCGGTCTTCACTTACTCCTTTTTTGTCGGTATCGGTGCCTACATCTCCGAGCGCGCCTCCATCCGCGCGGGTTACCGATCCCTCTGGCTGGGCGACGATTCCTTTAATGACGGAAGCATCAAGGTGTCGATGAGCACCGAGAGGAACGACATCTTCGAACTCGCGATCAGAATCGGCCTCTGATTGAATTGTTCGCGTCGGGAATATGACATTTCTTCTCCGGTGCCTGATTCGAACCTATCAGATTATCTTCACGCCGATCCGAGCGGCCTTTGGCATGCAAGGGTCCTGTCGGTTTGTCCCAACCTGTTCCCATTACGCGGATGAAGCTGTTCGAGTGTATGGCCCCTGGCGGGGCGGTTGGATGGCGCTGCGGCGCATTCTCCGGTGCCACCCCTGGGGCGGGCAGGGGTACGATCCCGTTCCACCGTCCAAGGGAGATCCAAATATAGAAAAGTAGCGGTGAGACGGTTCAGGGGGCGGAGGAATGCTACGATAAGAATTACGTTAATATAATAGTTGAATGAGTACTGAATCCGCATATCCAACCCGAAATAAATTCGTCACCCGGTGGGTCGACAGCATTGCCCGCCTTTGCACACCTGATCGCGTGGAGTGGTGTGATGGCTCTAAAGAAGAGTACGATCGACTGATGGCCCAGATGGTCGAGAGCGGTATGGCCATCAAGCTCAACGAGGAGAAACGTCCGAACAGTTATCTCTTCCGCTCAGATCCGAGGGATGTCGCGCGAGTGGAGTCCCGTACGTTCATTTGCTCTCTCAATCCCGACGGTGCCGGCCCAACCAATAATTGGGTTCACCCCGATGAGATGACTGAGCGCATCAACGCTCTCGCCGAGGGGTGCATGAAGGGCCGTACCATGTACGTGATTCCCTTCTCCATGGGGCCGATCGGGTCGCCCATTTCCCGCGTTGGCATCGAGATCACCGATTCGCCGTACGTCGTCTGTAATATGCACATTATGACGCGGGTGGGCCTGTCGGTATGGGATGTCCTCGGGAAGAGTCGGGATTTCGTGAAGTGCGTTCACTCGGTCGGTGTCCCGTTGGCAGAGGGGCAGGAAGATGTCGCCTGGCCTTGCAATCCGGAGAATACGACGATCGCTCACTTCCCCCGGGAGCGACTGATCTTGTCATTCGGATCTGGATACGGCGGGAATGCGCTCCTCGGAAAGAAGTGCTTTGCACTGCGCATTGCTTCGGTCATGGCCCATGAAGAGGGCTGGATGGCTGAGCATATGCTCATTTTGGGAGTCAAGGAGCCTTCCGGGCGCAAGTCTCATGTTGCCGCCGCTTTCCCAAGTGCTTGCGGGAAGACTAATTTTGCCATGCTCATCCCGCCGAAAGCCTTCCGCGACGAAGGATGGGAGATCAGCACGATCGGTGATGACATTGCCTGGTTGAAGCCCGACGATAATGGAGACCTGCGGGCAATTAACCCGGAAGCAGGGTTCTTCGGCGTCGCTCCAGGCACCTCCGACCAGACAAACCCAAACGCGATGCGTTCCTGCGATCGCGATTCGATTTTCACCAACTGCGCGCTGACGGATGATGGCGATGTTTGGTGGGAAGGGATGACCGAGGAAACCCCGGATCATTTGATCGACTGGCGGGGAAATGAGTGGACCCCCGAGTCAC
>CEOD01015574.1_pt1 | contig 22138 bp, 17 predicted proteins | sample 530341 | NCBI WGS metagenome assembly CEOD01 (sample SAMEA2619950, study PRJEB7988) | marine metagenome | isolation source: saline water (ENVO:00002010), including | reverse complement strand
AGAATCGAGGCTACATTTCGTAGCCTCCGAACTCGGTTCGGGGGAACCGCCGGGGAGATCGAAACTAACTAATCGACCTCTCTACTGACTGGCTAAATGAGCCCGCCACGAACCGAGTGCCGTAATGTCTTTCGCACCTTCGACTGCACAAGATTCGCCGATAAAGCCGACTTCTTCGCGACCGCCGATGAGTTGAATCTTTCCCAAGCCGAGAGGCTTGCCGATGCCCTTTAAGAATGTCCCGACGTTCTTCAGAGGAAGCGACCAGACCTCGACCATGATTGTCGATCCGCCTTCCGGCTGTCGAACGAGCGCCGGGCGGGCGGGTTCTCCTTCCATGGCGTACAAACTATAATAGGCGTCGGTCACGGTTTCTTCGACGAAGACAGCCCCCAGATCAGTGAGCTGATGATTCAAAGGTAGCCCTTTCATATGGGCGCCACAGACGACAATCGACAATCGCTCCTCACTGCTGAGAGCGGTGGGCTTCCCTTCGCTCGGAACCGGTGAACCGACTGCGCCGGCGGTGAGACCGGTCTTCGCATGAAACTTCGCTCCCAACTCAAGGAGATCGTAGTCGTGAAAGGCTGGAGCGAAAAAGGTGACGCCATGGGGGAGTCCGTCCGGGCGCATGCCACAAGGTACGGCCAGCCCCGACAGGTCCATCAGGTTCATAAAATTCGTATAGGTCCCCAAGCGGCTGTTCAGAGTCACTGGATCGGCCTCGACTTCTGCAATGGTATAGACCGTCGGACAGGTCGGGGCCATAATGGCATCGAACTGCTCCATCACGACTCCCGCCTTCTGGCGCAGTTCCTGGATGCGGTAATGGGTCTTAAAGAAGTCGAGCGCTGAGTACTTGTTCCCGCCCTCGATAATCGAACGCGTCACCGGATGAAGAATCTCCGGGCAATCGTTGAGGACATCCTCCAAAGCGATATAGCGCTCCGCAAGCCATGGACCTTCGTACAGGAGTCGAGCGGTCTCTGAAAACGGCTCAAAATCAATCGGAATCACCTCATACCCCAAACCGATCAAATGGTTTACGGCATCGTCAAAGATTCTCGCCGTAGCCGAATCTCCGAAGAACTCCAACTGGGACGGGAGAGGGACACCAATCTTCATCGTTGGAGCCGAACACTCAGGCGGATCCATCTGCCGGGAGAATCCATCCTCCACGTCAAACTCGGCTGCCACGTCAAACACCGTGCGCGCGTCATCGCAATTCAGGGCAAAGACCGAAATACAATCCAAACTCTTGCAGGCAGGAATGAGACCGCGGTTACTGAAAACACCCCGACTCGGCTTCAAGCCCACCAAATTGTTGAGAGACGCCGGGACCCTGCCGGAGCCCGCTGTGTCGGTTCCGAGCGAGAAGGAAACCATCCCCGCTGACACTGAAACCGCGGAACCCGAGCTCGATCCACCCGGGATGTAGTCGGGATTGAATGAATTGCCAGGGAAGCCATAGGGCGAACGTACGCCCACTAGGCCCGTTGCAAATTGATCGAGATTGGTCTTTCCGATCGGGATGGCTCCGGCCGCGATCAATCGATCGACGACAAATGCCGACTCACTCGGAAAATAGCCGTACTCTTCGCAGGCCGCAGTCGTTCGCAGGCCCTCCAAATCGATATTATCCTTGATCGCAAAAGGAACCCCAAAAAGCGGAAGATCCTCAATCTTCTGCTCACTCAGCTGCTTGGCCCGCTGTAGGGATTCTTCGCGAGAGACCAATGAAATCCAGATCTTCGGATCTCCGGATTCGATCCGGTCATAGATCTCGTTTACCATATCTTCAGGAGAATAGGACTCCTCGCTGAAGCGTTTATGTAGGTTAGCAATTGTTAGATTGATAGGAGAATCTTCCATGTTTCCGAATTCTAGAGGGTTTTGATGAGGAGGAGCTGTTGTCCGGTTTTCACAGAGGATCCCTCCTCAACTAGAACCTGACCGACCGTCCCACTGACAGTGGCCACTACATTGATCTCCATCTTCATAGCCTCGAGTATAATCAGTGGATCTCCCGCTTCAACCTGATCTCCCTCATTCACCACAAACTTCCAAACGTTCCCGTTGATCTGACTGGTCACCGCTTCATGCCCCTCGGGGAGCTCGACCTCATCGGGCGCCGGTGCTTCTTCCCATGTTTCATTGGCCGAAGCCTGACCCGCCTCCTCCCATCGCTCACGCTCTTCCTCGAACGCTTTCTTCTGGTTCGCCTGGAAAGTCGCTATTGAGTCGGCATTTTCGGCGAGAAATTGATTATACTTGGCCAGACTAAAGGTTTCGGTCTCGATTTTAATCTCGTACTTCCCCGAGTGAAAATCCCGGCGCATCTCGACCAGTTCTTCCTCCTCTACGGGGAAAAAGCGGACCTGGTCAAAGAACCGGAGGAGCCACGGCTTCCCTTCCTCGAAAGGACCCGTTTCCAAATATCGATTCCAGATCGGCAGGGATTGCCCGACCAACTGATAGCCCCCCGGACTATCCATCCCATAAATGCACATATAGACCCCGCCGATTCCCACGGTACCTTCGGCAGTCCAAGTTCGCGCAGGGTTGTACTTCGTAGTGAGGAGGCGGTGGCGCGGATCCACCGGGACAGCCGCTGGCGCACCCAGATAGACGTCCCCCAGTCCCATCACTAGATAGCTGGCATCGAACACTATGTTCTTCACCTCCTCCTCGGAGCTCAACCCGTTGATTCGCCGGATAAACTCAATATTGCTGGGACACCACGGGGCATCCTTTCGCACGGACTTTTCGTACTTACGGACGGCCATCTGGGTCATCTCGTTATTCCAACTCATGGGCAGATGGATAACGCGGGTAGGAATCTCCAGCTCATCAACTCCCGGCAACTCCTTCTCGGCTTGAAGAAGCATCTCCATCAACTGGTTCAATGGGAGAATTCGTGAGTCGTAATGCAACTGAAGCGAACGGACTCCCGGCGTGATATCTATCAACCCCTGAATCCCTTTCGCCTTGATCCAATTCATCAGCGAATAGATCCGGAACCGAAGGCTCAAATCCAGGACTATGGGTCCGTATTCGATCAAGAGGTACTTATCTCCGCAAGGGCGATAGGTCACGCGAACAGGATTCTCGTCCTCGGTCAATAGTGCCTTAATGCAGGAGCCACGGTCAGTGGACGGTGCAAGAAATGGAGTGTGTACCGCGCGATCCATTTTCGTAATCGCTGCATCTTGCTCCCTCTCGAGGACATTGGCCTCCTCATTCGAAATGGGAGTAAAGTGTACCGAGTCACCGGGCCGAATCTGACCAATCATCCAAAGGTCGGCTTGCACAATCGTTACCGGGCAAACAAACCCACCCAGGCTCGGGCCATCCGGACCTAGAATGATCGGCATATCACCCGTAAAGTTGATCGCCCCCACCGCGTAGGGATTATCGTGAACATTCGAAGGGTGGAGTCCGGCCTCACCACCGTCACTCCGCGCCCACTTGGGCTTCCCCGGAGCAATCAGGCGGATACCCGTACGAGCGGAGTTGTAGTGAACCTCGAAATCGGACTCGAAAAACGCGTCGATATCCTCTTCTTGAAAGAAGTCGGGCGCCCCATGCGGGCCGTAAGTTACGCGGATGTCCCAGCTGTTGGTATATTGGGGAATTGAAGACTCATCGATCTCCTTGGTATCCGACTCGTCCGTCGAAACATCCTCGGTCAGATGCAATACGTCACCGGCAATAAGAGTTCTTCCCGCGTGGCCGCCAAATTGGCCCATGGAGAAAGTTGATCTACTTCCGAGATACTCCGGAACGTCAAATCCTCCCGCCACGGCGAGGTAGGTTCGGCAACCGACCTCACCAACGCTTCCCATTTTCAAGACAGACCCCTCACTCACCGAAAAAGGCTTCCACATCGGGACGGGCATCCCGTCCAACTCCACGGGCATTGCCGCCCCCGTGATGGCCAAAAGTGCCTTCTGGTTAAAGCGCAATGTCGGACCACTCAAGGTAATCTCCAATGCCGGTGACCCAATCTCATTCCCCAACAATCGGTTGGCCATGCGAAAGGCGAGACTATCCATGGGCCCCGACGGTGGGACTCCAATATCCCAGTAGCCCAGTCGACCTGGGTAGTCCTGGATGCTAGTCTGCGTACCCGGGACAACGACATCCACGGCCGTCGTCTCGTACTCAAACGTCTTTAGGAATGCCGTGGTGATCTTCCCCTCTACAAACGTATCACTTTCAACAATACGGCGAAGGTACTCCAAGTTTAATTCGATGCCGTACAGCTCGGTTTGATACAGAGCCTCTGTCATCTCGGCAATTGCTTGTCCACGGTCCGATGCATGAACAATGACCTTCGCCAGCAAAGGGTCGTAGTAAGGGGTGACCTCCGTACCGGTCGCGACCCAAGTATCGCAGCGCACGTTTTCCGGGAATGAGACCTGCGTCAACACTCCCGAAGACGGTTGATAGTCCTTTCGGGGATCCTCGGCATAAATCCGAACCTGGATGGAATGGCCACTGACCGGGACCGCATCCACACCGTCGGTAGGATCTTCACCGCCGGCAAGTCGAAGCATCCACTCCACCAAATCGATCCCGGTGACCTCCTCACTCACGCCATGCTCGACCTGGAGACGAGTGTTCACCTCGAGGAAATAGAAGTCCTCGGTATCGGCATTGACCAGGAACTCGACCGTTCCTGCAGATCGATAAGCGACTGAGCTGGCAAGCCGGCGAGCAGAAGAGGCCAGCGCGTTTCGAAGCTCCTCCGAGATGCCCGGCGCCGGAGTCTCTTCGATGACCTTTTGATTACGGCGCTGACTCGAACAATCGCGCTCCCCCAGCGTGACGATGTGCCCCTTACCGTCGCCGAACATCTGGACCTCTACATGGCGGGCCCGACTGACAAACTTCTCCAGGTAGATGCCAGCCTGACCAAAGTTGGCCTGACTCAAGCGTTCTACCTCTTCAAATGCTTTCTCGAGAGCACCGGGTTCTTCACACACCCGCATACCGATACCACCACCGCCGGCGACGCTCTTGAGGATAACCGGATAGCCGATCTCCTGTGCTTTCAAGATCGCCTCATCGGCGGATGAAAGAAGGCCTGTACCCGACAACATGGGCACATCATTCTTCTCGGCGAGTTCACGAGCAGTGTGCTTGAGACCAAACTTCTCGATCTGCTCAGGTGTCGGCCCGATAAAAGCGATCCCCGCGTCCTCGCAGGCCTGCGCAAAGGCCAGGTTTTCGCTGAGTAGACCGTACCCGGGGTGAACTCCGTCCGCCCCACACTCTTTGCAAATTTCGATAATCTTATCAGCTTTGAGGTAGCTCTCAGCGACCGAAGCCGGCCCGAGGCAGTACGCTTCATCCGCCTCCAGAGCATGAGGTGCATGCCGATCTGCTTCGGAGAACACCGCCACAGTCCGGATGTTGAGCTTCTGACAGGATTTAAGAACTCGGCAGGCGATCTCGCCCCGATTGGCAATCAGTACTTTCTTCAACATAAATTTTTATACCTGTAGATGGGTCGTAACGATCTCGTCCGTCAGCTCCTCGATCGATCCCTTCGCCATGACCATTCCCCGGTCCATGACGTAGAACAGATCACTGACTGATTTCGCAAAATCGAGATACTGTTCGACCAACAGGATACTCATCCGCCCAGTCTCGCGGAGCATCTTAATCGTGTCTTCGATCTGATCGATGATGGACGGCTGAATCCCCTCGGTGGGTTCATCGAGGATGAGAAGCTTGGGACAAGTGAGAAGAGCCCGTGCGATGGCCAGCTGTTGCTGTTGCCCCCCGCTGAGAACGCCACCCTTGCGCTTGAGCATATCCTTGATGACCGGGAAGAGCTCATAGACGAAGTCGAGCTGCTCTCTTGCGCGGTCACCATGAACGATGATCGCCGTCTGGAGATTCTCCCAGACGGTCAAAGTCGGAAAGATATGGCGGCCCTGGGGGACATAAGCCAACCCTTGCCGCGCACGCTTCTCGGGAGGCATCGAGTCGATCCTAACACCATCCAACGTAACTTCCCCTTCCGTCGAATCAACAAGGCCGTAAATCGACTTGAGCGTGGTCGTCTTCCCCACCCCATTTCGCCCCATCAGTGAGACCACCTTGCCGGGAGGAACTTCCAGATCGATCCCTCGAATGATGATCGATTGATCATAATAAGCTTTTAGGCCCTTCGCGTTCAAAACCAGCTTTTCGCTGGATACCTTCGTTTCCGCTACCATGACTCGCCTTATTTTTCGTGTTGCCGGCCCAAATACACCTCGACCACCTTGGGGTCCGACTGCACATGATCAATCGTCCCCTCCCGGAGGATTGAGCCCTGATGGAGGACGGTGACCTTGGTCGCAATTTGCCGGACGAAGACCATGTCGTGTTCGATCACAATGAGACTGTGTGAACCCGCAAGGCTCAGCAGCAATTCCCCGGTTCGTTCGGTCTCCTCGTCGGTCATTCCCGCGGCCGGTTCGTCCACTAAAAGCAGCTTCGGCTCCTGCGCCAGAAGCATCCCGATCTCCAACCACTGCTTCTGCCCATGGGAGAGTGAGCCTGCGATCAGACTCCGTTTCTCTGTCATTCGAATGGTCTCTAGAATCTCGTCAATTCTCTCACGGTCGGCTGCCGACTCGCGGTAAAAGAGCGCGGCAAACGCACCGCGGTTTCGGTTCAGCGACATCAACAAATTGTCGTAAACGGTGTGATCTGAATAGACCGATGGGGTTTGAAATTTCCGGCTGATCCCCAGGCGATTGATCTGGTACTCCCTCATCTTGGTCAGAGCGACCCCCTCCCCCGGGCCGAACTCGATGGTCCCGGAGTCGGGACGAATCCGGCCAGTAATTAGATCAAGGAATGTACTTTTCCCTGCACCATTGGGACCAATGATCGTCCGCAGCTCTCCTTTATCGATATAGAGGTTGAGGTCATTGATCACCTTGAACCCGTCAAAGCTCTTGTTGAGCCCCTCGCAGGTCAAAATGAACTCTTTCTTCTTGGCCTCGGCCTTTTCCTGAGTCGACATAACAATCAAAATTTTTGATACGGGAGGTTTAAGCCTCAGCAGCGGCCTCTTTCTTTTGCTGAAAACGGAACCGATGCTTGCGATAGAATCCTTTCAGCTGTTCGGGGAGACCCACGATTCCATTTGGCATGAAGAGCACCACGAGAACAAAGAGCGCTCCCAGGATAATCAGCCAGTATTCCGGATAGTGGTAGGTGCTGTAGCTCTTCAGCCAGTTGACGAAGATCGCGCCGATCACCGGCCCGAGTATTGTCGCCCGACCGCCGACGGCGACCCACACCACAATCTCGAGTGATTTGCTCGGACGCATCTCCTCCGGATTAATAATCCCGACTTGTGGAACGTAGAGCGCGCCAGCAATACCCGCCATGATCGCAGCTACTACGAAGATAATCAGTTTGTAAGTAGTGGTTGAATACCCCGAGAATCGCACCCTGTTCTCACTGTCTCGAATCGCGCGTTGAATTTTCCCGAACTTGGTTTTCGTCAGCCACCAGATCAGAAAGAGGCAGAGGGACAGATACACGGCCGAGATGAAGAAAAGAGCTCTCTGTGTCGATGGAGCGAAAATCTCGTTCCCCAGAACCGTCTTAAAATCGGTGAATCCATTATTCCCGCCGAAAGTGAAACTATTCTGGAAAAACAGCAGACATGCGGCGTAGGTCAGCGCCTGTGTAATGATCGCAAAATACACTCCCTTGATTCGAGCGCGGAAGGCGAGAAAGCCAAAAACCCCAGCCACAATTCCGGGAACAAAGAGAACTGCCAGCAGAGAGAAGCTCAGACTCTTGAAGGGGATCCAGTGCGCGGGGAGCTCTTTGTATCCCAAGAACACCATGAAGTCCGGAAGGGCGCTCTTATATGCCCCCTGCTCGCCGATCATCAGCATCAAGTGCATACCAAAGGCATAGCCACCAAGGGCGAAAAACAGCCCCTGCCCCAGGCACAGCAAACCTGTGTAACCCCACAAGAGATTTAAGGACACCGCGACAACCGCGTAGCAAAGGTACTTCCCCCACAGGTTGAGCTGATAATCGCTGATGTGAAGGAAGGACCCTTCCGACCCAAAGAGATTGAGCGCGGGCATGGCCACCACCAGGAAGAAGGTGACTGCGATGATGCCCGCAAGTGAGCGTTGAGTTTCGCTGAATTTGATCATGAAATTACGGTCTCGTACTAAAAATCAATCCAGGCTTCGGCTCTTTGAAGGAAAGAGGCCACCGGGTTTCCACTGGAGAAAAAGGATGATGGCCACGAGGACGCAGATCCTGCCCATCACGGGCCCGAGCAACGGCTGCAAGGCCTGGTCGGTGACACCGATACCAAGTGCGGAGATGACCGTTCCCACGATGTTTCCCACACCGCCGGCCACGACCACCATAAAGCTGTCCACGATATAGCTCTGGCCCAAGTTCGAGCCGACCGATCCGATCTGGGAGAGAAATACACCGGCCAATCCGGCTAATCCCGACCCAAAGGCGAAGGTCATCATCCGGACCCGGTTGATGCGTATCCCCATGGCCGCGGCCATTTGCGGGTCCTGCATCACTGCCCGAATGGATAACCCCATGGGTGTCTTCGCCATCAGGAACCAGGTACCGAAGACAATGAGGATCGCAAAGCCGATTACGAAGATGCGATTGAATCCAAAGGTGATGTCGAAGATCTCGACATTTCCGAGAAGCCAGGACGGGGAGCGAACTTGTCGGTTTGCCGCCCCAAAGATCAGCCGGAAACCCTGTTGGAGGATCAGGGAAACTCCCCAGGTAGCCAAAAGAGATTCCAAGGGACGTTTGTAGAGAAACTGGATCACCGTACGTTCCAGGATAAACCCGCAAAGGGCCGCGGTGAGGAATGAGAACGGAATCGCGAAGAGGAAGTAGGTTTCCAGCGCGAAGGTAGATTCGGAAAAGAGGCTATAGAAAACGGTTTGGCTGATGTAGGCCGAGTAGGCCCCGACCGCGATCATCTCACCGTGCGCCATATTGATCACTCCCATCAAACCGAAGGTGATCGCCAACCCCAGTGCTACAATCAGGAGCACTGCCCCTAAACTCAGGCCCCGAAAGCAAGTGCCCACAAAGTCAGTCCAGGAAATGTAGCTTTCGATCGATGCGATTGAAGCGGTAAGCTTGGCAAGTTCCTCCTCGGAAAAGGGATGCGTCGCCAACCCATCATTCAAATCATGGCGCAGGTTCTTTAGCGCGTCCAAACCGGCAATCGAGTTTTCGTCGCGCAGTAGTTGGATCGCATCCATCTGTCCTTCTTTTGTCCCGTGGGACAGCATCGAAACCGCAATCCCTTCGTTCAAAGCTTCAATGACTGACGGCTCAGTCTCGGTCTCTCGAAGTAGGATCAGTTTGGGAAGAATATCATCATCTCGCTTCAACCCCAACTTCAGCGCGGCATCGGCTCGTTCCTGTACATTGGGAGTACTCAGAGCAAGAAGATCAATTGTCATGGTAAAGACACGACGTGTTTTGCGCGATGGACGAGCCATCTCAAGAGCGGCTGGATCGAAGGATCCTGCGGCCATCTCCTCGCCGTCGATCACACGAAAATAGGTGGGGGTACCTCCCTCTTGCTCGGGTTCGACCTCCAACAGGGGAGTCGGCGCTGCGGAGCCGTCTGCCTCGAGAAGAAAGATATCACCCCTCTTCCAGGCCTCTAAAAAGTCAGGTACCAGGGTCGAGGCTGTCGTAGACAAGCTTTCCACCAAGGCGGTTTGCTCACTTCCTTCGGCTAGGATCGCTTCGACAAATATCTCTCTCGCCTGGGTGTCGTCTGCACTCAGCTGGGATACGAGAAGGAAGAGCGCCGAAATAATCAAATTATGAAATCGGAATAACATTGGTTGGGCTCTCATCGGATCGAAGGTTGCTGAAGGAAATTTTATCGCGTGGGAGTGAGGAGGCCCATTGGGGGGAGCGGGCCGCCGCTCCGACTCCCCCCGTTGGATACCTCCCGGATTGTTCATCCGGATTCTAAACAACTAATACTATCAGTATCTCTGAATTATTCCTCAGAGAAGGTGCCCTTAAGGAAAGGTTCACCGTATACCTCGTCGAAGGATTCAATCACTTCGAACTGACCACTTGGTAGTGTCTCACCGATGTAGACGTTCTTGGTCAGGTGGTGGTTCTCCTGAGTTGTGACCGTACCGCCGGGTCCGTCGAAAGAGATTCCACTTTCGAGTGCTTTGACAACGCTATCGACGTCGAATGTACCGGCCTTTTCAACCGCCGCTTTCCAGAGGTAAACTCCGTCGTAGGAGAGAACCATAGGACTGCAGGTTACGCGGCCTTCGCGCTCGATACCGTCCACGTCAGCGGTCGCCAGCCATTCCTGAAAGTTGGCTACGAACTCTTCGTTTTCTGGAGTGTCGAGAGACATGAAGTAGGTCCAGCATCCCAGTTGACCGACAAGGTCCTCAGCTGGAAGACTGCGAAACTCATCTTCAGAGAGACTGAAGGAAACTACTGGAACTTCCTCAGCAGTCAGACCAGCCGCGGCATACTCTTTAAAGAAAGCCACATTGGAGTCACCGTTGATGGTGTTAATGACCGCAGCGTCTCCACTGGCAGCGAACTTCTTGATGTCAGCCATGATCTGCTGGTAGTCGGTGTGACCGAACGGAGTGTACGTTCCAGCAGAGATCACCTCGCCATCAGCATCGCGGCGAAGACCTCCACCAATGTTCCGAAGTGGAACACCCTTGGACAGTAGGTACTCGAGCAATACGAGGTTGGTGGTCTGCGGGTAGACGTAGTCCGTACCAATCAGGTAAAACTTCTCACGCCCCTCTTCGAGCAGGAAGTCAACGGCAGGAATCGCCTGCTGATTGACCGCTTCAGCCGTGTAGAAGATATTCGGAGACTGCTCCTCACCTTCATACTGCACAGGGTAGAACAACAGACCGTTGTACTCTTCAAAGACAGGGAGAACCGATTTACGGCTCACCGATGTCCAGCAACCGAAGACTGCGGCTACCTTGTCCTGGAGAAGAAGCTGCTTCGACTTTTCCGCAAATAGCGGCCAGTCGGAAGCACCATCCACCACGACGGGCTCGATCTGCTTGCCGAGAACACCACCACTGGCGTTGATCTCGTCAATTGCGAAGAGCAAGACGTCGCGGAGTGAAGTTTCACTGATAGCCATCGTTCCACTCAGTGAGTGGAGAATACCGACTTTAACGGTGTCATCCTCTTCGGCCTGAGCCTGTAGGCCCAGGAGCGCTCCGGCGGACAAGATCGCGCCCGCTCGAACTCCGCGAAGGAATTTCATAAGTGATTGATGCATATTTTCTAAGTTGTGTTGTATTGAGTTCTGTAGGTTTTCAGGCCCGACCGTAGGAGATCGGCGCTGAAATTGTTGCAAGATCCGCTGGATCAGAAATACATTCCAATACCGATGTTGCCGGTGAAGAATGTTTCGTCCGGGTTGCCGGGAACGGTATCGTCAGGTGTGTAGTAGAAGTAGACACCGCCGTGTACGTTCCATGCGCCATAAGCTTCCGAGATGAAGGAGAGAGGGAATCCGAACTCCGGTCCGACCGAAACGTAGGTCAATCCTGCGTCGCCGCCGTAGTAGTCATCAGTGTTGAAGGCGATGTTTGCACCCAGTGAGACGTCGAGGCTCTCGTAAGATGTTCCTTCCGAAATTCCGAATACCGCAACTGTACCCGTGTCTTGGTCACCGTTACCGTCGATACGGTTGTGGAGTATCAAGGTCGGATTCAAGAAGGTCGCGTAGCTCACCATCAGGTCGAGGATACGCTCAGCGTCTCCGGCGTAGATCCACTCTTGGTAGGTGATCTCAAAATTCCAGTCGCCAGTCGCATAGCCAGCACCGAACCAGAAATCCACTTCCTGAATGTCGTCACCAATGCCCGACTCTGCCAGGTCGTTGATGTCCATCCAGATTCCGCCAAAGAGATAGAGCTCCTCCGTCAATTGAGCCGACAATCCGAGGGATGGTTGGAACAGAAAATCTGCGTCCGTGCCGGTTCCCCAGACATCCGCACCGTACGAGATAAAGTGCGTATTCACGTCGAGACTCAATGATCCACTAATCGCTGAGCCCACTGCAGGTGCTTCAACCGGTGGAACATCTTCCAGTGAAGGATCCCCAGTCATCTCTTCAGTCTGCGCTGAGAGTGATACCGCCCCACCGAGAAACAGCGAGACTGCCAGCCATTTTTGAAGCCTTTCGGCCGAGTTTGTTGTCTTCATTTTCGTTCTGTTGTTTGGTTTGTTTTCTGTGTCAGATGATCAGGACCCGGCCGATTCCGCCGGACCATACAGCCACCTTCATGATTGTATACAATGTTGTATAAGCAACGGGTGTGCCAGTTTCGGAGTTCGCCGCCAAAAAGGCGGATATCGACTTGGATTCGTGGAATTTTGGCATTTGAACCGGGAACGGGGTGCAGAAATCACCACCTGCACCGAAACTGGGGACCGAATTCTGCAACATTTATGTCACAGCCGGACGTAAAACCGCCTCTCAAGCGGCCAAGGAAGGGGGTTTCCCCCATATTAACGAATGACAACCCCAGGAAACATGGAGAAATCACTCACCTTTTTCCTTTTGTTCCCCCCGTGAAATGGATTTTTTAGGGACTGTGGTAAGAATGCGCAAAAGATCGAAAGAGCCGGAGGACTTCCAGATGGCTCCCATGATCGATATGGTTTTTCTCCTTCTCGTGTTCTTCATGACGGTGAGTAATTTGGCCCAGGCCGAGAAACGGATTAAACTCGATCTACCCGAGAGCAATGAAGCGGACGTCCCGTCAGAGCTCTCGGACCGAAAGACCGTGTCCATCGATGCGGAGGGAACGGTTTACTGGGGGGCACAGCCGATCGAGCTCGACCAGTTGGCGACGCAACTGGAACCACTGGTCGCCCAAACACCGGACCTACGGGTACAGGTGCGAGCGGATCGAATCACAGAATTTTCGGATATCAAAGAGGTTTTGAAGTCCTGTGCCGAAGCGGGTGCGTACAACATCATCTACTCCACCTACCAATCCAACTAACCTCAAATGGCATCCATTAAAAAGAAGGCGCAGCCCAAGCCGGAGATCCAGATCGCACCGATGATCGACTGCGTGTTCCTCCTATTGATTTACTTCATGGTTTCGGCAACCTTGGAGAAACAGGAAGCGGACCTCTCTTTCGAGCTACCGGGGACCGTCGAACAGAACGAGCCGATCGAGCTGCCGGATGAGCAGATAATCGAGATCCGCAAGGACGGGCAGGTGGTCGTCAACGAGTACACCTACGACTCGCCGGAATCCCGCCAATATTTGGAACTAGCAGCGATGCTAACCCGATTCAAAGAAGCCTCGGACGCCAACAAGTCCGACGCGATCGTCACCATTTCTCCAGCCGACCTCGCGCTCCACGAGAGTATCGTCAAGGTCATGGATGCGATTTCCATCGCGGGGATCGAGTCGATCAACTTCGCGTTGGCCGAATCCGGGGGCGCCTAAACGGCGCAGATCAGTAAGGGAGCCGAGCGACGAATCACTCGGGCGAACCGCTATCGTCATAGGTGAAGATCGGCTCATCCTGATCTTCCTGCGCTCTCAAATTCTCCTGGGTGATTTGCTCTTCCAATTCATTGGCGTGATCCTTGCCATCGAGTTCCTGCACCAGAGGGCTGGTCTCCATACCGTATTCCCGGCTAGAGGTACATCCTGCACCAATGAGTCCTACAACGAGAAGAAGAGAAGCACTACGGATCATGCCGAGAAAGCTGTCGCGATTTTGCGGATGGTGCAAGATCTTCGTTCTCGAAAATATTACAAATAGAATGGATACCCTCCCGGAGTCCGCGGGTCGTTGCGGAATAGGGACCCCGAGCTCTCGGATTGGTTGAGTTGAATTCCGCTCGCGGGAGATCAATCCTCCAGCAGATCGACGAGAGAATCCCAATCCATGATCGATTTGGACTCCCCTTCCGTCTCAAAAAGATCTGCCAGGAGCCCTCTTTTTTCATCCTGCATCCGCAAGACTTTCTCCTCTACGGTCCCGGCACCAATCAGCTTGATGGATTGGACCTTTCTGGTCTGTCCGATGCGATGCGCCCGGTCAGTCGCTTGGGCTTCGGCCGCCGGATTCCACCAGGGATCGTAATGAATCACGGTATCGGCACCAGTGAGATTCAACCCGGTACCACCCGCTTTGAGCGAAAGAAGGAAGACCGGAATGCTCGAATCTTCGTTAAATCGGTCGACAAGGTCCTGGCGATTTCTCGTGGATCCATCCAAATAGCAATAGGAGATCCCCTCAGCTTCCAGGTCCTTACGCAACCAACCGAGGGTTTGCGTAAACTGCGAGAAGACCAATGCGCGGCTTCCACTGTCGATCGTCTCGGCCAGTATCTCCATCAGACCTTCCGCTTTGGCAGAAGCTTCTCGAGGCAGAGTTTCGTCGAGAATCCGGGGCTCGGCTGTTGCCTGACGCAAGCGCAAGAGTTCTTTCCACAACTCCGCAGTCATTCGACCACCCTTTCCACCTGCCGCCCGAATCCGGAACAAGCTTTGCTCAGTGGTGCGACGAATCTGCTCGTAGAGTTTCTTCTGCGCATCGCTCAGGGAAACAAATCGCCTCGACTCCCACTTCTCGGGCAGATCGGTGAGCACCTCAGACTTGGTCCGCCGCAGGAGGTAGGGCTTCACTTTCCCGAGTATAATCTCACGATCACTCGTCGCCCTCATTCGACGGCCACCAAGAATGCCCGGCAAGGCAAACTGGCCGATCCCCACCAGGTCCGTGACCGAATTCTCAATCGGCGTACCAGTCAGCGCGAAACGGGACTCCGCCTGCAACTGGCGCATGACACGCGCGGTCTCCGTACCGGGATTCTTGAAGTTTTGGGCCTCATCCGCGATGATCGTCGCGAACTCGGTTTTGAGAAACAGCGCCCGATCGGCGCGCAACGTACCATAAGAGGTCACCACAATCTCGCCCGAGCCGAGCCGGTCAAAATCCAAATTGCGAGACGCCCCGTGATAGGCGTGCGCTTGGATACCCGGCAAGAATTCGCCGGCTTCGCGGACCCAGTTCTCGACCAAAGAGGCGGGGCATACGACCAGAGACACTTTTGCGTTCTCTGAATTTGCGAGACCCCCGAGAAGTCCTAAGCTCTGTACCGTTTTCCCCAGCCCCATCTCGTCTGCCAGCAACCCGCCGAGACCATTCCTGTGAAGATTCCAAAACCAAGCCACACCGACCTTCTGGTATCCGCGCAATCGCGACGCCAGCTCTGAAGGGAGGTCGGGCAACTCCACTCGATCTGGATTCTGTAGCCGCTGAACACTTTCTTTCCATGCAGCCGGAGACACCCAATCGGGATCGAGCTCAACCAGTGCTTCTTCGATCGCCGAGAGTGCTGGACCCTTCACCCGTACCTTGCGGGAGGTCCGCCCTTTCTCCTGAACCCCAAACAGCTGGGCACCTTCACCCGCGCCGCGCGCCTTCTCCTGCAACCTTCGGGCATCGGCCACCTTTTTGGGGTTCACCAGAAGGATCTTCTTTCCGGATTCGATAAAGCAATCTCCTTTGCGCACTGCAGCTTCGACCTCCTTCTCGGTCGTCCCCTTCCAGTCCAACGATACCGAAAACTCACCACTATCACCCGCAACTGCATCCACGCGAATCTTCGGCTCCAGAGGGCGAATCTTCTTGGTGCGCTTTACGAAATTCTCCGTAGGCTTCAGGCGCCAGCGGCTTTCGATATCGTCACCGTACAATGCAAGGAACTCCAAAACCCGCGTTCTGTCGCGCAACCACCATTTGCGATTGGAGGGTTCGAGCTTAAACCGATCCATCTTCACCCGCTCCCGTACTTCCTCATAGGCGGAGTGCTCGCGCGACGGCAGTTCAATCGCGAGGAAATGTTCGGATCCATCAATCGTTCCCGCAGAAGAAACCATTCTCTCCTCTTCCGGACGCCGACGCCTGGTTTCCTTCGAAACCACCTTCTTGGCGACCTCAGTCTTCTTCTTCGCCGCAACCGCTCCCGCGGCCCGATCTGCGATCCAACGGAGCGGGCTGGAGTCCTTCGCGAGAAACCCGTCTTTCCCATGCATTCGAAAAATAGACTCGTCTCCTGCCATCTCCAATAAGACAGACAAGCGTTCCAGCGACAATTGCAGCAAACTCCCCGGCCAACGACCACACCAGTTCTCCAGCATCCATAGTACGCGAGCAGCACCCTCCGAAAAAGAATACCCACAACCGCGATCCAGTCTCTCCGGCACAATCTGATCAGAATCGACCTGCAACTCGAGTTTGACCATGGCCTGCCCGCTGCGCTCGATAGCGGATTCCAAATTTGGGGGCAGAATAAGATTCGGAACCAATTTTGGCCCATTCTCATCCAGCTGAAGCCCACTGGCAGGACCTGTCTGCGACGATGCTTTCATAGTAAGGAAATGAACGCTTACGGATCTTCGGACAAGGGAATTTCGTCTCTACTTCTCAGAATCAGCCGGTCGTAATTTCAACCTTTCTGACTCAACGGTTTATTGCTAACTTCGACCACAACTCTTTTCACCATGGCCAATCCCCAATTCTCCGACGAACCACGCACAATCGAGCCCTCCAGCAACAAGTTTCGAATACTGATCGTGGTCGGCTTCGCTCTGATCCTCCTTGTTGCCATACTCTATATTCCCCTCTTCAACTCATGGCAGGAAAGACAATCCCACGAGGCAATTCGGGGACAATACCAAGGAGCAGTTTATTCGATTCCAATCGACAACACCGAAATCCCAATGGAGCTCGCATGGGCGGGACCCCAACTGGCGATCGTACTGCCACAAGACCAGATCCCCCCGGAAGAGATATCAATCGAGATTGAAGGCAGTTTTGGGAACGAGGTCCTCGGATGGAATGAGGAGTACTCAGTTTACGGGCCGACTCAGGCCAGGATGGATCCGTCAAAACACTACAAGGTTGAGATCATTATTACAGCTGATGACAAGACCCTGTGGGAGGGCAAAAAATGGGCCTGGGGCGTACACTCCCACGAACATCATCACTAATTCATCCTACCCACTTTCACCGCATATCAAAAGTCGCCGCGTCCGACGGAATCGCAGCTAACGCTTCAAGAGCGAGGGGCAGGCCGTTCCCCGAACCGCAATGGCTACGCTTGGGTCAGTAGGCTCTCTCTTCGTCGTAATGTGGATTCCAATACCCGTTCCAATCGACAGGCCCGAACCATCCCACTGAAAACATCGAGTTATCGTCTCCGTACACATTGTGCTCGATGGACGCCTCATTCGGATCTTCAAAGGTGACATGGCCATCGGCCCAGGCCACCAGTGCCTGTCCTTCGAAGCGGAAGTGAACCGTTGGCGTCATCACGGAGCGCAATCGGCCACCACTGGACACCGCTCGATAGGGTACACTATCTCCCGTCTCGACCAGCCCCCCACCCTTTACGAGAGCGGTCGAAGTAAACATGACCACACGTGCGGGCTCCTTGACATAGAATAGCCGACTCCCCTGCGCCCACCACGCAGTCACATCGTCGCGGGATGCATTCCAATCCACCACCGCATCCAATTGAGTCGGATCACCGCCGACATAAGTCGAATTGTAGCCATACCCACCCGTACCTTCATCGAAGGCGACACCTTCTTCCGACTCCACATACTCTTCCAGCACGGGACAAAATCGAACTTCGCCACCGTCCAGGTACTCACTCAAATATCCACCCTCACCGACAAAGGTTCCATTGACCCGCTTTCCGTGCCATCGAATGTTGTCGTATATATCGGTCGACGGCGCAAAGCGTCCGTGATCAGAAGCATACATCTGGTTCGCCACGACCAACTGGCGAATGTTACTGCTGGATTCGGCTTTGTGCCCAGCATAGCGTACTTTCCTCACCCCTACGACAGTCACCGCTACCAGGATGCCAATGACGGCTACCGCAACCAGAAGCTCAAGCAGCGAAAAGCCCGTCCTTGGCGAACCCACTTCTATTCTCTTCCCACGGTTCATTCCAGAGGCTCCAGCCGAATGCGATAGAAGCGAGGCCCGTCCACGAGAAATGGTAAAAGAACAGCCACTTCCTGCAGCACACCCACACTTGCCTGATCTCCAGCCCAGTTGACTTCGACCCCCTCCACTTCCTCCGGAGCGACTACCGCCTGTTGATTCAGCGGTCCGAAGGTAGCGATGGCATCCCAGGACTCAACATCGACCAGATCATCGGTTACCTCCACTACATAGAGCAGATCAGCAATCCGCTCATCCCGCCGAAACCACAATTTCATCTGATCCCCTTCGTCACTCTCGAGCCAATACGCGCTCTCTCGGTCCGCCACCGATGGATCCAATCGAAAGGCATATTCCATCCAGTTGGGATATCCATCCTTATCACCATCCACGTCGGGATCGGTTACACCGGCTTGCGCCCATTGATCAAAAGTCATCCCCCGGCTAATGACGCCCACAGCCTCGATATCAACTCCCCCCGATCCGTAGGTGGACCAGGGGTCGTAGATCGGATTTCCCAAACTGTCGGTAAAGTCCCCGCGACCTGGAATATCCACGATCTTTACGTAGCGAATTTGATCGAGATCAACCAATCCATTCACAACCTCCGCCTCTCCGAGGAGATCACTCAGATCGAATGGAGTCCCCCAACTTCGCTGGTATCCATTGAGGTGCTTTCCAACCAGGTTGTGGACCAACGTCGGGTCAATCTCCCCATAGGAGGAAACAAACGACTCCGTTGTCGATACACTGGGAAAGCGAACAAAATTGGTTCCGTCGCTCGACACTTCCACAAAGGCCAATTCACCAAACACTTTCGCGACGCCGTCGTCGTTTACGGTCCACGCCACCAGGGCATTCTCGAATACCGCAAAATCCGCTCCCGATAGATTCTGAATCGGCTCGGAGAAAGATAGCGTCAGCTCCCCCGGATCCACCCCATCTTCAAAATCAATATCCTCCATATCGCCGAGAGAGACTACGTCATAGGCGTCCCCTGTCACCGGACCCAGCGCGAGGGTTGGGAAGCGCCAAACCGGATCAACAGTTGGATAGACCGGCCAGTAGGAATCGACTTCATCCGCCCATCCCAGGAAAAGCCCGTTGACAGAGTTCTCAAAGGCCTCGTCCTCAGACCCGGCCGCCGGGACTACACCATCCCCCAAGGGGCCGACGAATCCGGGAATCGGTGCATCAAAGGCGTTCTCGTCGTCTGAGAATCCAGCCGAGTATGGCTGCCCCCATACACCCATGTGTACCCCGAGGGAGATAAGCCCGAAGAACACTAGCCGTTGTGCGCGTTTTCCAATCATACTGAAGCGAGCCGTCTCCGCCGGAAACCGACCGTGAACGCAACGGCCGCAAGTACTAGGACCCCAGTTTCTGCAGGTTCCGGAACGGGTGTAATTGCATAAATGCTGTCACCATCGGACAGGTACAGTTCGCTGCCCTCAAACACGACCTCTCCCAATCGACCAGTGGAACTGGCAATCTCATTGAGCGCCAACACGGACAAACCATCCAGATCGAATTCCACAAGCAGCGAGGGACTACCGAAGTTTGTCAGAGTCAGAAAAGCATCTCCCTCGTTGTCAAACGCCAGACTGGTGCCGCCGTATCCCGCATAGTCAGAAGCCCAATCATAGGCCAACACTGCATCGGCCACCGCAAGCGCATTGCTCACAGGATCGCTGATCGCATCTGCAACCTGGACCGCTGACCACGCATAGAGAACCGAAGAACCGTAACCGCTCGCGTAATACAAATTACCCGCCGCATCAAATTGTAGAGGTCCCGCTCCCCCGGCCACGCTGCCAATCGATACGGGGCTCCCCGAGAGCGCACCACTCGAATCCGTTGTCGCATAAGAAAGTTCCGTATTCACCCAATCCGAGGAACTCACCCACAGGGTGTCCGGGTTCGAACTGCCACCGGCGGCCAGCGCATAGTTCGAAGTCTCCTCCGCAGACCCGAGAACCTCCGTTGAGGTATTGTATCCCTGGATGTAGAAATTTGAAGTGCTGTAGTTAGAAGTGCTGTAGTTAAAATACACCGTCTCATTCACCGAGACCACACTGGCCCCCGCAAAGTAGCCACTCGACGGTGGTGTATAGAGATTCGTAGCACTCACTCCATCCCAGCGATAGAGCCCACCCAATCCATAGGACGGGGTAGATGTCATGTAATACAGCGCCCCATCAGATCCCTCCGAAAAAGCAACAATCGCATCACCACCGGTCGAATACACCTCACTCGAAGTGTACCCACTCGCGGTACTCAATTGGCCCATGACAGCGGAACCCGAAAAAATCATTCCTAGGCCTACGACCGCGCGGATGCCAGGAATGCATTTCTCAACTGGCAACTTTTTAGAGAGAGAATCTCGAACATACATGGCGCCAACCTGACCTTACTGGCATTCATATGTCAATAAGGTATATGACCTCTCCTTTGATTCCGCATCCACGCTCGCGTCAAAAAAATTACTCATTCATCCTTGAAACTCATGAGATTGAATCCCATTTTCTAAAACTTCGACCGACTAGAATGTGATTCCAGCTCGGTCCTAACGAGAAACATCAGCAATATTTCTATGACTCAAGCAACGCCACCGACCTCCAGCAGCAACAAGATCCAGGAACAGTATCGTGAGATGCTGGACTCTGTCCAAAGCATCCAACTGGCCACAGTGAATGCCGATGGCTTTCCGACGGCCAGCTACTCTCCGGCCCTGCTCGACGAAGACAACAATTTCTACATCTACATCAGCGAGATGGCGGACCATACCGGAAATCTGATGAATAATGGTCGCGCGGCGCTCATGATCATTGAAGACGAGAAGACCGCCGATCAACTGTTCGCACGCAAGCGGGTTTCCTTTCAGGCCAAGGCAGAACACATCGCGAGTGATTCACCAGAGTGGGAAAAGATCCTGGATCTCTACGTTGAGAAGTACGGTCGCGTCGCTAGCCATCTGAAATCAATGGGCGACTTTCACCTGTTCCGGTTGGTTCCCGCCAACGGACGATTGGTTGTTGGATTTGGTCGCGCCTATTCGATCAGCCCCGACCTCTCCGAGGTGGAGCACCTCAAGGGTGAAGGCGGACAAGGACACCGTCCGGAGCGCTGAGTCGATCCCTCCACCTTTCGCGCCTTTCTTCGGCCAATCCATCGCCGAAAGTGCGCACTGCCATGGACCCGATGATTCGGGCCTCAATGATAGCAATTTCCAGGGCCTTCCTCCACGGGAAGGTCCTTTTTTGTGCTCCTGACCCAGCAGAGCCCCGGCAATTAGAGGTTCTTCTACCCAACCACACCGTGTACTACTAACCCTCAAAACCACATGATATTGGGATGACATAATCCAGAAGCACTATATCTAGTGTTTCATGCCACAAAACGACAACGCTACTCTTCCCCTCCCTTCCCTCGCTCAGGAGACTGCCGCAGTTCGCCTGCGCGAACACTCTTCTCAATTCGATTCCGTCCAGAAACGGGATGGCCGCACGGTTCGCTTCGCCCCCGATCGCATCGTCCAGGCGGTTCACAGCGCGGGAAGATCCACCGGCGAATTCGACGAAGATCGAGCGGTTGATCTAGCGATTCAGATTCTCGAACACTGCCAAAACTCTATCACACGAAAGCAGATCGCGGTCGAAGAGATCCAAGATGCTGCCGAAGAAGTTTTGCTGAGATCCCCGTACCGAAAGACCGCCAAGGCATTTATCCTGTATCGCGACCAGCAGGCGCGCCGCCGGAAACTGGCCAACATCTCTACGACCGATTTAGTCCAAAACTATCTGAACAAGCTGGATTGGCAGGTTCGCGAGAACAGCAACATGTCTTATTCGTTGCAGGGGCTGAACAACTATATTGCGTCCGGAGTCAGCGAGAGCTTCTGGCTACACGAGATCTATTCCCCGGAGATTGAGGGCGCACACACCGGCGGGGATCTCCACATCCACGACACCAACCAGCTCAGCGTGTACTGTGTTGGATGGGATCTCTACCAACTCCTTCGCGAGGGCTTTCAAGGTGTACCTGGGAAGGTCCAAAGCGCTCCGGCAAAGCATTTGAGAAGCGCACTCGGTCA
>CEOD01031467.1_pt1 | contig 22313 bp, 19 predicted proteins | sample 530341 | NCBI WGS metagenome assembly CEOD01 (sample SAMEA2619950, study PRJEB7988) | marine metagenome | isolation source: saline water (ENVO:00002010), including | reverse complement strand
GGTGGATCCCGTGTCGGCGCAAAAACTTTCGGTCCCCGCCGCAACCATACATGATTTCCGCAGGCAGCTCGCCGCGCAGTTTGGCCCGGGCCTTAAACAAAATCCTCGGCAACCAGACAAATCCACCGGCTTCAGCATCCCTCAGCGGCAGATCCTTCTCGGAAATTCGCTTCTCTGACAGAACTCCGCCCAATTCCTCGAAGAAGTAAAAAACCTTCTCGGAAGAAATGAGAATAAAAGTCGCGAAATCGGGATCCCCTCCCGACGAAAAATCTTCGACGTAGTCGTATACGTCCATGACGTTGAGCCCGAGGGAGGTAAGGACAGCCACTTCGTCCTCATCAAAATACTGGTCAGGCTCACGGTTGCCATTCCTATAAAGGGCCTCGGCTTTCGACCAAAGGCGGAAAAGCTTTCCGGTGAATCCGAAGAGATCGGTCTTCGTAGCTGTATTTTCCATAGACCGGCCAATGTGCTCAAGAACGCCGCGTGCGCAACTGATACACTGGAGTTTTTACCAGTATCGGCCCTCGCCTTCCTAACTTTCGATATTTGCCAGGTCGACTTGCCCTGGGGAAGTGCTTTTCTTCTCCGGAATTAGAGAAAGCCAGTCAGCCATAATGCGAATTCCCTCTCGAAGGACGATATCGAGCTGATCGTTGTCTTCCTTCTCTTCGGCCTCGGCCGCACTGACCTCATCATCTTCCTCGGCAATTGATTCTGTCTCAAGAATGATGGGGTCAAAGGTGTAAGCAAATTCACCCAACTGCTCCCGCCTCTCCTTGAAAGAGGAGCGCACCGCACGATCTTCCTCCTGCTTGCGGCGGCGCTCATCGAGGTCGAGAGAGATCAAGGTGTCATCCTTCCGCTGCTGGAAAAAATCAATCGTCTCCTGGAGGTACGTAAACTCCTCCAAAGAATTCATTCGGTCCTCACTCTGCGAGCGAAGTGAATCGATCAACGCGTTATCAACCATCGCAAGCTTCACCTCCTCATCGGGCTCGATACCAAAGGTAACCGGAGTGATAGTATCCCACTCCATCGAGTGATCCAAATCTGCCTCGCCGACAGAGAGCAAGTCATTCATCGAAGGAATGACGACATCCGACTTCACCCCTTCGAGCTGAGTCGAATCTCCGTTGGGCAAATAGTATTTCTGCACAGTCACCTTAGTCGCGCCCACATCCGAACCGACCGAAGAGAGCGTGTAAAACAGTGGAGGCGTCATTCTGAAAATACCCTGAACCGTGCCCTTCCCGTGAGTCGATTCGTCACCGACCACGATCGCACGACCATAATTCTGCAAGGCTCCCGCAACGATCTCTGAGGCCGAAGCAGTAAACTTGGAGACCAGCACAATCAACGGACCATCCCACACGACGCTGGGGTCTCTGTCATCGTGGTGGAGCAGATTGCCCTGAACCGTTTTGACTTGGACCACGGGGCCCTCAGGAATGAACAAGCCCGCCAATTCGACCGCCTCGGAAAGCAGGCCACCGCCGTTGCTGCGGAGGTCGAGGATCATGCCCTCTACTCCCTGCAATTTCATCTTTCCGATCAACTCGGCTACATCATCACTCGAATTGGGATGATCCCGGCTTTCCGAACCGTAGAAGGAAGGCAGATCAATCACACCAATCGACACGGTGCGATCACCCTCAGGGATCTGGTACAATCGCGCCCGCGCAAGGTTTGCGGTTAACTGGACCTCTTCCCGAACCAGTACCACTTCTTTCCGTACGGATGGATCAGCTGCCTCACCCGGACGAATTTTCAGACGGACGACACTACCCTTCGCGCCTCGAATCATCTTAACGATCTTGCGGAGCTTCATATCCACGACGTCGACATATTCGCCGTCTTTGCCCTGTGCCACTCCGAGAATCTGGTCGTTTACATCAATCTTGTGGCTCATCTTCGCAGGACCGCCGGGAATCAGCTCACGAACCGTGCAGTACCCATCTTCGTCTGAGAGAACCGCACCAATCCCGACCAACGAGTTCTCAATCGCAATCGACAGGTCCTCGAGTGAGTCTGCCGAGAGGAACACCGAGTGCGGATCGTAGGTGTTTGCCAGTGTTGTGAGAAAAATCTCCTGCACTTCCGACGGCTCGAAACGGGACATTTCAGTATTCAGGCGGTCGTAGCGCTTTGCGACCAATTCCTTGGCCTCGGCCAAAGCGTCCTCAAAATTCATCGGCTCGGCGGCCTTGTCTTCTACTTCGACCACTTCTACTTCGGTAATCTCTTCCACTTGGCCTGCGTCCTCGATCTCCGTTCCTTCGGCAGGCGTATCGATTTCGACCAATTCCTCCTCACTCACTTCAGGCGGGGACATCTTGGCGATTACCTCATTCAACAGCTCAAACTGGATCCGCGACCGCCAGAGTTCATCCAGATCGGCCTCGTTCTTGACCCAACTCGCATCCTCGCGGTCGATATTGTAGACGAGACCTTCGTCAAATCGGAAATCTTCTTTCAGGTACTGGTCAATCCATTCGACCCGTTCCAAGACGCGGGCCTGAAAGAGGGAGAAAATCTGAAAAGCCGGGTGAAGGTTACCGCTCCGGAGGTAGCGGGTCATCGGCGGAGCAAAGCGCGCGAGGAATGCATCGGAATCCGCCTCAGTAAAATAGAGGTGGTTGTAATCGAGATTCTCCATGTAGGCCTCGATGACCTCGGACATCTCAATATCCTCGAGCGCCATCTCGGAGAAATGGAGCCTTTCGAGGGAATTAACGAGCCATCGAGTCTCGGCTCGCATCAAGCCAGACGCTTCGAAGACCTCATCGTTCGCTTGCGCTGGGAGAGCGCTGGGGAGAACGACACCTACAAAAAGAGCAATACTATGGAGAAAACGCACACCTCCATAAAAACCAATAATTTGCCCGAGGTCAAAACCTGTTCACATTTCGCTAGTCGAAAATTTTCCGCCAGCGGAGACGACCACGCCCCGATCAGACAATCAAAGCAGCTCGGCAGATGAGCCGATTTCCCGATCGAGTGGCTATTTTACTCCCCGCCCCGAAGGACCGATCGAACTTGCTCACCCAAATTCTCGAAGGAAACCGAGATTTGTTCCCCACTCGCAAGATCTTTCACCGGATATTCGTCCGTTTCGATCTCTCGCTCTCCTACCGAAATGACGACTTTCGCCCCGCTGCGATTTGCTTCCTTAAACTGTTTACCAAATCCGGCTTCTTTGAAGAGATAGGAGGTAGAAATACCGAACTGCCGTAACAATTGGGTGATCTGGAGGGCTCTGGGACGAGACGCTTCGCCACCGATGGCCAAAAAGCATTCGGTTCCAGCGAGGGTCGTACTCAGCAACCCTTTCGAATCCAGCAGATCGAGGAGAGTCACATCGCCCAAGGCACCGCCAGTGGCTTCCATTGAAACGCCTGAAACCTTCTCAACCAGATGGTCGTACCGGCCACCTCCAGCGAGAGCCCTCCCCTTTCCACTCGCCTCGAAAATTTCGAAAACCGGGCCAGTGTAGTAAGCAAGACCCCGTACAATCCCTAAATCCAGCACGGCGCAGGCGCCGAGCCCCAAGGCATCCACCGCGGATCGAAACTGTTTCCAAGACGCGACCAGCTCCGCTGATTTTTCATTATCCTCCTGTCGAGAGGCTAGACTTTCCAGGAAAGGGAGCAATTGCGCCTCATCGCGGATCGAGCGCAATTCTGCCACCCGGCCAAGAAAATCTGTAGTCCCATCACCGAGGACCGGAGTCAACCAGGCCGAAAGTTTTTCCGGAGAGAGGCGCTCCATTTTATCAATTGCCGAGAGGCAATCCGGATGCTTTTCCGCGGGAATCCCCATTAGATCGAGGAAACGGGTCCAAATCCGCCGGTCGCTCACCCGCACCCGGAAGTCTTCCTGAGTCAGCCCGCAGCGTTCGAGGGCCGCAACAAAACAGGCGATCACCTCGGCGTCTGCGCCGAGCGAAGGCTCACCGAGAATATCGAGATTGAATTGGGTAAACGCGCGTTGGCGGCCCTTTTGCGGACGTTCAAATCGATATTGCTCGTTCAGCGTAAACCAGCGAACCGGCTTCCGCAGAGAAGCGCCGGCCGCGCCGACGATACGGGCAAGAGTGGGAGTCATCTCCGGCCGGAGGGCTACCTTGCGGCCTCCCCGGTCCTCAAACCAAAAGAGCTGATCGACGACTTCTGCCCCTGACTTGTCTACGTAGAGATCCAGTGGCTCGAGAATGGGACCATCAAATTCTTCAAACCCAAACAGGTCTGCAGTCGAACGGAGAATCCGAAAAATACGGTTCCGCTCACGAAACCTCTCTGGCGGAAACTCCCGAAACCCGGGAAGAGTAGCGTACATCAGTCCGAAGACTCCTCAAGCTGATCCAAGTCCAAGTCCTTGAGCTTCTCTTTCATTTCCTTGCCCGCCTTGAACTTAATCACGGCCCGCGTAGGAATCATCACGTCCTTTTCTGGTCGGTTCGGGTTCCGCCCGACTCGTGCCTTACGTACCTGAATTTGGAATACGCCAAAATTTCGCAGTTCGACATTGCGTCCCTCACAAATCGCTTCGCCGATAGCGTCCAAGGTCTGCTGAACGATCTCTTTGACGTCTTTTTGCGGAAAATTATTGCGAGAGTCTTCGTAAATTTTGAGAACGATATCTCGTTTTGTCAGATTTTTGGACATGAAACCGTATGCGGTATTGTGGACTGCTATGAGGAGAGTGAAAATCTAAGATACCCAACTTGCTGTCAACGTTTTAGCCAGTATCAGTTTTCACCAAAATAGAATTCTTTTTTTGGGGAATAGAAATTGCTGGCAAGCCTTTTTCGTGAACAATTCTATTCTCCAATCCATTTCGACCGCTTCAATCCGAGGCACGAAGCATCGATTCTTGCCAGATTCCGGTCGGTGGAATACCCCTAAACAGTTATGAAGGATTCAGGTAACGACATGAAGCGAGAGGTCGGATTAATATCTCTGACTTTCGTGGGAGTTAGTGGAGTGATCGGCTCCGGATGGCTCTTCGCGCCTCTTCTCGCCGCGCAGATGGCGGGTCCCGCCTCCCTTGTTGCCTGGTTGATTGGCGGGTGCGCAATCATGCTCCTCGCACTGTCGTTCGCCGAGATTTCGGCCATGCTTCCGGTGTCGGGGGGAATCGCCCGGGTCCCACACTTCAGCCACGGGAACGTAGTGAGTACGGCCATGGGCTGGAGCGCTTGGATCGGCTACAATACCACTGCCCCTATCGAGGTGGAAGCCATGCTGCGCTATCTTGATCCGTTTTTCCCGAGTCTCTACGGACCACCAGCCGCCGGGCATGGGTCCACGTTTGGTGATCTCACTGCAACCGGCGTCGTAGTCGCGACGATCACTCTCTTAATCTTTACGGTACTCAATCTTTTCGGCGTCCGGCTGTTCGCTCGATTCAATGCCTCCATCACCTGGTTCAAGATCGCAATTCCTCTCGTCGTCGCCGGGGTTCTAATCTGGGACAACTTTGAGGTGGGGAACTTCACCGCGGTCGGAGGCTTCAGTCCTATGGGCCTCCAGGGGATCCTCGGGTCAATCGCCAGCGGGGGCATCATTTTTGCCTATATTGGATTTCGCCACACGATTGATATGGCTGGGGAAGCGAAAAATCCGCAGGTCACCGTACCCCTTGCGATCATTTTCTCGCTGGTGATCTGCTTTTTGATCTACGGCGCCCTCCAGCTCGCCTTCATCGGAGCCCTTCCCGAATCCTCCCTACAGAACGGTTGGCCGCAACTCTCCTTCAAGGGAGATCTTGGACCGGTCTCAGCCCTTGCGACGTCCATCGGGCTGCTCTGGTTGGTCAGTCTGCTCAATGTTGGGGCGGTGATCTCCCCACTCGGAGGAGGCCTGGTCGCCGTAGGGTCGATGGGCCGGCTCGCCCACGCCCTTTCACGAAACGGGTTTTTCCCGATCTTCATGCAAAAGTTGAATCGATACTCAGTTCCCGCCCGGGCCCTCTTCATCAACTTTCTCGTTTCCACTACCGTCTTTGTCGCCCTCCCCTTTGACGAGGTAGTGAGCCTCAATGGAGCCGCGATTATCCTCTCCTTTATCGCCGGGCCCATTGCCGTCGCCGCCCTCCGAAAAATCGATCCCGAACGCAAACGATCGTTCAAGCTACCTTTGCTGTTCCTGACCGGACCCGCTGCATTCGTGATCGCAACCCTCATCATCTATTGGAGCGGCTGGGATACGTTTGTTATCCTCGCCGGATGTTTGTTGGTCGGCTCCATCCTCTTCCTCTTGCGGATGTACAAGGCTGGGATGAGTGAGATGGATATAAAGCCAGCGGTCTGGATGGTGCCCTACCTGAGCGGGCTCTGCCTGATCTCCTATTTGGGTAGTTTCGGGGGGGGACTGGGCGTGATTCCATTCGGTTGGGACATTGTAGTCGTGTCGGTTTTCTCCATTTCGATCTACTGGATCGCGGTCAAGGGCTGTCTCAGCACAGCGCAGTACGAGTCGTACCTCGCCGAAGAGGAAATTTAGGCTACGTGGGTCTCCACCAGAGGTGGATATCTCACTCCTCGTTGCATTTCCGGCGCTCTCCTACTAAGGTCCCGCCAAACGATAATTTTCATCATGAGTGATAAAGATAAAGATTCCGACAACCCTTTCGAGGAACTCCAAAAGCAAATCCAGTCGATCCTCGGCGACCCACGTGTGCGCATGCAGGGCGTCCACGCCGCCAAAGCGGCGCAACCCGAGCATGGCTCCGGCGACGGGGGAGATGACGACACGGAAGAGAAAACCGCGAAGGAACGACTCGAGCGGATCCGTCATTTCAAACTCAAACCGCGGGAGGTCTTTTCACAGCTAGACCGCTATGTAATCGGTCAAAATGACGCCAAGAAGGTACTGTCTGTAGCGGTCTGCGACCATTACAACCACATCCGCCAACAATTTGAGAACACCGAAGACGCGCCAAACTTCGAGTACCAGAAGCAAAACATCCTCTTGCTGGGGCCAACCGGGGTCGGAAAAACCTACTTGATGAAGAATCTCGCCAAGCTAATTGGCGTGCCCTTCGTGAAGGCCGATGCGACAAAGTTTTCAGAGACCGGTTACGTCGGCTCCGATGTCGAAGATCTGGTTCGCGATTTGGTCAAGGCAGCCGATGGTGATGTCGAGCTCGCAGAGACGGGAATCATCTATATCGACGAGATTGATAAGATCGCCAGCGAATCCACTTCGGGGGCGAAGGACGTCTCGGGTCGAGGGGTCCAGATCAATCTCCTCAAGTTGATGGAGGAAACGGAGGTCAATCCGTTCAGTCAGGCCGATATGATGGGCCAAATGCAAGCGATGATGGGCGGCGGAGGTCGCGGGAAGTCTGCAAGACGCATCAACACCCGCAATATCCTGTTTATCGTCAGCGGTGCATTTGATCAGCTCGCCAAGAGCATTCAAAAACGTGTCGGCAAGGCTGGGATGGGATTCGCCAGTGAGATGCCCGACGACGAACAGGAGCTGTACCGCTACCTCGCGCGAGCCGAAACCAACGATTTCATTGGCTACGGCTTCGAGCCCGAGTTTGTCGGCCGTCTCCCCGTTCGCGTCGCCTTCGAGGCCTTGTCATCGCAGGACTTGGCAAAGATTCTGACGACTTCCGAGGGGAGTATCCTTCGGCAATACGTTCGGGACTTCGAGAACCACGGCATCCGACTCAATATCGATGAGGATGCGATTCAAGCCATCGCCGAGAAAGCGCACAAGGAACAGACGGGTGCCCGAGGAGTAATGTCTGTCCTCGAGCGCCTCTTCCGAAGCTTTAAGTTCGAGCTCCCTTCGACCCGCCTAACTGAACTGAAGGTCGACAAAGAGTTGGTGGAGAATCCCGACCAGGCCCTTCAATCGCTACTCGAAGAATATGCGATAGACGCTTCCGAAGAACGAAAAGCCATTACGGCGTTCTGCGAACAGTTCGAGCACGACCATGGACTCAGAATCCATTTCTCGGACGATGCCTTAGGGTACTTGGCAGAGCGTACCGAGTCGGAGAACACGGATCTCCCGGGGTTCTGCGAATCGCACTTCCAGGATCTTCCGTACGGGCTGAAGATAGTTTCTCGCAATACTGGAGAGAAGAGCTTCCAAATCGATCGAGCTTGCGCCGAAAATCCCGACCGGGAGATTTCGAACTGGGTTATTCAAAGCTTCAAAGACGACGCCGAAGGCGCGGCCAAATAACCCCACCCGTAGAGACACCTTCTACAATCATGCAAAAATCGGCACCTTCTTCCCCGCGGATCGAATCCGAAGGGGTAAACCAGATGTTCTCGGGCATCGCAGACCGATACGACCGCGCAAACCGGTGTCTCAGCTTGGGCATTGATGTCTACTGGCGCAGCAGGACGGTTCGTCGTGTAAAACAGGCAAACCCGCAAAGGGTCATCGATTTTGCCACCGGTTCCGGCGATATCGCACTCGCCCTGCGCAAGAAGCTCTCGCCTCAAACCGAGGTGATCGGGATGGACTTCTGCGAGCCCATGCTCGATGAGGCCCGTAAAAAAGCCAAAGGCATCGAAGGTATCAGCTTTCGCACCGGTGACTGTCTCGACCTCCCACTGGAAGACAACTTTATCGATGCATGCACGATCGGGTTCGGACTGCGCAATTTTGAAGATCGCGAGGCAGGCCTACGGGAGATGCTTCGCGTCCTTCGCCCCGGAGGCTGCCTCCTCGTCCTCGAGTTCTCCCAGCCTTTCGCTCTCCTTCGACCGTTCTACTACTTCTACCTAAATAAGGTGCTGCCAAAGATCGCAGGAAGAATCACCGGGGATGTGCAGGCGTACCAATATCTGGGAGGTACGATTGGTTCTTTCCCCGATCGCGCCGAGCTCTCCCAACAGATACTTGCTTCCGGCTTCGATCGAGTCTCCGCAACTCCACTCACTGGCGGAATTGTTGCTCTTCACCAAGCTTGGAAAGGCGAGTAAATCGCCCCGTTTCGGGTTTGCCTCTGTTGAACGTAGAGTAGTCGAAAATGGTCGGCAGTCGAACTCGTGAGTTTGGCACAATGGACGTTCTTTTCGAGCAATCAGCGGAGCTCAAAATCCGCCGTCGCCCTAGCGCAGTCCAACTGCATCCACATCGAACATCATTTTCACTCCGTCCGGCAACTCGAACTCTTGAGTGATCTTCGCCAGGCGATAGCTGGTTGACCTCACCGCACTCGTAAAATACCAGAGCTGCACCCGATACTCGTCGGCGACTTTCTCAATCGGGGTCGGCGCAGGACCGCGAATCTCCACCTCTTCACCGAGACTCTTTTCTGCGTTCTCAGCCCACTTCTCGGCAACAAACCAAATCTTCTCTTCATTCCGCCCCTGAAACACTTGGCGAATTAAGTGCCGAAAGGGTGGATACCGAAACTCTTCACGCAGCTGTAACTCTTCTTCGAGGAACCCATCAAAATCCTGCCTCCGGGCAAACTGAATCGGAGGGGCGTGGGGAGTTAATGTTTGTACGACGACCTCCCCCGCTCGATCTCCTCTCCCCGACCGCCCGGACACCTGAACGATCAACTGAAACGTGCGCTCCGCGGCCCGAAAATCCTCTTGATGGAGAGAGAGATCAGCATCAATCAATCCCACGAGGGTCACGTTCGGAAAATCCAGACCCTTCGCAATCATTTGAGTACCTACGAGTATATCGATTTTCCCTTTCCGGAAATTTTGCAAAACTGCTCGAAAGTGATTTCGCTTGCGCGCGGAGTCTGCATCCAGCCGAACTACCCGCGCGTGGGGAAACATCTTGCTCACGGCCGCCTCGACCTTTTGGGTGCCCGACCCTTTCCACTTAAAATCCGGTGATCGACATTCAGGGCAATAGGTCGGCGCCTCCTTCTCGTACCCACAAAGGTGGCACCTCATACGGTTGTCCGTCCGGTGCAAAGTCAGTCCAACACTACAGTGAGGACATTGGACAACGTAGCCGCAAGACGGGCACAGAGCTGTTGTTGAATAACCACGACGATTGAGGAATAGAATTGTTTGCTCCCCCTTCTCCAACCGGTCTGTCATTTTCTCCCGGAGAAGTGGAGAGAACATTCCGCCGCCCTTGCCCGAGGCCCTTGCACGGCGCAAATCGACGACGTGAAGCAATGGCATCTGCCGGTCGTCAACCCTCTTGGTCAACTTCACCGTTCCAAATTTCCCAGCCCGTACGTTATACAGGGTTTCCAATGCCGGCGTAGCGGATCCCAATACGCATAAAACCTTCCACTCAAACGCCCTCATAATCGCAACGTCGCGGCCGTGGTAGCGCGGTGTTTCTTCCTGCTTGTAGGCTGGCTCGTGCTCCTCATCAACAAGGATCAATTTCAACTTTTGAAATGGTGCGAAGACCGCCGAGCGTGCACCGACCACTACATTTGCCCGTCCGGCACCAATCTCGCGAAATGCATCCGCTCTCTCTCCTGCCGAGAGATTGCTGTGCCACACCACCACGTTGGCACCGGTCGAGATCAACCGCGAACGGACCCGGGCAACGGTTTGCGGCGCTAGAGCGATCTCGGGAACAAGGAATAAAACTTGGCCGCCCTCCTCCAGAGTTTTCTCCATCAAGCGCAGGTACACTTCGGTCTTCCCCGATCCCGTCACCCCGTGCAGTAGCCAACAGCTAAAACCACCCTCTGAACGGACTGACTCCAGCTGAGTGAATGCCGCATCCTGCTCTTCCGTCAAATCCGGCGGCCCAGACCCCAAAACCGCTTCGGCATCCAACCCATCCTGGTAGGACTCGCGTACGCGGCTGACACTTTCACAGCGAGCCAGACCTTTCTCTACCAGCGACTCTGCAACACTCGCTGACATGTTCATCCGCTTCAGGACCAAATTCCGACCAATTGGCTGTGTTTGATCGAGAAGGAACCGCAACAACTCTGCCTGGCGTGGAGCCGCCTTGTTCAAAGCATCCAAAGTCTTCTCTTCAATCGGGCGGACCACTTCGATTAAGGTCTCCCGCTTCTCCCCTTTCCCTTCGCGAACCGGGGCCGGCACCATCGCCTCCACGACAAGCCTTAGGGGCGCCATGTAATATCCCGCCATCCAAGATGCTAATTTCAACAAATCCGGTGGCAAAACCGAGCCCTCCGACAAAATCCCTGACACTTGCCGAATCCGTTTTGCCGGAACATCTGTCACGTCGACCACGCCAACTACGAGCGCTTTCTCCCGTTTTCCCACCAGCGGTACGATTATCAGGGTGCCGGGAAGCAAAGGTCTGAGTGCTTTGGGAATCTCATAGGTTAAACGCAAATCTCCCCGACTCAACGGTACGACCTCAGCGTACTTTCCCTTCTCGACAATAGTCGGCGTTATTACTCCCAATTCACCCTGCATTCTCTTCTTCCCTTGTCCTCCACTCCACCCATCAACTCAACCTAATTCCCCTGAGATTTCATTCACCCCCGGATTTCCCAACCGTTTTCCTAGCAATCCTCTTTACACTCCGAAAAATCAGTGTCATTTTAGTCTCAATAAAAGATGAATTCGCCCACTCCACAAAAAGATGCAGAAGATCCTTGGACCACATTCCGGGACTTTCTTTCCAGCCGCGGTCTCCGGATAACTAACCAGAGGCATGCGATTTTTGAGGCTGCTTACGATTATCAGCAACATTTTACCGCGGAAGAACTACTGGATCGAGCGAGGGCGATCGATAGCACCGTATCGCGGGCGACTATCTACCGAACCCTTCCCATTCTCGTTGAAAGTGGCCTGATCCGCGAAGTCGATGTCGGGAAGGACTTTAAGTACTACATGGCCCATCACTCGGCCGATAATTTCAAAGCCCAGGTGATCTGCATGGATGATGATCGTATCTATGAGATCGATGCACCCTTCATGGAGTGGTACGGGAAGGCAGTTGCGGCAAAGCTTGGTTTGGAAGTGGTTTCTCAGCGGCTACAGGTGCAGGCCCGCCATCGCAAGGATTCTCCCTTGAGTGAAGCGGTGAACAAAGCGCGTGAGAATGCGTTGACCAGCGGAGCCTCCAAGGGCTGAATTCTTCCATGTCTCAATCGCCCAAACCGACTACCGACTCAGCGCAAGAAGACCTTTCATTCGAAATAGAGTTCTTCGAGAACCTATCCCGCCGCAATCCAAAGGATGTGCGGGTGCTGGAGGTACTGGCCCACTACTACACGCGTAGTGGAAAGATCGGCGATGGACTGAGGGTTGATCGGCGGATTGTTCGTCACGATCCAGACAACCCGATCGCACACTACAATTTAGCCTGCAGTCTCGCTCTCAAAAACCGCAAAGACGATGCCGTCGCCTCCCTTCGTGACGCCGTTGAGCGCGGCTATACGGACGCTGACTGGATGGTAAAAGACGAGGATTTGAAGAACCTTCGCGAGTTCATCCCCTTTCTGGAACTGGTGAGAGAGGTCGCCAATGAATCCCCAAATTGCGGCTTCTGATTCGTCGAGACATCTGGCATGGATCGCCTCCGACGATAATCCCGCCCGATACTCGGCCATCGAAGAAGCCTGCCTCCGGAATAGCCGGGACAGTTTTCTTATACTGTGGATAAATAAGCCGTCTCTTTTCGTAGGGAAAAACCAGAATCTTTGGGCCGAGGTCTCCGCAAAGGAAGCGTTTCGTACCGGAGTTTCGCTAAACCGCCGACTCTCTGGGGGAGGTACCGTTTACCACGATCCAGGAAACCTCAATTTCTCGTTCATTTCCAATGGCGAACCCAAAATCGCGTTCGACTCTCATCTCAAACGACTCCTGCCCTACTTTGAGGCTCGGGGCCTACCAGTGGAAATTCGAAACCGCAGCGATCTCTTTCTCGGCGAACGGAAATTTTCGGGGAACGCTGAGTATTTTACCGGGGGCCGAGTTCTCCATCATGGCACGCTGCTATTTTCGACAGACCTTGCTCAATTGTCCCGATTCCTTACCCCGGACTCCAGTCACTACTCGGATCGAGCCGTCGATTCCAATCGCAGCCAGACGCTGAATCTACAATCCGTTCTCCCCGATCTGGAAAGCACTCAATCGTTCGCGCGCGATCTCCTCGATTTCCTTCTATCGTCAGAATCGGATCTTCGTGAGGTTTCGGCTCTTCCCGACGATATTTTACGGAAATCCGAGGAGTACATGCCTCACTTTACTGCACCGGAGTGGGTTTTCGGCCGCTCACCTAAATCCAGCTTTGAGCGGCGCTGTACCCATTCGAACGGCGAGCTTGTCTGCCGTATCAATGTCACCAAGGGCCGCATTTCCGCAATTTCACTCAGTCAGGATCAAGCCGACATAAGCGCTGCAGTTCGCCCACTAATCGGCGATCTACACACCCCAGCGATCATCGGGGAGCGACTCCGCGAACTACAGAAGGAATCTCCAATAATCGCTGTTCTCGCGCCACTTTTTCTCGAACTCTTTTTCTGACCGGATAGGATGATCTGCATTCTATGATTTCGGCCAATGGTATCGCGCCCCCCGCCCTCGCCTTTCGGGACCTATCGGTGACCTATTGCGGCAACTCCTCCGAGACGCTGGCACTCGACTCTTTTAGTGCCGAAATTTTTCCAGGAAAGATTTTTGCCCTCGTCGGTGAGAGCGGTAGCGGCAAATCGAGCGCGGGATTTGCCGCCGGAGGTCTTCTACCCGCTTCAAATACGCGGATTACAGGAGAAATTTCGATCGAGAACTCTCCGATATCCGCTTCCGACGCATCGGCTCTCCAAAAGAAATGTGGGCGGCAGATCGGTTTCGTCTTCCAAGAACCGTCAACGGCTCTTCATCCGGCCATACGCATTCAAACTCAGGTTGCCGAATCGATCCACTCCAGCCTATCCCACAGCCAGAAGAGGGATCGGGTGGCCGAACTACTGCGTTCCGTCCAACTCACTCCGGATGCACGACTGCTCAAAGCCTACCCCCATCACCTGAGTGGCGGCATGCAACAACGCGTGGTCATCGCCATGGCCATGGCCAACCAGCCTTCGGTTCTCATTGCCGACGAACCCACCACCGCCTTGGATCCCACAATTCGAAAAGAGATTCTCGAATTGATCCGGAGCCTCGCAGTCCAACATCGATCCGGCGTGCTCCTGATCACCCACGATTTCGGAATCGTTTCTCATTTTGCCGACGAGGTAGCGGTTCTCCTGCGGGGAAAGGTCGTCGAATCGGGCTCAACCCAAGAGATTCTATCCAGCCCCTCCCATCCTTACACTCAGACCCTCATCGCTTCAGCCCGAGGAACTGCCAACATCTCCCACCCATGACGGCCATTCCTCTTCTAGAAGTTGATTCCGTCTCGGTCACCTACCCAAATGGTCATCGAGCAGTGATTCATTCGTCATTTTCGGTCAAGGCAGGGCAACGGATGGGTCTAGTGGGAGAAAGCGGTAGCGGAAAATCCTCTCTGGCGCGGGCGATTCTAGGCCTTGCCCCAGTATCATCCGGTCAACTTCGAATCGGCGGCCAAAGTATCCAGCAAACCGACCCGCACTCCCGCAAGCGCCGAGCAAAACAGGTCCAGATGGTGTTTCAGGATCCCTACCATTCCCTCAACCCCCGCCGCACGATTCTTCAGGCCATTTCCGAGGCTCTACAAGTACAAGACCGCCACTTCAGTCGATCCGAACTAGAGAAAGAATCGGCCAATCTTTTAGAAAAGGTTCACCTCGAACCCTCCGCCCTATACCGGTTCCCTCACCAGTTCAGTGGTGGCCAAAGACAACGCATTTCAATCGCCCGCGCTCTAGCCCCCAAGCCAAAAATCCTAGTCTGCGACGAGGCGGTAAGCGCCCTCGATGTCACCACCCAATTCTCCATCGTCCAACTTTTGCGCAAGATCAGCGAATCGGACAATATCGCCCTCCTGTTCATCACCCACGACATCCCTCTCATCGAACATATTTGCGAGGATATCATCGTACTGGAACAGGGGAAAATCATTGAAGCCGGCCCAGTTGCCTCTGTCTTCAAAAATCCGCAGACCGCGAAAACTCGCTACCTATTGGAATCCGTCCTCCGCCTACCCTAGCTCCCTAGCGCGTAAACTATTTTTTGTCTGATCTATTATAGGGGAAAAATAGCGAAGCGAGTTCGACCAATGACAGGTTTATGGATGCCGTTTGTGGGATTGCCGGACCTGTAATTCGGTCGGCAAAATGACTCTTCGCGGAGGGATCTGTCCCTCTTCGATCCATTCCAATAATCCGGTGGATACGGATTCCATTAACTCTCGGATGTTCTGGTCGACCGTGGTCAAAGTCGGTTCGAAAAAAGAGGACACTTCGAGGTTGTCGTGTCCGACTACCGCAAGGTTCTCGGGAACCTTTATCCCCTTCCGACTCAATTCTGAGACCAATCCAATCGCCACGCGATCATTTACAGCAAGCACTGCCGATGGCATCGACTTTTGCTTTAAAATCTGGGCGGCCAGGCGGCTTCCATAAGTAAAATCATGTTTCACCGTTCCAGGTTCGTAGATCGACCAAACGCGCTCTCCGTCTCTTCGTTCCAGGAACCGATTCGCCCCCTCCAATCGTTTTTCGCTATAGGCATAGTCGGGGTCGAATCCCGCAAACCCAAACGTACGATGCCCAGCGGTCCAGAGTAGGTTCATCATCGACTCGGTCGCTCCAGAACGATCCACCTCCACTGTCGGAAATGGCAACGTGGTTTCAGGATCGACTAAAATCACAGATATTCCTGAACTTTTCAGCTCACCAATCAGGGCGGACGCCGGAGAGAGACATGTGCCGATTCCCACAATACCATCGACTTTAAGATTTAAGAAATGGCGGAGGACTTGCTCTTCAAGGGAATGGTTGCGGTTCGTCAGCTCCAGAAGGCAGTGATAATCACGATCCCGAAAAAGTGCCTGCAATCGGGAAACCTTCCGACTCAAAGAGGGCGAGTCCATTTCTTGAATGCATACTCCAATCGTTCGCGTTCGTCCGCCGCGCAAGGATCTAGCGTACAGATTCGGTTCGAAACCGCTTTCCTTCATCGCCGAGCGAACACGCTCCACGGTTTTCTCGCTCACTCCGCCGTGGCCATTTAACACACGCGAAACCGTCCATCGGGAGAGTCCCAGATGCGCAGCCAATGCAGCCGTGGAATCAATCCCCCGGATGCCTTCGTTCGCCGACTGGGACAAAGGGTCTTCTTCCGATTTGGCCACGATCTACAGGGCGTTGATCAGCTTTCTATCTGCCGGCCGCGGATCCGGTGAGTGGGAGCAACTCCCCGCTTTTTCATAATGGAAAAATGCCGCTTGATGTCTTCATCCCGTAAAGGTGGAATTTCCGGGTTAAGTGCCAGTGTACCGAAAGCCAGCTCCGCGAGCATCTCGACGTAAACTGCATTCCGCGCCGCTTCCATAGCTGACCCTCCCCAGCAGACAGGGCCCAATCGGTTTACGAGGATCGCTGGGACTAAGCTGGGATCTTCGTTCGACTTTTCGTAGTGCGCGACGATCTGCTCGCCAACTTTCTCATAATAGCTGTCTTCATCGATTTCATGGTTCCCAGCAGCGGTAATTGGAATTTCTCCCTGAAAGAAATCTGCATGGACGACTCCCAGACAGGGAATTTGCCTACCCGCTTGGGCCCACATTGTAGCATATTTTGAATGCGTGCTGACGATCGACCGAATCCCCGGGAGATCGCGGTAGAGCTTCAAGTGCGCATCGATGCCAGATGCCGGCATTCCCAGTCCCTCAACCACCTGGCCCGTACGCGCTGAGACGATCAAATAACTTTCGGGAGTAAGGCTACCATAGTCGATCCCTCGTGGTTTGACGACGACAAGACCCCGGCGATGATCAAACGCACTGATGTTGCCACGGAAATAGTCCACCAAACCATTTTCGACCAATTGCAACGTCGCTTGATGAACCGCAGACCGTAAATTTTCTAACATAGCCAAAAGTGAAAACTTTTGAAAATGTAAGAGCAACCCTGTAAATACAATCCACGTTGAGAGAACCGTTTCCAGAGCTATCTATTTTTGATTCTCATACCCATGCGTTTCCCCGCGATGCGATCGAGAGCCCCAGCGATTGGGCTCTCAAACACAGGGAAAACCATTGGAAAGCCCTTGTCGCACCTGAAGGAGGCGCCGTCTCGCTACAAGGTTGGGTCCATCGGGAAGAATTTATAGAACAGATGGACCGAGAGGGAATTGAGGGGGCCGTCCTACTCGGTTGGTACTGGGAAAATCCCGAGTCCTGCCAGATCCAAAACTCCGAGATGGCGCGGTGGATCGCGAGTTCTCCGAGCCAATTCCGAGCCATGGCATCCGTCCACCCACGCGGACCCCGTCCGGACGACTTGGTACGCTGGGCCGTCGAGAATGATTTTTCAGGGTTTGGAGAACTACTGCCTTCACTTCAGGGTACCACCCTCCGTGATCGCTTTTGGGACGATTTGGCGAACCGATCAGTCGAAGCTGATTTACTTTTTAATTTTCACGTCACCGAACCGGTCGGTCGGCCACACCCCGGACGGATTGCTACCCCGTTCGAAGATCTCGAATATTTTGTCAGTCGTCATCCTGACTTAAAGATCATTCTGTCTCACTGGGGCGGAGGTCTGTTTCTGCATGAGTTGAATCCCTACATCCGTAAACTTTTTCGCAATGTCTACTACGATTGCTCTGCGAGTCCTTTGTTGTACGATCCCCAAATTTTCAAAAACGCTCTCCAAGTACTCGGTCCGGAGAAAGTTCTATTTGGTTCAGACTACCCTCTGCGCCTATATCCGCGCAAAGACACAAATCCGGGATGGATCCGATTTCTTCAGGAAATAGAAGGCGTTTCGTTGGAGAGATCCGATCTCTCTGCAATCTTTTCTGCCAACGCCGCAAAATTGTTCGGATTTCTGAACCGGCCACATCCCTAGAATTCGTCCCGATTTCGCGGATGGAACCGAGAATGCTCATCAAGTAGACGTTCTCCTTCAACCCGAGTGTAGATCTGGGTAGTAGCGATGTCTGCGTGGCCCAGCATCTCTTGGATCGTCCGCAGATCCGCTCCTCCCTCCAGCAGATGAGTCGCAAACGAGTGCCTCAATAAGTGCGGCTTAACCGGCTTTGTAATTCCTGCGCGCTCACCATGACTCTTAACCAAATGCCAGACGGTCTTTCGGGAGATCGGAGAACCCCTTTGACTCAAAAACACTTCACTACCGGTCTTTGGTTTGACGAGACTCGGCCGCCCGGCATTCAGATAGTCTCGAAAAGCTTTCAGTGCTCCCCCACCCACCGGGACCATTCGCTCCTTAGATCCCTTTCCAAACACACGGACAAACCGATTATCCAGATCCACAGACTGCAATAGAAGCCCTGTGAGTTCGCTCACCCGCAGACCAGACCCATACAACAGTTCCAGTATCGCACGATCGCGCAATCCGTGTGGAGTCGCGGTGGAAGGCGCCTCAAGGAGTCGCAAGGTCTCTTCGATGGTAAGACTCGTCGGGACCTTTCTTCCGGCCCGGGGCCCCCGGACGATCTCGGTAAGACTACGCGCTCCGCGCTCCCTCTCCCTAAACCGTGAAAAACCACGAAGGGCCGACAATTTCCTCGCCAATGTGGTTGTCTCGAAATTCTCCTCTGTCAACTTTTGCAGAAATTTACCCGTCGCAGCCTCATCGACCTCGTCCCAATGACTCACGGAACTCTCTTCTAGAAACCTACCAAACTGAACCAAATCATTTTCATAGCTCTCGACTGTGTGCAACGAAAGTCCCCGTTCCAATTGCACCCATGCGAGGAATTCATCTACATCCTCTTTCCAAAACATTGAATTCACACCTTCTTCTAGCATCGCAATACGGGATCTGTATCGCCATCTTTCGATGAAGTGTCGATTCTTTCCACAGCTCAACCCTTACGAGGATAGAAACGCCCCGCACTTCATCGCTACAAACTGGGCCGATCTTCCACTAATTTTCAATTGTCTCTCCATAAGCCAATGCTAACTTCGCAGGTCGTGAATCCACTCCAAACAGTTGCACTGGTCGTCAACCGCCAGAAATCAGGAGCTCATGAGATCGGAAAACAGCTCATGAATCTCGGTAGAGAACGCGGAGTTGGGATGAGGATGACCCTGGAGCACCCGCTACCGCAGGATTTCTTGAAGGGCTGCGATGCGGTCTGCGTGATCGGTGGCGATGGGACCTTTCTCGGAGTCGTACCACAAGCGGTTCAATTCAATGTTAAAGTCCTCGGAGTCAATTTGGGGAAACTCGGGTTCCTCGTCACATTTTCTCCGGACGGTATCGCACGGGAGTTTGTCCAAATTCTTTCGGGGGATTATGAAATCGAGAACCGGATGCTGTTAGAAGCCTCCGATCCCGTCCAAGAACGGGGCATTTGCTTGAACGATGTCGTCGTGAAACAAACGACCTCTTCTCGCCTCATGCTCCTCGCAGTATTTGCAAACGGTGATCTTGTAAATGAATTTGCGTGCGATGGTTTGATTTTTTCCACCCCAACCGGATCGACGGCCTACAACCTCTCCGCAGGCGGGCCCATTGTTCATCCCGACGTACAAGGCATCACCCTGACCCCCATCTGCCCACACACATTGAGCAACCGCAGCGTGATTCTTTCAATGGATACCGAAATTGAAGTACGAACCGATCCGGAATCCTGTTGCCCCCAGGTAACCCTCGATGGCCATTTGACTTTTAACGAGTCTGTCGCCTTCCCGTTAAAAATTCGCGTGCCGCAACAACGCGTCACTCTCATCCATGGAGCTGACTATTCCCACTTTTTAACAGTCCGTACGAAGCTTCAGTGGAAGGAAAACACCCTCTAGGACTTTATATAGATAATCTAAACATGGAAGAATACTACGTTCGACCACCGGAATCGGAACAATCCGACGGACCCTTTACCATTGCCCAGCTTTCCGAACTCGTATCCTCCGAGATCGTACATCCTGCTACCTTGTACTACAAGGAAGGCATGGAGGATTTTGCCCCGATTTCCTCCAACCCCGGACTCTGGGAACAAATCAAACCGAAGCCAAAAGTTGCCCTGAAACTTCGGCGCAGCCCCCCCGAAAGCCAGGAAATTGATAACGATTCATCCGATGAATCCAAGGTATCCGAATCATCCCCCAAAGATGCACCCGTTCCTCCAAAGGCTTCGCCCCTCGATGAATCCGGAAATGTCGACAAGATGCTCGCCGCTGCTGAGGGAAAAACTTCTGAGACGAAATATGTTCAGAATTTGAAAAAATCGCGCAACAGAGCCGTTGCGCTTCTGCTGCCTGTAGTAGTGCTCGGATTATTAATGCTGGCCGCAACGATCGTGTTCCCGTTCCGCGAATCAGTATTCGAGATGTTTCAGACAGGAAACTACTCATTCGATGTTCTGCTGGAAAACTGGATCCTCTTTTTTGCAATAGCCGACCTCATTCTCGCTATCGGAATCGGACTCGGCCAAACGAGCCTCTTCCCCCTGCTTCGATTCCGGTGTGCTCTTGGCTTCGGATTCTTTCTATATTTTTTCTACTCTCAACAGAATTTGCCCGCCGCTGGGGCAATGTCAGCTCTGCAGATAGGAATGCTGGGTGCCACTCTTTGCATCCGCCTGGTGCCAACTCTACTATTCAGTCTACTGACAATCGCTGGAGGAGGATTTATGATTTGGATCACTTGGCTACAACACTACCTGTAAGCAGTTAACCCCAGTTTACGTATCTTTCGCCTATTAAAACTCTTCTGTGAACGATTCTAAAAAAGCGATCCTGCAAAAAGTACAGGATGGAATAAAATCAGTCACATCGCTGCTAGAGCGTGAAATCTGGTCGCGCGGAGCGCTCGATGAAACCGGTAGGCGTGCCCGGTCGTTTGCCCTGCTCCGGATCATGATCATCGTGTGGCGCGGAATTAACGGAAATAAGCTATTCAGTCAGGCAGCTGCTCTCAGCTACTATTCGCTGATCGGTTTAGGCCCTCTCCTCGCCATCGGAATTATGATCTCCAGCTTCCTTCTCCAGGGAGACGATCGCGACAATGTCATCGTCGAAAAACTGGGCCAGGCATTGGTTTTTGTCGCGCCTCCCGTGTCCGAATGGCATCAGGATGAGATTCATTCGAGCGACCCAGATACTCCGGCGTCAACCAATTCCTCCGAGGTATCCACTTCTCCACCACTAAACCCCGCAGCCACTCAAGAGGCCAAAGAAGCTCTCAACCCATCGGTGATTCAGTTTATCAACCAGATTGTCCAGAGCGCGCGTTCAGGGGCCGTCGGAGTGATAGGGTCGATTGCCCTGATCGTTATCGTAATCCAGTTGATTACCTCGATTGAAAAAGCATTCAACGGAATCTGGGGGGTGCGGCGGGGCCGATCCTGGGCACAAAGAATTATCTCCTATTGGACGATCACAAGCCTCGGTGCAGTTCTCAGCATCACAGCCATCACTGTCCTATCTGCATCCACCATAGTGAATAGATTCAACAGTCTGGTACCGGGACTCGAGTATGAAGACATCAACTGGTGGGCCGGTCCGCTGATTTCGTTTTCTCTCCTCACGGTGGTCCTCGCAGTTTTCAATCGATTCTTCCCACATACTTCAGTGCACTGGAAAGCAGCCTTCGTTGGGGGGCTTCTCGGAGCCTTCTTGATGGTAGTAAACCACTCGCTGTCATTCCTATATGTTCACAAGGTGATTCGCGACCAGAGTCTCTACGGCTCTGTCGGGATCATCCCGGTCTTGATGTTCGGTCTCTACCTATTTTGGCTAATTGTATTGGTATCCTGCGAGGTGTCTTATGCCGTTCAAAATGCAGACAATCTCACAAATGAGACCGCATGGAGCGACATTAGCCCCCAGACACGAGAATCGCTCGCCCTATCCTGCTTTCTCTATATCGCCAGACGCTTCCAAAACTGCGAGAACCCGCCCACTACCACCGAGATAGCCAATCACCTTCGCGCACCAGGGCAGCTGATGAACAATTGCCTCAATCGACTGTCTAGCAGCGGCTGGATTCGTGGGTTAGAGCCTTCCGAGAATGATCGACAGGAAGAAACCCGGTTCCAGCCCGCATTCCCACTAGAAAACCGAACTCTCGAAGACTTTCACCGTGGATTCATTTCCGATGGAAACAACCAAGGCGCGGAAATTCTGACCGAGGTTGAACCGATCCTATCCGACTTCCAAAACGGTCAACATACCGACGACTCGCTCCATAAACCCTTCTCTGAAATTCTTCGGAATCGGTCCTAAAAGAGTCTACCCAAATAGGTCTTTCCGCAACCCGGTCCCCACCGAGAGTCCACCCCAGTCAGCCCCCGCCATCCC
>CEOD01002022.1_pt1 | contig 22363 bp, 5 predicted proteins | sample 530341 | NCBI WGS metagenome assembly CEOD01 (sample SAMEA2619950, study PRJEB7988) | marine metagenome | isolation source: saline water (ENVO:00002010), including | reverse complement strand
CTGTAACCTATCCTCAATCCAATTGCTAGAGGGACAGATAGAGCACAAGTTGAGAAGGCTCAAGAACTTAGGCGTTGATGGTGATACGGAAGATACTCTCATGGATCTCATGGGGTATCTAACACTGTTCATGGTCGCCGTACAACGTGAGAGGTCTAAATGAAAAAGGGGGAGCAGATTAATTTCTGTTCCCCCCTTTTTTTACTTGCACGGCATGGTTCTTATTCGAAGAATCTGATTTTGTCTTCTACAGTTTTGGTGTCGGCAGTAGAGAAGCCGTAGATAATAGGCATCACTTTACCAACCTTACCCCAAAGCTTCCTGTCTCCTTCTTCTCCCCAGTAACTATCTCTCTGGTAGATGACTTCCTTCTCCAGCTTCTCGCTGACAGGAGCACCAACTGCTTGGCGCACATTGTAAGGAAGCTCTGCCAGAGCAAGGTGAGTTACAAGGTCCCAATACTTCTGTAGTCTGTTTGCCGCAGCCATGGGGGCAACAAACATTCTCAAGGCCTCACCTGGATTGATGTAACCTAACAGCTCAGTCTGCAATCTTCTAGCTTGGTAAGCTATGTATGCAGCTGCGTAGCTATCCTCGTCATCATCATCTAGTATGCTAGTGAGTGCACTGAATATGAGCATCACTGTTCCCAGTGCCCCCATCTCAGTGACTGCACGCTTGATGTTCATCTTGTCTACACTAGCAGTATTGTCCCAGACTTTGGAGAATTTGTACCCGTTCTCATGCCCAAGGCGCAGGAAGCTGCCTAGTGATATGTACATACCTCTGGTCACAGTACCAAGCTCTAAGTCTCTATGGTAGATGTCACCGTGTCCCCAACGTTTTCTCCAGCCTGGGATGAAGTAGTTCTTAAACAGCATCAAGAAGGCACCGAACGGAGTTCTAGATAAGGTAGATGCATCGAAGTTACCCTTCACCTGGTTAGTACGCTTGTACAATCCACGCAGCTTAGCCATGAAGACAGACTCATTGAAGCCGCTCTTCTCCATGTCTACTCTAGGATCAAGCTCTACACCGTTCTTGGTCTCTACCATCAGGTCCCACAGGTTGGCGTCTTTGCCTTCTTCTGTTTGGATGACCTTACCGTTCTTGTCCACTAACTTTCCTTCGAGTGCTTTCATAGAGGCAAGCATTCTAACTGCTGCTGTCTCGTATTCTACTGCACCCTGCAGAGCCAACAGATTACCTGTCTGGATTGCCTTCAAGAACTTATTGTTAGATGCATCTCTACCGAGAGAGTCTGTAGCTTCGACCAAAGCATCGTAGTGCAACATTGCCTTACCTAGCTTGGAGGTAGCAGCAAACTTGCCGATGTCCCCAACTCCAGCACCTTCTTTGATAAACATGCCCTTGGCCCACCGGAGGTCCTTATTGTCAAAGAACTCTCCGGCAATAGCCTCTTCTCTTACCATCAAGTTGTCCAGAACAAACTGGTTACCTATCTGCAAGAAGTTGAAGCTCAAGCTACCAAGTGCAGCCATGGAGTTGATTGTCCCAACAAACTTGGTGGGGTCCATACCCAGGATCTTGTCTTCAATCTTCTTCTTGTGTATACCGTAGAAAGCACTGTCGATGAACTGCATCAAGTGATTAACAGTGTTGGATGCGTCACCTGGTGTGGTAGCCGTAGTGTCCACCGAGTACTTTTCGAACAAGTTCTTAAATCGCACAGCCTCTCTGTCCAAGAGCGTAGCACCTTGGTCGTCCTTCTGTATAACACGTCTCTGCTTGTGCAGATCAGCCATTGCATTGACAAGACCAACAAGCTTTGCCTTTTCAGCATACTGGTGTGACCTGTGAGAGAACATCAAGATGGAGGAGAGGATGTCCCTTGTCACTTCCTTCTCATCTACCGGGTTAGTGTAGTATCTAGGCAGGTATCTTTCAGACTTTCCTTCAAAGTCAACTGCCGCACCGTACATTTCTTGGTCAGTCTCTGTACGGACAAACGCATCCTTCGCCTCTACAATCACACCCTTCAGCCCAAGACGACCAATAGCCTCGACGTTAGACTGACGTACACTCGGGAGGATATACGAGAAGTTGTCCCACGGGTTCATGTGCTGTGGGTTGTTCTGTCCGTATATCTGTTGCTTCTCTTTGTATGTCTCGAGCAAGAAGTTGTACATCTTCTTGAGCTCAGGTGTTCTCTGGATCTTCTTGTACTTCTCGCTTTGCCACTTCTCTTCGTTAGGCTTAGCCAGCTCTCCCATGTACGTCTGTGTAGACCGATCATATGAAGAGCGAATACGAATGTTCAAGTCGTTGATGTACTCCTGCAGGATAGCAGCCTCACCTGGTTTCTCAAAGTCTTCTGCAACTTTGCGCTGAGCAATCAATTCTTTCCGTTCGTTGGTAAGAGCTAATAGTTTAGCTGCTGCATTATCTACTTCAACAGTGTTCTCAGCAAACCAGGCAGCCTTTCTGCGGAAGTAGTTACGCCCCTTCTTGCTAAGTATCCACTTCTGATACTCCTTTTTGCTCTTTTCGCTTTCAGGGTCGTAGTCAGGCCGCTCAGTATCTTTTGCCAGATTCTGCAAGAACGTCTGCATCTCGAGGTAGAACCCAGCAGTATTCGTAGGCTGCACCAGCGCAAGTTGTCTAAGAGATTCACCTTTGACGCCTCTAGACTTTACCTCTACGACTTCGATAAGATCCCCAAAGAATTTAGCCTTGTTGGTGTCGTCTCCCATGTAGTCTTTGAACTCTCTGTAGTACTCTGCTGCCTCGTTGATTACAGCTAACGACTTTCTGTTCGCCCCAAAGTTGCCTTCGTTGAGAGCCAGTGCAAACATCTGCAAGTTGGCTTCGCTAGAGTATACCATCGGGTCAAGCCACAAAGCAAAGGCACTCTTATCTGTATGCGCGTCGGTGAGCTCCTTAATGATGTTGTCTCTGTTCAGCTTCTTTGCTTGAAGCTTCTCGATCTTTAACTCAATTACAGCTCTCTTCCACTCCTGCTTGGGGTCTAGGCCGTCAAACTCTGCAGTTTCTTCAATCTGTTTCTTTCTCTTTTTCAGTGCCTGGTAGTCAGGATCACGACTCATTCCACTCGTGTCCATGTTGGCACGAGTCGCTGCTATTACCTCATCGATCTTTGCGTTTATGTTCGGATCTATGTACGCAGCGTAAGCATCTGCAACAAGCGGAGCTATAGTCTCAATGTATTCCTCTTCTAAGTCTTGCAGTTCTGCAATAGACTTATTGAGGTCGTGCAATATCTGCTCACTGAACAGGTAGTCTGCGTTGCCGTCTTCCAGGTCTTGTCCAATGACATCTTGTACAGCTCTCTGCAGCTTGTCCACAAGAGAACGGCTACGGTCGGTTGGGCTAAAGAAGGTGTCAATAGTGTGCTTGACTTGTCCGATTCTTTGAAGCATACCTAGTGCATCTTCTTTTGAAACAGGCTTGTCTTTTGCTTTCTGCAAGTCGTTGAACACAGCACGTGCGAGAGCCACCTGATCGTGCACGTAAGAGGCGAACGTCAAGAAGCCCTTGATGCTGTTCTTATTCTCACTAATCTCCTTCAGGGTGTTCTGTAACTGCTTGACCTTCAGGACCTCTGCCTTAGTCTGCAGAGTAGAAGGCTTCCGCTTGATCATTCGGATCTGCTTCTCCAGGCTCTGGTACCCCTCTTCAAAGATGTCATCTAACCTTTCATCAAGCTGCTTACTCTTTTGTACCCTAGGATTCCTCTTACCGGTGAGCACCATGGCTCTGATATCACCTGCGAACATCTTCTCTGCAAGGACCGCAGCTGCATCAGGAGTAATCCCAAACAGCTTTCCGATGGCACGCATGATGCGGTTAATCAAGATGCGGAGTTTGCTTGGGTTCTTGCGTTCGATTCGAGCTCCCTCTAATCCGACGGCAGTAACCAAGATCTCCTTGAGCATCCCAAACTCATCCAGCTTCTCGTTCTCGTACTCACGACGAATCATTGCAGCAAGGTCAGGTCTAGTCTTTTCAACCTGTGCAGCAAACTGACGTACGTCCTCTTCGGGGAGCATGTCAATTAGAATGTGACCAGCCTCGTGGTACACTGTATCCTCCGACATCTGAGCGGGGTCCAACGTGATAACCCCATTCTCGACCATACCCTTTGTCCCTGCAGGTAAGCTGGTCAGGACAACAGGGAGCTCTACTCCCGCAGCTGCAAAAGAACTAGTCAGTCTAGCAATCTTAGCTTCTGCTCCTATAGGAGTTTCAGCTACAGTAAGGTTGAGGAGAGACTTTTTCTTCGAAGGCAAAGCAAGACTGTCATCTGTAAGCTCTCCTAACTGCTCTTGTAAATCTTTTATTTGTGCCTCAACCTTTTGTTTTTGCTCGAACTTATTTCTCCCAAAGAACATGTCAAAAGCAATCTTATTTTGAAGACTAAATATCTTTTCTTCTAACTGCTTTATCGTTGGATTCCCTTCAGTTAAACCAGTGAGAGGATTTATTTTAGTAGTCTCTTCTTGGGAAAGGTCTGTCTTTGCTCCTGACGTTAGGTCACTAAGAGCACTCTTTCCCTTTTCCATTTCGCTGAGCTCACCAGAGAAATTATCAGCAGTTAATTCTTCTGAGCCCAGTGCTTCTGCAACTTCTTCATTCTCTGTCTTTACCTGCTCAGCATCAACGTCATCTTTCTCAGGTGCATTGTTATCCTCAGACTTGAGCTTCTTCAATCCTCTGGTCTCAAACACCAGGCTCCCATCCATTGGCTCTCCTTCTTCGGTTCTAAGATTGTGTTCGTAGAATCGACCCTTTACAGAGCGTCGCTGCACTACTTCGAAGAGCACGTCTCCAACAGTACTATCACCTATAAACTTAGGAGTGGCCTTTACAATACCTACACCTCTGACATACATGTACTTAGGAGGTACACTTTTTGCGTCTTTGTCCCATCTAACAGTCTCCTCGTTAGCTATTCGCATAGGGATATTCACAAGACCTAAGTATCCTTTCCTGTACTCAGACAGAATAGTTTCTCCTGAGTAAGAGTAGGCTCCATAGTGCACCAAGAAGTCATCTTGAAACTCTACGCCGAGCTCAGTTCTACCCATGCGCAGCTGTTCAATTTCTTGATTGTAATGTTCGGTGACACCGATGTCTTCAAGGATGGACGGAGGCAGGACATTCATCATACTGCGAGGACCAGGACCAAAGCCAGTGGTCACGATAGCAGTAGTAAGAAGATCTCTAGCAAACTTGTTGGCATACGCTGCCTCTTCTTCGTTAAAGATTCCAGACAGATTGAAGTACAGCTCTTCCCAACCTGCAATGATTGCGTTTTGCTGGCCCACGTCTCTAGACTGTCGGTTGTTGTACTCTACGTACACCATCCGCTTTCTGTCTTTCTTCTTCTTGGTGTTGTTGAACTCGTACTGCGCAGGCTCTAGCGAATCTATGAGTGCGTTGAACACCCCCTTGCCATCGAGAATGCTCTTGATGTTATCTAGCTGGGAGAGTATGCTACCCTCTTCTTCTCCTTCTAACAACAGATCCTGTACAAGTGTCTTGTCCAAGAAGCCTTGCTCGTACAGAGGACTACCGGGCTTGGTGACAAGGTGATGGTTTACACCCATCAGTAGTGCCTTCTGCACACCCTCCCCAAACGGGGAGCCTTTACCCATGTTCATCACTGCCTTCCTGAACATCTGGTATCCAGGTTGATTGGCTAGGAACCCAGCATCAGAAGCAAGTTCAAGTGCTTTTTGTATAGCTTCCCAATATGCTCTAGACGATCTGTATGCGTCTCCTTCTAAGATCTCAAGCAGTAGAGCTTTGCCTCCGTACACAGAACCACCTGCAGCCTTGGTCAAGTAGTAGTCTATCTTATCAAACTGCGCAAGATTCTGCGCGGTTGTACCAGACTTGTCTATGGTAAATGGAGTAATTGCACTATACAGATTGTACAGGTCATTAGCCTCTCTGTTTATAAGCTGCAGTATTTGCAGCATACGGGCGTACTCTTTCTTGGTTGGGGTTTTATCCTCTACTAGGTATGCAGTAGTCTGCCTTCTCATCTCTTCGAAGTCAAGGACAACGTCTCCCAACGGCTTGGCGAACTTCAGTATTTTGTATTCAGTCCCACTAAGCAGAGACTTGGATATGCTCTGTCCGTTTTTCTTAGCCTTTTCCGTGACTGCTCGTACAACGGGGTGGTTGAGGTACGTGCTTACCTGTCTAGGAGTCAGGCCTCTAGAGTAGAGGTACGTAGAAATTTTAGCTGTAAGCTCGCTGTCGTTGATAGCACGCTGCAATGGGTCTTTTACAGAGTCCACTGCAGAACCCAAATGCAAAGACATGAAGTAGTCTGTAGGCCTCTTTGCTCCGGTAGCATCTTCGAAGAGTGCGTTCTGTTGCAGAGTAGATGTAGTTACCGTGAAGGCGTCATCTTCAATGAAAGTCATCAGCTCTCCCTCGAGGAGCTCTTCTTCTACCTGAGACCCAAACAGAACGTTCCGACCAAGAACTGCATCTGCCCAGATACCACGCAGTCTGTGCGAGAGCATGTTGTCTACCGTAGATTGTATTGCATCTACAGTGCTGAAGATGTCCAGCTCTTTGCTTTGGAACATAGCAGGAGCGTTGTCTCTTGCCACCTTCAGGTCGGGACCGTCCAGCGGAGTAACCACCTCATGCATGTGGTTAAGGTTAGATGCAACTGCTTCGAAGGTGTCAAAGAAGACATTGTTCAGCTGTGCATTGCTGAGCTCAGACATACCTTCTAAGTTATCTTTCAGCTCTCCGTAAGGAACTTGCACCTTCTCTCCGTTCTCTATCTCAGGGAAGAGGATAAACATCTTATCGATGTCAAAGTCAGAACCCATCATGGCGGTAATGCCAGGCGGTACACGGATAACTCCGTCGTGTGATCTTGGGAGCAGGTTTCGCACCTCCATAATCAACAGAGAAGACTTACCCTGTTGTGGAATACGGTAACCCATGATGCGTTTAAGACCTTCGTTGATCTTGGACATATCCCCAGTCTTTCTTGCCTCATCAATAACCTTGGGGTCAATGCCTGCGCGGACAAGGTATCCTGCCCCAACATCAACCTGTGCATGAGCAAGACGATTGTCCTTCACCTCCAAGAACTTGAGGTTCTCTTGCAGGCTAGCATCTGCCTCTATAGTTCCGAGGTCAGAGAATCTACCGCCGAGGTCTGCAAACTGAACCATTTGCTGCCCCTTGACCCTTTGCTTGTAGACATCATTCTTGTAGATGCTGAAGATCAGCTGGTCAAACTTACTCTGCAGAGTTGGGTAACCGAATGGGAGTGACTCTAATGCTTCGAGCACACCTTCGTTAAATCCCTTCTCTCTTGCCAGAGACTCAAGCTTAGCTTTTACTTTGGGCAAGAACTCTTCAATCGCCTTCTGCCGCTGAGCTTCATCCTTAGCTTCGAGAACTCTATCATACCCCAGCTCTTTGTGCACACCAGCCAGCGCTCTGTTAATCTTCTCGCTTACAGCACTGTGGAAAATGTCTTGCAGCTGATTGCCTTTTACAGTCTCAGCAAAGTCCAGTCCTGCATTGTAGGTGTAGTCTAACTCCGCGAAGATGTTGGTAAGCATGTTCACCTTTGCCTGGTGACCAAGACCCAGCTCATCTTTAGATCCCTTAATCGGGACTTCTTCTGGGAAGCGCAGGAACTGTGAGTCCATCTCTGCTACGTTAAGGCCTGCAAACTGACCAGGGGTAGCTTCTGCTCCTGTCTTTACTTCGTAAGCAGGAACGACGGCAAGCTTCTGTGCAGATATTGCATGGACAACTTCAATAGGTTCCATGCCTTCATAGAACTCTCCTCTTGCTTCCATACGGTTAAGAAGGTCCTGTAGCACAGGTATGCCTTCGACCAGCTCGTCTGTAAGAACTATGTACGAGGTCTTGTCAGAGTAGTTAACAATCAGGTCACTCCCTGCTTCATTCCTTTTTACTGGACCATCGTATGACGGCTTCATAGCAGAGATTGGGACGCTGGGGTCCCAGATACCTTCCCCTATCTCAGCGGCCACGTATGCTCTATACACTTCTTCAAAGCTGGCATCAACCTCACCCTTACCCTGCATAATCTCGTAGAAGTGCTTTGGAGATATAAACGCCTGTGCGTCAGTAGACTCCATACCCAAGTAGCCCGCTACAATTCTTTCAGCTGCAGCCTCACTGCCCAAGATCTTAGCGATGTTGGACTTATAGGCATCCAGCGTTTCAGGATCTAAGCTAACCAGAACGTCTCTGATTGTACTTGCGTTGAACCTTGGTGACAGTCCATACTCTGGGTTAGACGGGATGTCTCCTTTAAGGATGGGTTTACCACCTGGAGTGGTGATGAGCTGTGCTCTCTTGACGTAGTCCTTTCCGTCTTTGGTTACGTTCACACCTGCTCGGAACATAGACCGAGACAGAAGACGACCCATGTAGTCATACAACGCATAGTTTCTGACAAACTCTGTCGGCCTACCAAGTGCCTTGTTGTCTACGTTCTCAGCCAGAAATTTATATCCGGCACTCTTCAGGGGGAAGCTAACCTTACCCTTCTTTGTAACCTTACCTCCGATGCGGCGCGCCAGACGTACGAAGTTCTCTTCTATCGCAGCATCAACTTCTCCTACAAGTCCTTCAAACGCTGCTGTAAGCTCTTCATCTGTCTCAATCTCAGCGACCTTGTCTTTGGTGTAGTAGTAGTGAATGCCCTCAATAAGATCCTCCTCTTCCTGGTTCATGATGATACCGTCGGAGTCTACCTCTACAACTTTAGGAAGCACATTAAACTTATTCCAAGAGCCTGCAGAGAAGTCAGGAACTAACTCTCCTGTGTCCTCATCCTCTACCATATTATAGTGGTAGCCTTCTACAAGAATGCCCAAGCCTTCTCCTTCTACTGCAGCACTTATTTGCTCCCTGGCTTCTTGCATACGAATCAAGTCGAGAACAAGACCGTCACGCAGAGCAGGCTCAAACGTAGACATCCCAAAGGCTCTGGATTGCTCCCTGCGCTCTAGCTTTGGGATAGGGATTAAGACCGGGCGCTTTCTGTCACCCGGCGTATCCATTGCTACAAAGGCCTCTTTCCTGCCGGTGTTGTAGAATGCATTCATTCTAGCTGCAAGAAGAGTCTCGAAGTTCATGGTCTCGACGACGTTATTCGTCATCTCATCTTCTTCCTGTTCACCAAAAGCTTCTAGAGTCTTGAACTTAAAGTTCTTGGTGTAGCCATCGTTCTGCAGTAACCTGTACAGCAGGTCACTAGCTCCGTACATGTTGTGCTGTAGCGTGTTGGTTATGAACTCGCGCAGCTCACCATTGGCTATACGTATCTCCTCGTCGTTGAGCCTAGACTTCTTATTGATAGGGTAGATAGAACGTCTAAGAGAGTCAACGAATGTGTTTGACTTTGCAGTAGTAAATGGAGCGACGAACTTCTTGATGATCTCTTTGATGGTTGTACCCTCGTCATCGAAGAAGTTTGTTCCAAGCTCGTTGTTGTTCACTAGTGCAGATACAATCTCTATGAATCTAGTGTTGTTGATGAACGTCTTCAGCCTGAACTTGTCCTTGCCTTTGGTCTTGAACACAGCTTGGACACGATCGATACTTTCTTGTTCGGTCACACCAATCTCTATGCCCATCTCCCAAAACAGTCTACCTAAAGCAGCTTGTTGTTTTGTGTTAAGGTTAGGGCTAAGCAGTATACCTTCTTCTACACTTATTCCAACTTCTTCTGCGAGCTTTTCAATCTTTGCCTGTCGTGCGGGATTCACACGAAAGCCTCCGCCAGGAAGCTTCCGGAATATTTTCCTCGGTAGAGTAGAATTTTCTTTCCATGTAAGCTCGTATGACCTGAGCACAGACCCATCATTGGGGGAGTAGATTTTACTACTTACGACTTTGTCTTTCCCAGACTTAGTAGTCTCTACCTCAACGCGTAAGAACTCTTGAGATGCAGTGTTAAATGCGTAGAATAGTGAGGCTTGTTGGTCTGCCTCTAAGGAGTTAATGAAGTTGTAAACTGACAACATAGAAGGGATACTTTCTCCCTTCTTCTGCAGCTTGGTCAACATCTCAGTAAAATTGCTAGAGTCTGTAACGATGTTGAGTACAGTTCTGTACACTTCCATTGCAGGTATGTACGTGCGTATGCCTGTGCGGGTAGCGGCGTCGCTATCTACAGGAATACGGGACAGAAGTATACGCTGCTTCTGAGTCAGTGTCTTACCCGGGTCCTCCTCAAGCCTAGATATAGAGTAGATACGCTCTTGGCCTTCCTCGTCTTTGAACTCGACTTCACGTTCAGTAAGTCTCAGTCCAAACTCCTGTAACAAGACAGCAGTGTCACTCCGGAATCCAGTGATCTTACGACCGTTTTCATCCTCGAAGTCATACCAGTTATCGTATACAGCTTTGAAGTAGTCTTCTAAACCTATCTTGTCTGGGTTGTCTTCGTACTCATCTTCGAACAGCTTAGAAATTAAGTTTCCGTTCTGGTCAAAGATTGGGGGAGAGTCGTAGATATCCTGCTCTAGTTTGTAGTCAATCAGTTCCTGGAGCTTTGACTCGTCTTCATTGGCTGCGTCGTGCAGTCTTCTCACCTTAGCAAACTCTTGGTAGCTGAGCATGTTACCGTTAGCATCGCTCATAGACAGGCGTAAGAAATAATCTCTTACCTCTGACCGCCCCTTTACTTTGGGGTCTCCCAAGAGATTCCTAGTCTTACGGCTCATCGCCTTACGTAAACCCTTACGATCTGACGGGTCCACTCTTTTCATCAGAGCGTCGTAAGAATCTACTATCATAGCAGCACCCACACGGGTGAGCTCCTCGTGCATCTGGATGTCCGTAGCAAACCTTTTAATCATGTTTGCCGTAGTGCTGCCCTTAAACTGGGTGGCTCCGCGTACGAACTTGGCTGGGATCTTGTTCGACTCTATGAGTCTGTATGCCTGTCTTGTAGTAAGCGGCTTCCCCACCAACGCTCTAACGTACGCAAGCAAGTCCTTGAAGAACTTAGCTATTCTCTGCCCCATGCCTTTGGGTGCAGACTCTGACATAGAGTAGAAGCGGAACTCTTCCGCCATCTTTTCTTCTAAGGCCAGCAGTCTGGCATCAGCATCAGATATCTTCTCCTTGAGGTCTTTCCTAGCCCTAGCGATATCCTCAGCTGTGGGCTCACCGTATCGCTCTACGGCATCCTTGTACAGTTGTTCTCTCTGAACATCGTTGAGTGTGGTACGGAAGAAGATGTGAAACGCTTCGTGGTACTTAGCATCAAGAGGAGCAAATTGACTTAAGTGCGCAGCGCCCTCTTGCACATACCCAAATCGTAACCCACTGTCAAGACTCTCTAGTGCATTCTTAATGAAGACACTATTGTCTCCAAAACGCTTTTGGAAGTAAGAGTTTACACGATCCGTCTGGTCGATGACAAAGGTAGTTGGGATATTACCTTGGTACTTATCCCACAGGTAATACGCAATGTCCTCGTCGAACTTATTGATCAGACCGTCAAACTGTTTCTTGACTTCTGGGTTAGAGAGATTCGGGCAAAATGGCATTACTTACAGTCTTTTTTGTTTTGTTCTCCCTTCTTCTTGGCCTGACCTGCCGGTCTTTTTCTTTTTGCTGCTTTGGATGCAGGTGAGAGAAGGCTAGTTATATCAGCCGGGGGCTTGGGCTGGGCATTTCGTGTATCCATCTTTGGCTTAGGGGCAGCTACCTCTCCGGTGAGTTCGGAGTCAGACTCAAAGATATCTATTTCGATGCCGAGATCATAATAAAAGCTCCCGTTATGCGCCTTACCATCTACCGTAAGAATAGATAACTTATCTCCTTGCGGAGTTTCAAGCTCATTGGGGTCACTTAAGTACTCGAGGTAACTGTCGTAAGACTGTCCAGTAACCTTAGAAGTATACGGTGCATTAGCATATGCTTCTTCAATGCTGACCTGTCTTCTCTTGTCTAGCAAGGCCTTGCGGAAGCTGGACAAGAAAGCTTCCTTCATCTTGTTCTGGTAGATGGACATCTCCTTACGCATTGCAGTCTGCTCTTCCTTGGACAGACCTTCTTCGTAAGGATTGAACTTACTCTTGAACGTATAGCGAACGTTACCTTCGGAGTCAGTAACAGGTATTTCTTCTTCTCCGACCGTCTCCTTCTTCTCTACGAACTTTCCTACAGAGAAAACAAAGGGCTCTCCCTTGAGCGCCTTAGCCATATCTGTGTTGAAGATTCTGACTACATCTCCATTAGCATGTTTGAAGTAGACAGTAGCGTTTGCGAACGGCTCTTGCTGTATGTAGATAGTAGTATCAGGGTTCTGGTCGTTTGAGAAACCTACAATCTCTCGAATGCTTTCTACAATGGTACTGGTATCCTGTTGCAACAATGCTTCTATTGCACCCACAGCCTGTGAGTCCATCTGTGCAGTCGCTGCAGCTTTGATGCCGTACCCAAATCCGGGTCTGGGAGATACGATTACAACTCTACCTGCGCGGATTCCTTCTTTAGGATCAGTCTGTATTCCAAAGATCTCGTCTACCTTATCTGCCTCCTCTTCGTTGTTCTGCATTTCAGCAGACAGTCGGACTCTACCCTTGTTGTTCATAGCAGCAATGGTGACGTCCTCCATCCCTTCGACAGCTTCTGCAATAGAGAAGAATACTCTTTCACCTGCTTCGTTTACAGTAGTGACGATGTTACCTGCACGCACACCTTTGATGCGCCCCACTACATCTTCCCCATTTACAATATTCTTTCTCTCCTCTGCTATAGGCTGTGTAGCGCTAGCACTGGGCACCATTCCGATAAGGACAGTGTCTGCTCCAACTTGTAAGTAAATGCCGATAGGAACGTTGTCGGAGGTTGTTTCGTTCTCAGAAGACCACTTGGTCTCCAGCACCTTGAACGTAACCTTCATATTCTGAAGGTCTTCTATAGGAGTGTCCTTGATGATCTGACGGTTGATAGGCAGTGGTACACCGTTGACGTCTTGCTGGTTGATGTCGTTACCTGTGCTTGTCTCCCCGTTCTCGTTAACGATAACATTGTACGTTCCCCGTTCAGTACTCAGCTCTCCGTTTGCTACACTTACTGCACCAGACTTCTTTCTGTTCTCCAGGTGTCTTTGCTGTTGCTCTTCTTTTGTAGCTGGAGAAGTACCTCTTTGCGCATTTTGGAGCCTTTGATTGTAGAAGGTTTTTAAGTTTATACCCATTGAGGCAGTTGTAGTTAAGCCCAACTGCCTAAGAGCAAACTTGCTAAACTGTTCCCATGATGCTCCCCGCTCTAAGAACAATTCCATAGTGTCTATATACTCCTGGGCTGCTTCTTCTTGAGTTTTAGAATACTTTCCTTCATCATTTAGCAACCCCACAGGACGTCCAACATCTACAACATCTAAGTCTTTAGTTTTTCCTAGACCAGAAGCTTGTAGATTTCCGGCAAGACTCATATTTACTTCGTCTTCAAGCTCATCTATAGTTGTTGCTTCAAATTCGGTTTTCTTCTTCTTCTTCTTTTTTCCTGTAAGCTCCTCAAGCGCAGAAGGTCCCCTTTCACCTTGCTCTTCTGCAAGTGCAGCAGCTATCTCTGCTTCTGTGGGGGGTGCGTCTTCTGAAGGATCTTCTTTGATAGCATCTTCTTCACCAGGCACATCTTCTGCCGGACCAACCTCTTCCTCTGCGGGAGGTGCTTCCTCGGCTGGCTTTTCTTCCTTCTTCTTTTTCTTCTTAGGCTTAGTCTTAGGTTCAGCCTTGGGCTCTGCTCTTGTCAGCAGCGGGTCAAGCTGCCCATTTCTGGTACGCGCCTCAATAATCTTAGAGTAGATGCTTTTGGTCATCGCATCTTCTTCGTCATTGTATTTACGCTTAAGCTCAGCGACAGAGAGATACGCAGATTCAGTTTGTATGTCTCTAGCTAAATCGGAGACTTCTTTCTTCCGCTTGGCTATTTCATGTTTGACCTCGGCACTGAGAGGATTCTCTTCTGTGCTTACAATATCACGCAGGTCTTTTTCTGTCCTTGCATTAGCAAGTCTTTCTCTTGCTTGCTCATCACGTTGCTGCTGTGCAATTGCATCTTCACGTATGCGCTGACGCTCAAGAGCAGCACTTCTGCTTTCTGGACTTGCATAAAGATCATTTACAGTCTGAACTAGCTGCTTATTCTTCTCATTAATTCGAATCAGATCTATGGCCTTTGTTGCATAGTCTGGTGCAGCATGTGGCTTTCTACGTTTAACACGCTTTAACCCACGTTCTAACTTATCTCTAAGTGCTTTGGGATCTCCCTCCAGGTCCTCTTCAGTGATGATGCCTTTGTCAGACTTGTACTCTCCAAGCTCGTTGAGCTCGCTCATAAGGCTGGTAGTACGAGTACCCCCGTCTTCAATCTCGAAGGCGTATTGTAATGCGTTGCTGCGGAGGTCATTGAAGTCTTGGAGCTGTGCGAGATGCTCTGCTATCTCTTCTTTGTCTGCTCTAGCACCTGGTGCAACAGGGGGACTGAACCTAGCATCAAAGTTATCCCGCAGCTCTACAAACCTGAGGATGTCATTTTTGATGCCATTGACCAGTTTGTTCTTGTCTAAGCTGTCTACGCTGTCCGGGATTCCGTAGTGCTCTCTAAACGTCTGCTCATCTTTAGCCAGCTCTTCGTCTAGCTTCTCCATGAACAAGTCTAGCCTACCACCATCAGCAGCCAGCAAAGCTTGTTTCATGACAAGGACAGCTTGCAGATCTCTGTAGGTCTTGTGGTCTCCCTGCTCTAAAGCTTGGGACATGCGTGCAGCTATGTCTATCTGAGAATCAAGGCTCGCTGCTTTCTGCATGTAGTTGAACATCTCAGGGTCATTGAGCATGTCAACTAACTTGGTTCTTAATTCTTTCTCGCGCTTCTGAGACTCTCTGCCTGGCTTGAGGTAATGTCTACGTACAGCACCACCACCTCCACCGAGAATACCCACGATGGCACCGACCATAGTAGAGTCTAAGCCTTCTTTGGTTGAGAACGTAGTAGCATACGCTTCTCCCCAGGCGTCTATTGCTTGTGACAAGGCTCCTTCTGTGCCTGAACGCATAAACGGGATTGAGGTTTCGCGCAAGAACTGCAGGGTATCTTCTGCCGCCCCTTCTTGTATTGCAAACTGCGTGCTCTCTTGGAAAGACTCAACAACAGCGCCTCTTCCCATGGGCTTACCAAAGTTGATCAATGCGCGTTTCGTTGGGGAGAGCTGGTCTACGGTCGACTCGTACAGTTTGGTCTTTTGGTTTTTTGTTATACCACGACCAAACCCACGGCGGGCATCGAAGTATCTAGGATTAAGTAGAGCTCTGTAGGCAACAACATTACCTAGTCCCACTACCATACTGTTAAGAGCAAACGCAGTATTAGCTACAGCTTTAGCTTCTTCTTTGGCGTCTAACTTAGTCTGTGCATCTAGGTCTTTTACTTCCACACCAGTGGCAGCAGCAGCCTGTTCCAACAACTCTTGTTCTTTACGACGCAGTGTTTCACGTGCCTCTACAGAGGCTTCTGCAAACGCAGATGTAAATCCTATGAATGCGTTCTTAGTTGCATCAATAGCTGGTGCAAGACCCGGACCCTTTGTTATTGCTTTAACAGCATCATCCACTCCTGTAACAGCAGCTTTTGTGAACCTGTGCGCCTTGAGTCCATTGCTTAAAGCCTTACCTGCCAGACGCACCCCTCCTGCAACTGTAGCAGTACTACCTATCATGCCTGCCAGATATCCAACACCATTCAGCGTTTTGTCTGCCCAGAAATTGGCGTAGCCGAGAGAAGCTAATCCTACTGCTTCTTGTTCTTCTTTTGTGTAGTAGTTAGGAAAGTTATTTTGCATCCACTCGTTCATAGAGTCGACGTTGTTACCTATGACGTTGTCATAAAACTTACTTTTATCCCACTGTCCTACAGACTGAATGATACCTGCTACAAGTCCCGCAGTGCCGTCAACGAATGCCCCACCTGCAGTGGTGATCATTTTTGCGGTTCCGTTAAACCACTTCTCTCCTGTGGACTGTCTCTTGGCGCGCTCTTCTTCTAAATCAAGAAACGGAGACAAAGGAGCTCCGTATTCTTGATAGCTAGCAATTGGGTCCCTGTACTGAGGGTTAAACTGTGATTGCAATTGAACACCTGCTCCAGGAGATACCCTTTTAACTGAAGGAAGTCCAGTGATAGGACTTACCTCAGGTACTTCAGGAAGGCCTGTAAACTCGTTGAGCGTTTGATTCTCCATTATCTACCGGGTACTATAGTGGTAAATCCTTGCTCCACCAAAGTTTTGTTTATAAATCCGTTTCTGTCTAGGGCACTTGTAAGACTCATGGTTCTATTAGCTCCCGGGCCTGTAAGCACTGTAACCTTGTCGTCTTCAATATTTACCTCAAACGATATGCGTCCCCCTTCAGGGAGTGCGGGGTTTGCGTTAGGAGGAAGTATCGCCGTTAAGATAGGAGCGGCGACACCGTGCTGTCTTTGCACCAAAGCTTGTCTGTAGAAGGAAGCTCCCATACTAGCATACCAGTTGTTTATTCCCGGTGCTCCAGTGATTTGAGACATAGGGATATGGGCTACTACAGGTATTCTGTCTTTACCTACTTCATAGGTCAGTTCCAGTGTTGGACCAGCAGGGCCGGGGCTTGCAGGATTAAATCTTACTTCTCCTACAGATACAATTCTTTCTGATCCTCTTTCACCGACGGTCAAACCTTGTTCTTCCATTATCTCATCAAATCCAACAAGGCGCCCTGTTCTCTGGCTGACAAATGCTTCTCCTCTTGCATGCGGATTAGTCTTAGCAAACAAGTCATTGAGTTGATCCATCTCTCCCTTAGTCATTCCCAAAAGATTAGTGCTGACTGTGGGAGTATACTGTCTGGTTGACATGCCTTCTATGTACTCATTTAACTGTTCGTCAGACTTTTCTAGTGCATCCTGGATACTGTTTGAGATTCCAGTTTTTGGTGAGAACAACATTTCGATAATATCTGCAGAGCGTCCTAAGCCCCCACCTCCAGTAACTCCGAAGGTTTCGTTAAAGAATTGTCCAAACCCTTCAGGGTGTGATGAATCCTGGAGGAGGTCATAGTTGTATCCTCCCCACCAAGCTGCAAGCCTACCGTACTCTCTAGGATCAACTCCTGGATCGGCAAACATACTTGCTTCGTACTCATTTAGATACGAGTGCAGATATGCAAGTGCCGTTGCATTGTCTACGTTGTACTGTTGTTTTATCCCTCGTATTATTTCTGGGATTCTGTCATGTGATTCCATGGCAGATTGTACTCTTGCTTCGGGCGTCTCACCAGTTGCGTTTCCTGCTTCCTCCAACAACACATTAAGTGCGTGCTCTTCGGCTAATAGCTCTTGTTGCGCTGCTTTTGCTCTGTTAAACAAAGCTACTTCATCTGGCTCAGCGCCACCTTTGGCATTGATAAAGTCTTGGGCGGTCATTGTACGAAGCTGATCAAACGTAAGACCGGGGAGTATTTCGTCATAATACCCAGCTTCAGACATTTGAGCTTTTCTCCGCTCTACTTCCTTCATGCTAGATCGCTTGGTATATAAGCTGACTCCGCTTGGAGAGATGTACTCAGCAACTTCTCCTGGCGCAGATATAGCTACATTTTGTCCAACGCCCCCGCTAGCCTCGATAGTCTTAAGGTACTTCTGATCCCATGTAACTATTCTAGAATCTTTGGTTGGGGAGAAGTAAGCGAATCTAGACTCAGCCGCGTCTCTGTACCCATTTTCAATACGCTGCATTTCAAGTGCTTGTATCATCTGACGAGAGCGGTCCACATCTGCTGTGGCCAACTGACCAGCGGTTTGTCTGACTTGAGATGCGTAAGCTGCAGCTACTTCTCTTTGTTCTTCGCTTAGGTTAGAGTCTTCTGCCATCTCATCATATCGAGCAGCCTCGCTTTCGAACTGGTTCATGTACTGAAGCTTTGTGGCTTCTACCTGCTCTGGATCGGCCATCCCGTAACGAATCTCTGCCTTTCTAGCCATGTACTCCCGCACCTGCCCGTCAGACATTACCATGTTCATTACCTCCTGTACTCTCTCAGCAGAAACAGTTTTGTAGCCTTTCTCTGTTTTTACAGTGTAGACTCCGTCAGGTCCTACTACTCCAACGTCTTGGCGCGTGACGTTATGCTCTTCGGCTACAATGCCTTTAAGTGCTTCGTTGATGCGCTTTTCTATTTCTGGGTCCTGTACCATAGTAACTCCAACAAAGGGGTTGCTATAGTTTCCTTGAGCATCTCTTTGTAGGCCAGTGTACCCATACTGCGAAAGAGCAAGCGTGCCTTCGTAATCTTCGTAGTCTATTTTGCCTTCTTCGTATGCTTCTTTCAGCCCCGTCTGATATGCACTGTACAGCTCGTAGTTCTGCTTGATTGGGGCAGACTCCATGTTGTACTTTCGAGCTGCATTCATGACAGGAACAGTCATGTTCTCGTAGTCACCTCTCTTTGAGATACCTGTAAGAGTTTGATTGGTGCTGTTTACGAGCTCATCGCGATACTGCATATCTGTAGCAAACGGAGCAGCTTGGAGATTCATCATCTCCTGCTCTACTAACGATGCATTCTCGTAGTTAGTCAAGAATCTTTGACGCAGCTGCTCAGCAATCTCCGTAGACATAGGATCTACGAACTGCGTTAGGGGCTTATATAGAGAACGGTATGCCATTATCTTCTTCTTCTTCTGACCCCTCCCAATCTACGAACATATCCGCCTCGCTTTTGGGTAGTTGTCTCTTCGTTAGTTTCAGGAGTAGTTCCTGTAGCTTGTATCACCGCGTTTGCTCTGCGTTGATTCTGCATATTCCACGTGGGTGCACCTTGTTCGTAAGCTCTAGCAATCTCCTCACGAATTTGCATGTCAGTCATGCCGTAGTATGGGGAGTTCTTACGCCGAGCTTGCCGCTTTGCATTTTCAAACGATACTTGTCTGTCGTATTCGTTGTCTATTTGGTATGCTCTAGCTGCACGATCTTCTGATTTGTATGCACGCATATCATTGGAGAACTGTGCAAGGTTAGTTCCCAACTGATTGAAAGCAAGCATACGCTTCTCGTATTCGTTTTGATCACGCTGGTTCTGCGAAGCTGCGTTGAATTGTCTAGCACGTGCAACTTGGTCAGCATCAAACTGAGAAGCTTGCAGATTAGACAGCTCTTCTTGCGCGGCAAGCTGCTTGTTCTGTCTAGCCTCTTGTGTAGCTATATCAATGTTGCCCTGTCTCTGCTTGTCAATTGTTGCCATCTGCGCAGCTATTGCACCAGGGCCGGCTGCGTTGTTTTGTATGAACTTGTTAGCTGCATTAGTTGAACCTGCAAGTGCTGCACGCTCAGCATTGAAGTTGACACGAGGTAATTTAATACGTCCAGTAACTGGAGCAGCAATTGTGTTGGGCTGCGGGTACTTACTAGTTAGCTCTGCCATCGGACCGATCAGCTGGTACGGAAGAACGACGTCCCTTCTTTCTCTAGGAAGGTCCATAACAGGAGTGTCATCCGGAGTGTCTCCTTGTTCTTCTGTGTCCTGCGTAATTATTTCTTGCTCTGGAGTGTCTGTAGGAATAGGCTCAGGGTCATCAGTAGGCATTTCCTCGCTTCTTCTATACGGGATATAAGCACTTACAGTTTGCTCCCCAACTTTGCCGTCTACCTTAATCCTAGACTCTTCTGGCACCTTTTCGTTGTATGCCTTTTGGAATGCCTTAACGTCTTCTGGATCAGTAGGATCAAAGTCTTCCCAGCCGTCATACCACGGATTGTTGGCTTTGAGATCTTCTACCTCATCCATAGTAACTTGATCTCCGTCTGCTCTGCGGTAGAGTCCTTCGTCAGTTCTGCTCTGTCCTTCAGGGAAGTCACGTGCATACGCTAGATCTGGCGCCAAGCTGTACTCATCAATCATCTCTGGATTTGGGATGACTCCTTCCTCTACTTCTCCTCCGACTTGCATGATGTTATTAGGGTCACGAGGACCATTTTCATCTCTTCCTGCGTTGTTTGCCACCCGCTCTTGCATCTTAGCAAGCTCCTGTATTTTCTTTTGGCTACCTCCAGCAGCAAGAAGCTCTTTGTGTCTAGCAGCAAATGTCTTACCTCCTAGCTTGAGGTAATCAGAAAAGATGTAGTCTCCAGCTTTACCGCCGTTATTTTTCATCTTAACCTTGTCCATAGTTTCGCCTCCCTCAACTTCAGTGTTTTCGTCTAGCATGATACCACCCTGAGAGTGCTTGGGCCCAACAAACTCTACAGCACCACCTGGCAAGGGGCGCATATAACCACCTGCTTGAGCTTTTGCTCTTTGCATCTGCTCTTCAGTAGGCGCACCCTTTTCTCCCTTACTACGCATTTTCTCACCACGTGCTCTCTTAGCACGGATGTTGGCCCACAGTCCACCTCCCTGCATTTGATAACCAGGCAGGTAAGAATTAGACATTGAGCTTCCTACGTTGAAGCCCATGTCTTGTCCTGTTGAGAACATAGAGCGATTGAATGCTGCTTGCTCTGCGTTTGCTATCACCCTGTCTTGAGCTTGTTGTCTAGCTTCTTCTTCTCTTGCTTCCAGCTTTTGCTTACGCTGTCTGAGTAGAGCTGCAGTGCCTCCGACAAGACCTGCCCCAATTAAACCGATAGGGTTAGTAAGTCCTATCATCGCTGCTAATCCAACACCGCTACCTGCCCCTGAGAGGAGACGTCCTGCTCCTTCTCCAAAGTTGGTGCGAGTATCGTCGTCATCGTCAGATACTTTCTCAATGCCTTTACCTGCAAGAGATGCAGCAGCGGCAATAGGTCCAGCACCAATAGAGCTACCAGCAGCGCTAGCAGCACTTGCTGCATCAGAAGCGCCTTTACCGTAGTTACCCAAGTTGGTGAGTAGTTCTCCAGTGTCTTTAGATGCTTTGGCTACCTGCCTGGCCGATGCAGTACCCTTAGCAATCTTGGCCATACGTGCAGCATTTGCTGCTTTCTTTATGGCCTCCTGTCCAAGATCTTGTCCAAGGTCTGCAGCTCCTTGCTGCATTCCCTGTTGAAACTGTTGCTGTTCCTGAGCCTCTCTTTGCTTTGCTGCCTCGTCTCTACGCTGTTGCGTTTGCATCACTTCTTGTTGAAGTTGTGCCAACTGCATCTGAGCCTGATGAGCTCCTGCCATGCCAGACATAGTGCTGGTGTAGCCAGAGGTTGCAGCAGAGGTAGGCATAGCGTATGGGTTACCTCCAGCTTGTAACTTATCACGCTCCTTCATTAGAGCGTCTAGGTTACTGGGGTAGGGCTTACCTTTTTTGTAGATCTCTGCGATCTGACGGATAAGCTGTGCGCGGCGTCCAGCATTCTTACTACCCGAGAGGTACTTCGGGTTGATGTTCATTTTCTTTGATTTCTTCTTGGCCATGATTATCTAAAGGATTGTCGGAACTTAGTACCCGCTGCATACAAATATATTAAATTACCAGTTAAGTTGTCGCTAACTAAGCGTACGCCCATAAAATGGTCTACAAACTTCTTCTGGTTGTACCAAACTTTATTATTGTCTATATAGTTGGCATTTATAGTTCCCTCCTCTGTGAACATAGATGTGTTGACAAGACTTGTAGTAGTTCCTGTATTAAAGTCGTCTTGTACGTTCAGCTGGTTGTTTGCTAACACTGCAGCTGTGTTGTTAGCCTGCACGCTGAGATCCCTGAAGTCATTGACATACCAGAATCTATCTACTAATCTGGCGTTATTCAGGTAATAAATGTTCCGTACTCCAGAAACCTGGTGGGTATTGTACGTGTAGAAGGTCGTAAATCCTGGTGAAGTATGTCTGTCTACTTCTGAAGGATACGTGTTGTTGATGTTGACTACGTCTGCCCAGTACCTAATGTTGGTGAATATCTTGGACGTCCCCGCTTGAGCATTGTCAATATACTCAAACTCGAAGTTGTAGGTCGTACCGTAGAATACTCCAGGAGCATCTAGGTTAGAGTGCTCCCACACGTTACCCCCACTTCCATTAACCAGTCCGTAGTATTCTTTCTGGTTATTTGCAAAGATAGCAGGCAGATAGCTGTGTCTGCTGCCCCATACCTTGAGTTCTGGATAGTAGGATATCGTCCATCCATCAGGTTGGAAGCTGGTTCTATCAGAGAACAAGAATGTTTGTGTTCCCCCTGCTCCTGCTGATGGGAAGTTGCCCGAAAGAGTAATTCCATCATTTGTAATGTTGTCTACAGTGACTGTAAAACCTCCTGTAAGTATTCCGAGTAAGGCTCCGATGGGAACAAGCTCTTTCTTAGACAGGATGATTCTCTTGTACTTAGGATCGTACGT
>CEOD01029739.1_pt1 | contig 22390 bp, 23 predicted proteins | sample 530341 | NCBI WGS metagenome assembly CEOD01 (sample SAMEA2619950, study PRJEB7988) | marine metagenome | isolation source: saline water (ENVO:00002010), including | reverse complement strand
GGTGCGGTCTTTATTTGCCTGGAAAACCGCGGGATCTCGAGAAAATGGTCGGGGAGACAGGATTCGAACCTGCGACCCTCTGCTCCCAAAGCAGATGCGCTACCAGGCTGCGCTACACCCCGCCAAATCGAGAAGGCTGTAGAGAATCGGAATTGCGACAGATGCGCAAGCGATTTCGTAACACTTTCTTTTCTTCCTGAAATGGAAACTCGAAGGGGAGAATTATTTCTCGAATTCGTCGGTCAAATCGATGAGGTCGAGGTTGCAATTTAGGGCAAATCGCACGGTGGAACTCTTGGATACGCCAACGTAGTTGAAGACAGCGTTTACCGTGCGGGGACGTTGCTGGAGGCTGTAGGTTGCCTCGTGAATGTTGTCGATGACGTAGTCGCTGCGGTCGGAGGAGATCGGTCGCATTTTCTCGTCGAAAAACTTTACGGAGTATTTGCGGTCTTCGTTGTTCCCTTTGGACATGCGGAATGTGATCGCGAGTGGGTAGGGGGAGTTCTTGGGGATCTCGACTCCAGAAAGTAGGATCGGAAAGTTGTCGAGCATGACCTCGTAGCCTGGTTCCAGCCGGAGCTGAATGGGGCGGGATTGTTTTTCCTCTTCTTCCAGGACGACGAGGACTTCTCCTTGAATCGTAGCTTTGGTGCCGAGGACATTGACGTCGTAGGGGCAGGCGATTTGGAGGAGGGCGGTTCGGTCATCAAGGACCTCGGTGACGAGAACCGTCAGATCGTTGGCCGAATAGGAGATCCCACTGGTTGAGCCCTCGGGGATGACGCGAAGGCGGATAGAGTCGGTGTTGATTCCGCTGATCTGTCCTTCGGTGAAGGTGCATTTGAGGACAAAAATCATTTGGCGGGCGCGGAAGTCGTCCGAGTTGATTTCCTCAGTGAGGATAAAATACTCACTCCCAATGTGGAATCCTACTAACTCGACGTTGGTTGCCCGGGTCGGAGTAGTGGCTAGGGGTAACAGGAGAAGGAGGAGGAGTGGGATATGCTTCATGAGCTCGGCAGTTTGCCGAATCGATTTGCGCTCGGCAACTCTCTAAAGAATCCCGGGTCCAGTAAAATGGGTCGATTCGAGTAACTGGATTGTTAAATGATGCCCCGGCAGACGAGAGCTGGTTCCGTGTTATTTCATTTGGGCGACACGATTGGCCATGCCGTCGAGGACTTCCAGTAGCTCGGGGGCTGTATTGGCTTGATCGATCGCGACACGGGCCTTGCGGCTGTGGGGGAGATCCTTGAGCAGCGATTTGAGTTTGGGCCGCATCCAGGCGATGGAGTCTTTTCGAGCGATCCCGAGGGGTGACTGTAGGAGCTCTTTTGCGTAAAAAATTAAGGCGTCAATGCGTTCTTCCAGCTCGGGTGGGGGTGGAATCCGGCCGGTCTGGAGAAAGGTTTTGATCCGTTGAAATATCCAGGGGTTTCCGAGGGCTGCTCGTCCGATCATGGCGCCGGCGCAAGCGGTGTCGTTGGCGAGATGGTGGATGCGCTCCCAGTCCTCAACGCTCCCGTTGGCAATTACGGGAATACTGCGTTCAGAGGCTACGGATTCGATGACACCCATATCTGCGTCGCCCTTGTAACCTTGCACGCGGGTCCGGCCGTGGATTGCCAGAGCTTCCATTCCCTCTTCTTCGAGAATGCGGGCTGCTTCGGAGGCGACGATAGAGTCGGCGTCCCATCCGATTCGGATCTTGGCGGTCACGGGAATCGTGGGAAGGGCGCGGCGAACCGTCCCCGCGATTTTGCCGAGTTTTGGCAGGTTTCGCAGGAGGGAACAGCCCGCTTCGGCCCGCGTCACTTTTTCGGAGGGACACCCGAAATTTAGGTCTAGAAAGTCGGGGTGGAGCCGCTCTTCGATCGCCCTGGCTGCCTCGCCCATTCGGGCCGGGTCCGAGCCGAAGATCTGGACCCCCATGGGGCGCTGGAACTCCGTGAACTCGATGCTTTCCCATACATTGGGGACATCCCGGAGGAGGGCTTCGCACATCACAAACTCGGATACGAGTACGTCTGCCCCGAACTGTTTGCACAGATGTCGGAAGGCGATGTCGGTGAACCCCGCCATCGGCGCCAAGTAGAGTGGAAATTTGCCGTTTCCAAACCACGGGAGCCAATCTTTTTCAGTCAAAGGCATGATGTCGAGAGTGAGGCCGGTTCGCCCCGGGAGTCAATTGGTGGGTCATCCCGGTTGGAGAGATCTTACTGGAGACCGAGTCTATTCCTTCTGGGAGTCGTCGAGTTTGGGCCATTCCTGATTGGCCTTTTGGATAAGAGCCTGCCGATCGGCCTCCCATTTCTTTTGGATCTTTGAGTTGTAGTTGAGATAGAGTTTTCCGTCGACGATCGTCCAGGAGTCGGGGTCGATGTCGGCGGTGGAGCCATTGGCTACGGCCCAGGCGCAGTATCCGCCGTATTGGGGTGCGTATTGATCGGGGTCCTTTTCAAAGAGATCTCGATTTTCCTTGGATGCGAAATACCAGGTAGCGTCGTTCCATTTGAAGTTCCACTCCTTGGTCCCTTTGACCGGCTTTTTCTGGGTGAAGTAGGCTACGGGGTCATAGCCGTGGATGGCGACGCCCCCGAACAGTGTTTTGTTGACCGGGTTAGCGGCGTGGGCGGGAAGGGAGGCGAAGAGAAGACCGAGAATCGGGATGAGTAGGATTTTTTTCCACATGGGAATCAAGGATAGTCCAGAGGCGGAGGGGGACAAGTCAGGAACCGCATTCCCCGGGACCTAGGGAAGCAGCGCTAAGGCCACGGCCCAACCGCAGACGCCTGCGATAGCGAGGACCCAATCGGCGACAGCCACCTTGTCATGGATCGGGAGTCGGTCTGTGATCAGGATACCACCAGCCAGGGTGAGGGCCGCGACTGCAGCCGGAGCTTCATGAAGGATAGTCGCTGCGATTGCGCCGCAAATGGTGAGGATGAGGAGCCATTGGCGGGGGATGCTCTCTCCCTCTTCCCAGAGGCGAGTCGCTCGAGTCTGGAGAAAAAATGCCCAGGCCGTAAGCAGCCATACTATTAGTTTTGTGATCGCACTGGCATTTCCCTCCAGGGCGGGGAAGAGGTTTGCGGCCGTGGCGACAAGAAGGCCGACCACCCAGCCGCCTCCCGCCCGCAGTTTTCCAGTTTCGTCACGGGACGGAAGGCGCTGGATGATGAGCAGGTAGGCGATTCCCAGAATCGCGACAACGGCCCCCCCGAGTAGGATGCCCGCCGGTAGAATGGCGACAGCGCTGCCGAGCGAGAGAATCCACACGCAGAGCCAGGCCAGCGCGATTGAGTTGCGGTTCCGGCCGGCAAAGCGGTGTCTCTCGCCGGGGTTTTGCTCCGTGCTGCCCGGTAGCGAGTCCATCCATCGGTCGGCCGTATATGCGAGCCATACCCCGGCTCCCGTCCAGAGGAGGGAGAGGGGATGAATCGCACTGCCGAGCAGGCGGTCTGCGAGGAGGCTCCAGGCCAGGACCGCGCAAACCGTGTCGATGGCGAGGAAGTGGAGGACTACCGCCCCCCGGAAACTACATCTGTTCCAGAGTTTCAATCCCGAGCAGCTGGAGGCCGGTTTGCAGGTAGAGAAGAGTGCGCGAGCAGAGCATGAGGCGGCGGGCTTGCTCTTGTGGGTTCTCCGTCATGACACGATTGGCGTTGTAGAAGCTGCTGAAGGCGTTTGCCAATTCAAACAGGTAGGTGCACAGGAAGTGGGGCCGAAGGTCTTGGGCTACCTGAGCAATGGCTGTCGGGAACAAGGTGAGTTGGCGGGCGAGCTGGATCTCTTCCTCGGTCTCGAGGTCGCTGGCGGACTCTTCTCCCTCGCCGGGTTGAATCCCCGCTTTGCGGAAAATTGCGTGGATTCGGGCAACTGCGTAGAGCAGGTAGGGGGCAGTGTTGCCTTCGAAGCTTAGCATCTTGTCCCAGGAGAATACGTAGTCGTGAGTACGGTTTTGCATCAAATCGGCGTACCGAATCGCACCGATTCCCACCGCCTCTGCGATCGCAGCTTTTTGCTCGTCGGGGAGGTTCGGGTTCTTTCCGTCGACAATCAAGCGGGCCCTCTCGATCCCTTCGTCGATCAAGTCGCGTAGCTTCACCGATCCGCCGCTACGAGTCTTAATCGCCTTGCCGCCCTCCCCGAGAATGGTGCCAAACCAGACATGGCGAAGGGTGGGGGCTGGCTTGCCAGCGCCGGCGAACCATTTTTGAACCGTGAGGAAAAGTTGTTCGAAATGGTCCTGCTGGCGACCGTCGGTGACGTAGATGATCTCGTCGGCGTCTAGCTCTTCGCAGCGATAGGCCACGGTTGCGAGATCTGTCGTGGCGTAGTTGCTGGCTCCGTCCGATTTGCGGATGATGAATGGCTGCTCGTTGAAGCGGGGGTGCTCGGGGTGGAAGACGACGAGGGCACCGTCGCTCACCTCGGCGATCTTCAGCTCCTCGAGTTCTTCGCAGACTCCGTGGACCTGATCGCGGTAGAAACTCTCGCCGAGATTGAGGTCGAAAGTAACATCGAGGCGGCGGTATAGCTCGTTGAACGCGCCCTGGCTGATCTCGTTGATCTTCTTCCAGATTCCCATGCGATCCTCGTCCCCATTTTGAAGAAGGACCAATTCTTGGCGTGCCTCATCCTTGGCTGTCGGGTCCTCTTCGACCAGTTGGTTCCCCTGACGGTACAGATCTTCGAGGGCTGGAAGGGCGACGGAGGGCTCGACTGAAAAGTCGAAGCCAAAGCGCTTGCAGGCGAGTAGTAGGATACCGAACTGTGTGCCCCAGTCTCCAATGTGGTTGTCGCGGATGACCTTCGCGCCGCAGAACGAGAGGAGACGCGAAATGGATTCACCAATCACGGTGGAGCGGATGTGGCCCACGTGCATCTGCTTGGCGGTGTTGGGGCCGCTGAAGTCCATAACGACAGTTTTCTCTTTGTAGAGGTGTCGGAGGCCTGCGGAGAGATCTTCAGGCTGGTCGAAGGCCTTGGCCCATGCCGAAAGGAAGGCAGGCTTTAGGGTGATATTGATGAATCCGGGCCCGGCAATCGTTAGATCGAACTCCCCGCTCCCCAATTCCGGGTGCTCTTCGATCTTCGCCATGAGGGCCGTCGCAAGTTGGCGCGGGTTGGTTTTCATCTTTTTGGCCAAAGGGAGCACTCCATTCGCTTGGAAGTCGCCAAAACGCGGATCGGCCGGCCGGACCGACGGGTCAAAGTCGTCAGGAAATTCCGGGATCTCGCGAGCGCTCTCTCGGATCCAGGTTGTGATGGAGTGCAGTAGGTCGAATGCTGGTTTCATAAATTTTTGCTGGACAAGGATGTTTGTAATTTGCTATTCTGTCAGGCTTTACGGATTCAAAAGCGCCAGCAAAAAAAGCAAGAAAAAGTCAATTGATGAGAAAGAAAATCGTTTCGCCTCGAAAGTTTGTTAAGCCAAGTTATTCGGCACTAATCGAGAAAAAGCGCGACGGGAGCGAATTTTCCGAAGAAGAGATCCGATATATTGTCGATTCGGTCCTCGATAAGGAGATTCCGGATTCCCAGCTCGCGGCGCTATTGATGGCGGTCTACTTCCAGGGCATGTCTGCACTGGAAACAGCAACATTTGCTGAGGAGATGATGCTTTCGGGTGAGATGATTGATCTCACCAAGTTGAGCCGTCCCAAGATCGACAAGTTTTCCACCGGAGGTGTGGGGGACAAAACCAGTATCGTGTTAGCACCTTTGGCAGCTGCCTGTGGGGTAGTGATGCCGACGATCAACGGGGTTGATGAGGAGCTGGAAATCAGCACTCTGCAAAAACTCTCCTCGATCAAGGGGTTTAAGAAGTCCATGTCGCTCGAACAATTTGTCGAGCAATTGAACAAGGTCGGTTGTGCGATCATTGAGCAGGACAAGGAGATCGCTCCGACCGATTCTACTTTGTATGCACTTCGCCAGAAGTGCGGGAGCATCCCAAGTCTTCCGATGATCACCGCCAGCGTGCTGAGTCGCAAGCTTGCGGCCGGCGCCGAGAGCCTCGTCGTCGATGTGAAGTGGGGGAATGGTTCCTTTATTCAGGATTTGGAGCAGGCCAAGCAGCTCGCTCGCTCGATTACCCGGGTGGGTCGTTCGATGAAGCGCCGCTGTGTCGCATTGGTGACCGATATGAATCAGCCCCTGGGCGATTCGGTGGGTACCGCGCTCGAAATCCGTGAAGCCATCGAGCTTCTCAAGGGTGAAGGGCCGGAAGATTTGCAAGAGATGGTCCTGAAGCTCGGTATGGAGGTTGTCCGCCTGTCCGGTGTGGCCGGTTCGACTCTCTCGGCCAAGCAAACGGTTCAACGTCACCTGAAGGATGGCTCGGCTCTCGAGAAGTTTAAGGAAATGGTCGGCGCACAGGGTGGCGACGTTAGCATGATCGACGATCCCGACAAGCTGCCGAAGGCCAAGCACTGCAAGAAGTTGCCTTCTCCGAAGCGGGGCTATGTTCACACGATCAACGCGGGAATGATTGCCCGTGGGGTTCGGATGCTCGCCCAGCGCAAGAATGGTACTCTCGATCCAGCAGTGGGAATTTCCGAGATCAAGAAGGTCGGTACGCAGATGAAGCAAGGGGAGCCCCTCATGATGATTCACTACAACGATGAAGGAAACTCCGAGGCAGCCCTCGAATTCCTTAAGGGTGCATACCGTCTCGCTCCGAAGCGTCCAAACACTCCCGACCTTGTGGTCGAGCGGGTGGCCTAAGCAGGCGGCTGAACCAGTCAAATTTGTAAGCGAGTCTCCGCGTTGTCGGGGGCTCGCTTTTTTTGTGTGCGGGGCCGCCGAAGCTAGCGTGCAGCTTTCGTCCGGGCCCGGATGGCTATTTGATTGAGGCGAACCTCGTGTCGCTCAGGCGTAAGTCTTGCGGGCCTTGACCTGGACAATCTCGATGTCGGGGAGGATGCAGGCCGTAAGAAAACCGCCGTAGGCACAGGAGGTATCGATGCACAGGGCGTGGGGCGCATACCGGACCTCGGGATTCGGGGTGTGCCCATACACGACGGTGGCTGGACCTTCCCAGAGCTCGGACCAGTGGATCGAGTTATTGCCACGGCGCTGGGCCGGAGGAATGGCCTCGGGCGAGATCCACTTTGCTTTGCAGACCGTGTTGATCGGTTGGGTGCGCCAGGGCTGGCCGGGACGAAAGCCGCCGTGCACGCAGACGAACTCCGAGTCGGGAGTTTCGTAGAAGGGCATCATCTTGTCGATGAACTCCCAATCCTCGAGGGTCAGTTGGTGCAGGGTCTCATAGTCGTAGGACTTCAGAATCGATGGATCTCGATTTTTGCGGTAGCTCAGAAGCCGGTACTCGTGGTTCCCCATTAGGCTTTGGAAGCCGTTTTCGCGAACGATCTGAACGACGCGATGGCTATCGGGGCCCCGGTTAATGAGGTCGCCGAGCATAAGGACGCGGTCGTGCTTGCCCGGAGAGAGCTTGTCGAGCAGGTCTTCGAGTTCATTGGCGCAACCGTGAACGTCGCCGATGGCGATGAGTTTTCCGGACATATCGGAGGTTCTAGTGGGATAGGGGGGGGCTCGTCACCTTCAAAAACGGAAATCTCTGCAATCGGCTTAAGCTCCATGGGGGAGGGCGTGCTTTTCCCTCGTAAAGGGTGCGGTGGAGTTGTTCACTGTCGAGGTATGCAAGAATGGAGTCTTCAGAGCGGCTCGCGCAAATCGACCCGAACGGAAAAACCATTTTCCGACGGGCAGCAGGTGAGGTCAGTGCTCATTGTGGCTGAAAAAGAGGGCTTGCTCCGACTGGATTTTCACCCGGATGAGGAGATGGATCTCGGAGAGAGTCGTCTGGTCGCTCAGTGGTTGCGAACCTTCCGTTCGAATGAAGCCGAACGAGAGGTCGCCCGGGAGGCGGTTGCGACGGCCGATGAGTTGTTTGACCAGATGATGAATGAAGAGGACGACGGTGAGGACTCGGAGCGCGCCGAAGTGCGGGCTACGCTATGCTTCCTGTTGGCGTTGCATCTCGAGCGCAAGCGGGTGCTGCGTCCAAAGGGGAGGGTCGGCAGTGACGGGTTTCAGGTCTATCGCCATCCGAAAAAGGACTGTGAATATCGGGTCGCTGCGGTGGAGCTGCGGCCTAAATTGATCCAGCAGATTGAGGATCAGCTCGATTTTATGCTGATTTGACCGAGAGGAGGCTGGAAGTATTCTTGCCTTTTTGAGAATCGCTCTTCGCAATAGTTCCACTGACCTTCTCTGATGAAAAGACAACTGTTTAGCTCCATTCTCATTGGCCTTCTTTTAATTTTAGTGGCCGGTTGCCGGTCCACTTCGATTGAGAATCCTCATGTACCGACGATTTATCTCGAAGCGGGTGGATCAGTGCCGGGGAGTGAGAATCCCTACGTGACGCTTCCGAAAAGCGGGACGAAACTCCGCTTTTTTGGCCGCCCGATCTTTGGACCGTTGGACATTATTCGGATTGAAATGGTGCAGGTCGACCGGGGCTTGGCAGTTCGTTATCTGATGACTCCTTCGGCGAACCGGGAATTGATCCGGACCTCCGGTGATAGTGTCGGTTATTCGTTTATCTTCTTTGACAACGATTCGCCGATTGGGGCACGAAAGATTGATGGGATGATCGAGGACGGGGTCCTCTACACGTTCCTCGAAGTCGACGACGAAGATCTGCCGGAGCTTGTATCGGAGATGAACCGGACTCTAGTTGAGTTTCGGCGAAACAACCGGTGACCGGGGTGATCTCCGATAAGATAGGCCGCGGACTGCGGCGATTCGTCTCGCGAAAATTCCTCGGCAACTGCGCAGGCCTCGGGTTACTGCTCTTGGCGGGAACTTCCGGCGCCATCGCGGAACGCTTGCCGTTGGTGTGGCCCTCGCCGAATCGGGCGTTTCTCGAGGGAAAGCCGATTGAAGACTTTGTCCAGCCCACTTCATCGGGGCGCATTACCTCCGGATTGTATGGTTGTGTGCGCAACGGAGGTTATCGATTTCATGAGGGGTTGGATTTGAAGGTTATCGATCGGGATCGAAACAGCAGACCGCTCGATCCCGCCTTTGCGGCAATGCCCGGGACGATTGTCTACGTAAACCGGCGTGCGGGAAATTCGTCATACGGGAACTATGTCGTGCTTCGTCATGAGTCTGATGGGATCGAATTTTACACCCTGTATGCCCACCTCGATTCGATTGCCAGTGATGTGAAAGAAGGGGTGCGCGTGGAGCAGGGGGCGACATTGGGAATTATCGGTTCTACGGCCGGTGGCTATACGATCCCAAACAGTCGTGCGCACCTTCACTTCGAAATTGGCCTGCAGCTCGACTCAAACTTTGCCTGGTGGTACAACCAACAGCGTTACGGCTCTAAAAACCAGCATGGCCCCTGGAATGGGATCAATCTATCCGGCTGGAATCCTCTTGAATATTATCGCATGGCGCTGGCCGGTAAGATTGAGGGGCCGGCGGATTATCTGCGGGAGAGCCCGACGGCGATTCGGGTTAAGGTACCCTACAGCGGCGTTCCGGACCTCGTGCGACGCAGCCCTGGAATGGTAAAGGGTGAGGTTGGAAGCTCCGGTGCGGGTTGGGAAGTTGATTTCTCGGGATATGGTGTGCCGTTGAGTTTTCGTCGGATTTCAAATGCCGAAGCAAATGGAAACCTGAAGGATGTGGAGGTCGTGGCCTACGATGCTGACCTCGCATTTCCTAAATGTCGGGACCTGCTCGATAAAAAGGGAGATGGTTATGTCCCTGGGAAGGACCTTCGCCGGACTCTAGAGCTTCTTTTCGGCCGATAGGCGAACGCGTTTCGGTTGAGAGAGGCGCGGTTCCGGGAACATTCCCAATGGGAGGGAGTTTCTTCGGCTCGGCAGCCCTCGGCTCACGCTCAATTATCGGCAGCTTGGATCGCAGTGACGGCTATCGTATAGATGATGTCATCAACGAGAGCGCCTCGGCTTAGGTCATTGACTGGCTTGCGCAGGCCTTGGAGGACGGGTCCGATTGAAATGAGATTCGCGCTGCGCTGGACCGCTTTGTAGGTGGTGTTCCCAGTGTTTAAGTCGGGGAAGACAAAGACATTGGCCCGCCCGGCGATGAGGCTGTCTGGAGCCTTTTTCTCGGCGACGTCGGGAATGGCGGCTGCATCGTACTGGAGAGGTCCGTCGAGAGGGAAGTCCGGGTTCAACTTGCGGGCAATCGCGGTGGCCTCGCGGACCTTGTCGACATCGACACCGGAGCCCGAGGACCCAGTCGAGTAGCTAATAAAGGCCACGCGGGGATCGATTCCAAACTGCCGGGAAGTTGCTGCGCTTTGCATCGCGATATCGGCAAGCTCTTCAGCACTCGGGTCGGGGTTGACCGCACAATCGCCATAGACGAGGACCTGATCTTGCAGGCACATGAAGAAAACCGAGGAAACAAGGCGGGCATCCGGCTTGGTCTTGATGAGCTTGAGGGCGGGTCGAATCGTGTTGGCCGAGGAGTGGACGGCGCCGGAAACGAGTCCATCCACCTCGTCGAGAGCCAGCATCATCGTACCGAGTACGACAGTGTCCTCGAGTTCTTCCTTGGCTCGTTCTTCGGTGAGGCCCTTGTGGCGTCGTCGTTCGAGGAGAGGCTCCATGTATCGACCCGAGATCTTGACTGGGTCGAGGATCTCTAGCTCGTCCGGAATATGGAGTCCCTGGGCCTCGGCGATACGGCGTACCTCGTCGGGTTCGCCGAGGAGGACGCAGCGGGCGATTTTGCGATTGGTACAGGCGATGGCGGCCGCAATCGTCCGCGGTTCCTCTCCCTCGGGTAGGACAATCTTGCGATCGGCTGCCCGCGCGGCCCGGGTGAGTTGGTGTCGGAATGCCGCCGGCGACATGCGGGTTTCGATCTCGGTTGAGATTCGCTGTTGGAACCAGCTAAAGTCGAGATGTCGGGCGACGTGGTCCACCGCCTTTTCCATGCGCTCGAGGTCGTCGATCGGAATGTGAGGAGAGATACGGGAGAGCGCGGAGGCGGTGTGAAAGCTATCGGTGGGAACGCGCAGGACGGGCAGCTTGCTCTCCTCGATCCCGGGACGGCAGAGCTCGAGGACGTTCTCATTGATTGGAACGTTTCCGGTAATGATGAGGCCGGCGACTGGGACTTTGTTGATCGCAGAGAGGCACACGGCCATGAGGACGTCGTCGCGGTCGCTTGGAGTGACCAGAAGGGCCCCCGGTTTGATCACGTAGAGGAGGTGGTGGACGTTGCGGGCACAAAGCGCGATGGAGTGGACGCGTCGCAGGTCCTTTTCGCCCGGGAAGAGAACTTCACCGTCGAGGAAGTTGGCTACGTCGCTCGTACGGACCGCTCGCAGTTCAAGGTTCTCGGGGACACACCCGATGATATCCAAATTGTTTTGAGCGAAGAGAGGAGACTTGGCCGCGATCATTTTGCGGGCCTCGATGACCCACTCGTGCGGTGGCAGGGGGTGGGCTGGATCCTGGGTGTTTGCTGAATCAGAGATATCGAGCGGCATCCGGTTCGCGATGCATCCCACTACTGAATCCTGAGAGATTCCTCCGTGGGTCGAGGCCGCGATCTCGATCTCTTCGGCAAAGGAGCGCGAGCTGTCACCCGTGTAACGGCCTACGTAGAGAATCTCGGATCCGATTGCGCGGGCCACCTCCCGGTTGAGGCGGTTTTTGAACGACTTGGATTCCTCAGCGAGAAGCCCCTCGATGATGAGAACATCGGCTTTCTCCGAGAGGCTCTCCACCATCTCAACGACCCGTTCGAGCAGGTCGTCGATCTTGTTCTCCCGCACGTACCGTTCTGCCTCGGACAGATTGATCGGCGCTGGTGGCGTGATGCTCAGCAGCCGTTCAGCGAAGTGGATGGAGGGATCGACCTCTTCTTCAGACTCGGGCCGTTGGCTGATTGGCTTGCAAAAAGCCACTCGAAGCCCGCGCCGGTCCAAGGCGCGGGCTACTCCAAGTGAAGTGGTTGTCAGGCCCGCATCGGCGGAAGATGCGCAGAGATAGAATCGATGATGAATCATAGGAAATTTATCGCTCGATCACTCCGCCGGGGCTGTCGGAGGATCAGAAGGGGATGTCGTCCGGAGGTTCTTCTTCGGAAGGCGCGTCGACCGGAGCGGCGGAGTCGCCGCCGGAGGAGGAGTTCACCTGCCACGCGCTGAGGTTGACGTAGTAGTTGCCCTTCCACTCGCGGCCGCGAATGTCGAATTTGACTTTGACCGTGTCGTCACGGGAGATGCTTGAGATTTGATCAATCTTGTCTTGGACGCACTCGAATTTGATATCCTGGGGATACTTCCCGTCCTCAACAGTCACGACGAACTCCCTCTTACGGAAGCCGCTTCCAAACGTCTGCTCGTCAAAAATTTCTTTTACTTTACCTTCCAGTTCAAACATGGGTTTCATTCCATCCTAGAGGAATCGTCGGTGTCAACGCGGGACAAACCAGTCGAGTAAAGTTCCGTCGAAACTTACTGTTGTTTCAGCGTTTCGTAATCGATCAAACCGAGGAACTCCTGGATCGTGTCCTCGTCAATTTTATTCCCTTCGACGGTGATGAAGTAGCGGTTCATGGCGACGGCGGAGAGTGACCCCGTCGAAGAGCTCTCGTCGTAGGTGAGAACGCCTTTCGCGTCTCCGGCCTTGATGACCTTCTGTCCCATTTGGCGAACCATTGCCGGATTGTTGATCAGCATGCTGATTTGGCCGACCATTGGAGAGTCGCTCAAGATGCGGATGCTCACGTGGCTGTCGTCTTTGGAGTAGGTTTGGGAAGCGGATGTCATGCCGCCCATGATTGAGGCTCCCACGGCTTGCACGTCCGGCTCGCTGTCGGTCGTCCAGCCTTCGGGTGCGGCAGGGAGGGCCTTTGCGATGGACGCTCCTGACATTTCCCTGAGAAGTTGGGCCGCCAGTTCGAATTGGGATGCGGCCTGGGAGTACTGCTCGTTGCCGTACGCTTCGATGCCTTCGTCGATAGCAGATTGTATTTCGTCGCCAGAGCTCGGAAGGGTTGCCGCAAAAAAAGAGGAGAGCGCAAGGGAAAGTAGTTTCATGGTTTCTTCGGAAAAGATCAAATTTCTACAGAGATGGCGAGAGGGAATAGATCTCCGCCGCCATAGATTAGGGGAGGAAATCCCTCATATTAGTCGAAATTGTAGCGAGCTGTTCCAAAAGGGTAAAATGTCGAAGCTGGGAAACAAAATCGGTGCAGGGGTGCCTATTCCTCGATCTTCTCCTTGAGGTTTCCCGGGTTTGGGCTCCAATAGGGGGCCATGTTTAGTGCAGATAACGAATTCTCTGACTACTTCGTGACGATCGGCATTGGTATTGCGGTTTTTGTCGTCACGAAAATCGCTCTAAAGATTGTTTGTTCCCAGTTGGGAAAGATCAGTAAGCGGACGGATACGATCATGGACGACCTTCTGGTCGATGCTCTTCAGAACACGAAGGGGCTGCTGGTCGTTCTCTTCTCGTTTTGGATCGGGACCGAGTGGCTGGAGCTCGGGCGGGCTGAGCTCTGGCTGGATCGATTCGGCTTCTTTGTTGTGGTGTTGCAGGGCGGAATCTGGGTGAGCTCCTTCATCGTCGGTGGTATCAAGCACTACGGAGAGAAAAGGGAGGGAGAGACTGGGGTCGAGGGGGCCGAGTTCCTCTGGTTCACTTACCTCGCCCGTCTGATGATCTGGTCCATCGCCTTCCTCCTCATCGTTTCCAATTTGGGGTACGACGTGTCGGCGTTGATTGCCGGATTGGGTATTGGCGGTATCGCCATCGGTTTGGCGGTGCAGAGTATTCTCGGGGACTTGTTCGCCTCGCTGTCGATCGTGTTGGATAAACCGTTTGAGGTGGGCGATTTTATCATTGTCGGTGATTTGCTGGGGTCAGTGGAGAAGATCGGGGTCAAGACTACCCGGGTGCGCAGCCTGTCGGGTGAGCAGCTCGTGTTCTCGAATAATGATCTGACCTCCAGTCGTATCCGTAATTTCAAGAGGATGTTCGAGCGCCGGATCGTCTTCGGCTTTGGAGTCATTTACCAAACCACCCCGGACCAATTGCGGGAGATCCCCGGATTGATTCAGTCCTATATCGAATCGCAGGAGCAAACGCGGTTCGATCGCGCCCATTTTAAGGGATTTGGGGAGAGTTCCTATGATTTTGAGGTGGTCTACTATGTGTTGGCCCCCGATTACGCCCTGTACATGGATATCCAGCAGGCGGTGAATCTGTCGATGATCGAGGCCTTTGCGGAGCGGGGGATCAAGTTTGCCTATCCTACGAGGACCGTGTTCGTCAGCGGGGGCAAGGGCGGCGGCTCTAACGAGAAGGAGTAGAGCGACTCATCTTTTGGATTTGAGGGCATAAAAAAAGAGCCTCCTGTAGCAGGAGGCTCTTTTGAAAAAGATGAGGCATTCGACCCAAGAAGGTCGTCCACGCGGGTTGCGGTCAGATGACCCGCTTTTTGTGCCGGTTTGCGCGGAGGCGCTTGCGGCGCTTGTGCTGGTTCATCTTGAGACGGCGCTTTTTACGTAGGTTGCCCATAGATTTTCAAAAATAGGTGGTTAGTTTGCGGAAAAAACGATCACTAAAGCGCATTTAGGACTTGTTGTAAATCCTTTTCTTCCGGAAGTACGGCCCGCATCCATTTGAGGAAGGCTTTGGGAGGGGAAGAGGTAAACGGCTTGTCGCGGAGGGAGGGAGCAGAAAGTTCGACCAGGTGGATTGCCGGAGCGGGGAAGAGGACATATCCTCGTCCGCCGGGCTTGCGGGTGCCGGGGAGGTCGGGTCGGGAAATCGGATCGTGGTCGCCGTAAAGAGATTCGCCGGCAACTCGAATCCCGGATTCTGCGGCGTGCAGGCGAATTTGGTCGGGACGTAGATAACTGGTGCGTGCTTCCCAGAGTTCGAGTGTTTTTCCCGTGAGGAGCTTTTTAAATTGGGTGTTGGCGCGTTTTCCCGTCGTGTGGGAGATCAGGCTGCGCTCTTCGGTGTTGTGGATGGCGATGGGCAGGTCGCATTCGAGGGATTCCTGTTCTGGGCTGCTGCGAACCAGAAGGAGGAATCGAAGTGTCCATTGGTTCGAGCCGTATTCTTCGCGCATGGCGGAAGATTGTTCCCGGGTCCCCGCGAAGGCGATGGGACCACCGCACGGCAGTGGATAGATGGCGGTCGCGCCCTCGCTCAGGAGAGCTTTGATCGCTGGCTGATCTTCAGAGATCCGTGCACGAAAAACCGACTGAAGCATCAGTGTGGCTTCATTCGGTGGGGGGAGCTCCTCGCCGAGAGGAGTCGGTTGATCCAGGACGGCCCAAGTTGAGCCCGACCCGAGGATCGAGAATTTCTGCGAACGTTCGCCCCATTCACCGGGGCGGAGAGAGATGGCTCCCTGCCTCAACGAACTAGATCAGAAACAGATGCCTTGTGGCGGGCGGCCTTGTTCGGGTGAATGATCGAAGACTTGGCAGCTTTGTCGCTGGCCGCGACGTATGCGCGGGCAACTTCTTTTGCCTGTTCGGTTTCACCGGTTTCCCGGGCAGCCTTGACCTTCCGGGCCAAAGTTTTGAGACGTGAACGAACGCGTGTGTTGTGTTCGGTCCGGGTCTCGATTTGCCGGATGTCTTTGAGAGATGCTTTAGTGTTCGCCATCGGAATTTAGAAAAAGGATGGAGAAGAAAGATTATGGGCGGGGCTGTCAATCCCTTTTCTGGGAGATTCCGGAGATTCATTCTTGCCAATTCGGCTGCGCCTATCTTTTCTCTGCGGTTTCGTCATTTTTCGAAAGCCTAATAGTAAAACCCAGTCATGGACGTTCTGATTCCTCTCGCACAGCAGCAAACCGCACCGGCTCCCGGTGGCGGCATTAGCTCAATTTTGTTCTTCATCCTTCTTTTTGCTGGGATGTGGTTTCTGATTATCGCCCCACAGCGGAAGCGTCAAAAACGCCAGGAAGCCATGATTAAAGCACTGGAGACCGGTGATAAGATCATGACCTCTGGAGGACTCTTCGGGGAGATTACGAACGTCAAGGACGACCGTTTGGTGGTAAAGATCGCCGACGGGGTAAAGATCGAGCTTGGCCGTTCTTTTGTCGCAACCAAGATCGAAGACCCTTCGTAAGGGTTTTCGCAGTAAGGTAGTATATGTCCGGGGGAATTCTCTGGAAGGCCGTCCTGTCGGTAGCGATCCTAGCTTGGGCGCTGCTGAACCTCGTCCCATTTGAGGACCGTGAGTTTGGTGCGTTTACAGTCGAGCGCGCGAATCAGGAGGAGTTTGAAGTATTGGTCGAACAAGCGCAAGCTGGTGTAGAGAGCGGTGATTACCCTTCTGTCTACGTCGGTTTGCGGGAGATCGCTAAATCCGGCGGAATCGACCTCGCTCCGTATTTTCCGGAGATCAATTTAACGGATATTAAAAATCAGGAGCGCCGGAACGAGGTCTTGCTTCGGGAATTGCTGAGCCAGTCGAAGCGGAATCTGCGCCTCGGATTGGATCTGGAGGGAGGTGTGGCCTTTACGCTGCGCCTGAACGACGATGCCGTGGCGGATCTGAACCAGTTTCAGCGTCAGGATCAGTTGACCCAGGTTGTCGAGGTCATGCAGAACCGTGTGAACGGGTTGGGTGTGGCCGAGCCGACAATCCGTCCCGTTTCCGACAACAGCGTCGAAATTCAACTGCCGGGCATGAGCCTCCGCGAGGATCCCGAGGGAATTGACTCGTTGAAAAAGCCAGCTCGCTTGGAGTTTCGCTTGGTCAATCGCGAGGTCTTTCCAGGTGAGGGTGTTCCGGCCCCTCTCGGTTACGAGGCATTGTACTTGGAAGACGAAGATGCGGACGGAAACATTATTGAGCGCGGGTATTTCGTAAAGCGGGTGGCCGAAGCGACGGGTTCGATCGTGAGAAAAGCGGGAGCCATGCAGAACCAGACCGGCGGTTTCCAGGTGTATATCGATTTCACTTCCGAGGGCGAAAAGCGGTTTGCCGCGATGACCAGGAAGATTGTGGACGAGAATGCCCGTTTGGGCGGGGCGCCGGGCCAGTTGGCCATTGTCCTCGACGGGGTGTTGAAGACCGCTCCGAATGTGGATGAAGAAATCCGCGGTGGAGCCACCATCTCAGGACGATTCTCGCAGAGAGAAGCGTTGGAGCTGGCAAATACTTTGAACAACCCACTCGAGTACGAGTTGACCGTCGACAAGATGAGCGAGGTCGGCCCGTCCTTGGCCGCCGATGCGAAAGACAAGAGTATCCTCGCAGCGCAAATTGGTGCGGCATTGGTCATCGTCTTTATGATCGCATGGTACGGTCTCGGCGGTGTCGTGGCCGTGATCTCGATCCTCGTCAATGTGCTGGTCGTTCTGGGGGTTCTTGCGAGCCTCGGCGCGACTTTGACTCTACCGGGTGTGGCCGCGTTGGTCCTGACAGTGGGGATGGCCGTCGACGCGAATATCCTGATTTTTGAACGGGTCCGTGAGGAACTGCGCTCTGGTAAGAAGACGGCCAATGCACTGTTGGGCGGTTACGAAAAGGCGTTCTCGACTATTGTGGATGCGAATGTGACGACTCTGATCACGGCCGGGATTTTGATCTGGCTGGGAACCGGACCTGTTAAGGGTTTTGGGGTAACGCTCGCTATCGGTATCTGTACTTCGGTGTTCTGCGCCCTTGTTGTGAGTCGCTTCCTACTGGAGCTCCTGGTCTACAAGGCTGGCGTGAAGCGGATTCTTGGGTTCAGCCTGCCCGGCCCACTTTCAGTGGATTTTCTCCGCCTGCGTAAACCGGCCTTCCTCGTCTCTTGGGCGATCGTTGCGTGCGGTGTTTTCGCGGTTTGGTCTCATTGGGACAACTTGTTCGGGATCGACTTTGTCGGTGGAGACGAGATTGCCGTGTCTTTCGAAGAACGACTGCCGATGACGGGAATTCAGGAGGTGGCGGAAGCCGGAGATTTCGGTGAGGTCTCTCCAGTCTATCAGGTCAATTTGATTAATGATTCCGAATCTTTGATCATTCAAACCGAGGTAGGCAAAGGACAGGCGTTCTTTGATGCTTTGATCGCTGAGTATCCCTCGGCCGGATTGGAATTGGATGGCCAAAGTACAATTGGTGCTTCGGTGAGTAAGGGGATTCAGCGCAATGCGATCATCTCTGTCGGAGTAGCGCTGCTCGGGATTCTGCTCTACATCGCTCTTCGGTTCGAAGTGGGGTATGGAGTCGGTGCCGTTGTGGCGACGATTCACGATGTCTTGATGACCATCGGTATTTTCGTTCTCGCCGGTGGCCAGTTCTCCGCTCCGATGATTGCTGCGATTCTGATGATCGTTGGTTACTCGATCAATGATACGATCGTGGTCTTTGACCGCATTCGTGAAGAATTGGCGCTGAATCCAAATCATTCTCTGAAGAAGATTGTGAACCTTGCGATCAATCTGACTCTAGGACGATCGATTTTGACCAGTCTCACGACTTTCATGGCTGCCTTCGCGCTCTACATTGCCGGGGCAGGGATCATCGTCGATTTTGCATTCGTATTTTTGATCGGTATCGTGACCGGAACGTTCTCTTCGATCTACATCGCCAGCCCGGTTTTCTACTGGTGGCACAAGGGAGATCGTAAGCACGTGGAAGACCGCGAGCTGACTCCGAAATACGATTGGCAGACCGGCGCGTCGGATTGATGCGGCAGTAGCTTTGAGGCGAGCGATTCCCGACGGGGATCGTCCTCGCCGACGTTTTGTTCATCTTGCGTAGCACCTGGCTCAACCCGGGTGCGCCGCAAGGTGGCAAAATTTTGAAGGTTTTGGCCTACCGTTCGGCCGGCTCGGGAATGTCAAAGCGCATGAATACGGGCCGGTGATCACTGACGTAGCTGCGAATCGTTTGGCACGTCGTGCACTGCATCGGCTCGGGAAGGAAAATGAAGTCGATGCACTTTAGGGGGCTGTGAGCTGGAAATGAACGCGCTTTCTTCGGATGAAGTTCGTACTCGTGATGGCTTTGCATGTATCCGAATAATTGCGCCACTGCGTCATTGCGAAGGCCGGCTCGCGCGTTGAAATCCCCACACACTATGGGGCGGTGCAGCAGGGGGTCGCCGGGCAGGGACAATTCATCGTGCATAAAGCGGATGACCTGCTCGACCTGGGCCAGGCGCTTTGCGCGGGATCGGAAATCGAGGTGAAGATTGACGATGGAGACCAATCCTTCGGGGAACTCGACCCGTGCGAAGAGAAAGCCTTTCTCTCCGATTTGGTTGTTTCCGAAGGGTACGGTAACGGCTTCGCGTATCGGGTAGCGGGATAAAATCGCATTGCCATAGGCCAGTTGCTTGGGCCCTTCGCGCCGGTTGTGGACCCCTAGATAGGAATAGGGAAGAGACTCCTTGTTCTGGATTTCTTCCAGTAAGTTGATGTGGCCGTTCCAGTGAGAGGATTGGTCGACCTCTTGGAGGCAGACGATGTCTGGATGAAAGCGGTCCAGTAGCTTGTTGATCCGCTCGAGTTGTTTGCGGATTCCGTTGGAAGAATGAAACCCCTGGTAGAAAGAGAGCCCGCGCCCGTGGGCGATGTTGAGAGTAATCAGCTTGCGTTCCGGCATGGTGAGTGAGGGAAGTGGGGAGAGTTCGAAACCTCGGGATGAGGACGGTTCCGGGTTGGTAAAGGTTTGCTGGTTTGCGAAGAGGGGACCATTGTGACCGCAGTAACTAGATTATGCTCGATTCTCTTCATGAACTCTGGACAGACATTTCAGAGCCTTTCTTCACTGGCGTAAGTCTTCTTATTGGATTCACCTACGCCCATCTTTTGACCTGGTTGGGGTTTGTCCTTGGCATCTTGATCATTGGAAGGATGCTGAATGAAAAGCGCACTCCAAGCAACATCTTCGCATGGGCCTTTGCGGTTCTCTTCATTCCGTGGGTCGGCGTTCCCCTCTATTTCCTCCTCGGCGGTCGAAAGAGCCGGGGCCTTGTCGAGCGAAAGCGCCGGGTGATGGAAGACTCCCGGTATCTCGCGGGTGAGGATGTTCCCACGGAGGAATTAAAGAAGCTCCGTAAGACCGAAGGAAATTCCTGCAAGTTGCTTCCCGATGCGACTTCGACTTTCGATGCGATTCTGGAAGAGATCGAGAATTCTGAAAAATGTATCCACATCATGACCTACATCCTGACCAAGGATGACGCGGGGATTCCCATTGTGGAGGCGTTGACGCGCAAAGCGCGCCAAGGGGTGAAGGTTCGGTTGCTGCTCGATGCTTTCGGTTGCTTCGCGAGCCGCGGAAAATGGTTGGACGAACTCAAAAGCGCGGGAGGAGAGGTCGCCCGATTTATGCCTCTGTTGCCACTTCATAGTCATTCTTCGGCCAATCTGCGGAATCACCGGAAGCTGGCGATTTTTGATCACCGTAGGGCCATCACTGGCGGGCAGAATATTGACACCCGTTTCATGGGGCCCACTCCTGACGAGAAGACCTTTAAGGATTTCTCGATCGAAGTTGAGGGACCGGTTCTGCGGCATCTCAATTTTATCTTTCTGAACGATTGGATCTTTGCTTCCGGTCAAAAGGCCAGGAACTTTGCCGATATTTTCAGCATGGATTTTCCCAAGACTGGTCGCAGTTCGCTGGAGATCATCGAGAGTGGTCCAGAGGTGGCAAACGATGCCCTCTACGAAAGGATATTGGAACTCGTGCAGGACTGTCGGGAGAGTATGACGATAGTCACACCGTACTTCGTTCCCGATGAGGTGCTCTTCCGGTCCTTAATTGTGAAGGCACACTCGGGGCGGAATGTGCGATTGATCATCCCCCGCCACTCGAATCAGAAGTTGGTCGATGTCGCCCGGTTTCACTACCTTCGACTACTCAACGATGCGGGTGTGGATGTGCAGTTCTACATGCCGGGAATGATTCACGCAAAGCTGATCCTGATTGATGGGACGATCGCCCTTTCCGGCTCCGCCAATTTTGATATGCGGAGCCTCTTCGTGAATTTTGAGATGGGAATCGTTCACACCGATCCCGCCGATTTCTCGGCGTTTCAGGAATGGGTACACGTCATCGAGAAGGACTGTCAGCCGATGGACGAAGTGCCCGTGGCCCAGGGGAAGAGCCGTCGGCTTGTGGAAGATTTTGCCCATCTCGTCGGCCCGCTTTTGTAGAGCTGGGGATTTCTCCAGTTGAAGAGTTGCGGCTTCGGGGAAAGTTGCTTTTAGAAATGGGGGATAAGCCCTGTATTGAATCGATATGCCAATTTACGAATTCTATTGCGAGAAGACTCACAAGATCTACAGCTTCCTCAGCCAGCGAATCATTGGGGTTGATGAGGTCCCGCGTTGTCCGGACGGTGAGGGATTTGAGATGACGAGAAAGGTGTCGGCGTTCTCGGTGACGGGACGCCACAAAGAGCAGGACGACGCGGACGGTCCCGATTTGGATGATCCCCGCCTGGAGGCGGCCATGGCTGAATTGGAGGGAGAGATGTCGGGGATGGATGAGGAAAATCCGGACCCACGCCAGATGGGGAAACTGATGCGGCGGATGTCGGAGCTCACCGGCGAGCCTCTTGGGGGCCAGATGGAAGAGATGGTTCGGAAGATGGAAGAGGGGGCCGACCTCGATGCCTTGGAAGAAGATTTTGGCGATGCAATGGACGACGATGGTTTAGACGCTCCGGTAGAAGGGGGCGTGGGAGGCAGCTCGGCATTGAGACAGTTTTTGCGAGCCCGCCGCAAGGAGCCGACGAAAGATCCGGAACTCTACGACTGGCGGGATTATGCGTAGGGGTAAGACTTCCGGCATCCAATTTCGAGGAAGGATAGCTCCGGGGTTGTTGCTTGATCAAATGGGGTGAGGCGAAGAGAATTGGGTCCTATGGTACTCAATCTTACTCTGGAATATATACTCGCCCTAATTGCCGGGATTTTGATCCTGATTCAGCCAAAGCTTTTGAACTGGGTCGTGGCGATTTACCTCATCGTTGTCGGCGTCGCCGGGATCCTGAATCTCGGCGCAAACACCTAGACAAGCGTGGTATGGGCGGGGGTTTCTCCCTCGCCACCGCAAGGAAGCACCGGGCGAGTTCCGGTGATCTGCTAGGCTATTTCCGATACGTCTACCGTCACCGCAAGCGTGGAGGTGACTTTGCCCGAGCCGAGATAGCTTCCGTCGACCGGCGGAATTGATTCCGGATGGCGGTGGACGGCGGTGGCGATGTGTTCAGTCCCAGTCACCAGACCACTGGTATTGTCAAAGCCGATCCAGCCAGCTCCGGGAAGGTACACCTCGGACCAGGCGTGGGTAGACCCGTGTTGGTCGCTGCCGGGATTGTGGAGGTATCCACTGACAAAACGGGCGGGGAGCCCTAGGTAGCGGCAGGC
>CEOD01001062.1_pt1 | contig 22763 bp, 14 predicted proteins | sample 530341 | NCBI WGS metagenome assembly CEOD01 (sample SAMEA2619950, study PRJEB7988) | marine metagenome | isolation source: saline water (ENVO:00002010), including | reverse complement strand
GAATTCAATGTCGGCGGGCCCGCATGGGCGAAGGCGACATTCTCCCGGTTTTCCGAACCGACAACAAATGATACGACCAGCGCATGGCTGGGATACAAGCAACTCAATGAGGCCCAGATTGCCCGCCTGGCCAAAAACATCGTCGAGGAGATCCGGGCGCGCGGGCCTTTTGTCTCTCTCGGGGACTTTATCAATCGCCGGCTCTATACTTCCGATCCCGAGATCCAACCGGGGGATGTAAGGCTGAAAGGGCCGATCCAGGCCGCGATCGATGCGGTGACCACCGGTCCGGAGGCGATCAATAGTATCGATACTGGTTCTACACTCAATTTTTTGGATAGTAGTTCCGAGAGCTATAAGGTTGTGAGCAGTTTCAGGAACGCAGTGACGGACCCCTTTACGGCCGGAAGCCATGACCCTGAAAATCCGACGCCTCCCTATGGAACCAGCGGTGCTGGATCTCCCCAATTTTTGACCCAGGCCGATGTGCTCAGCGCGATCGGGAACCGGCTAACGGCCCGGTCCGATACTTTTGTGATTCGCAGCTACGGCGAGGTCCCCAATCCGTTTAGTCCGTCCGATATTTCTGCTAAGGCCTGGATCGAGATGACGGTTCAGCGAATACCGGACTACGTCGATCCTTCGATTTCGGCCGAGGAGGACTTGAGTGACCTTCCGGACTCCCCGGCGAAGCTCGCGAATTCTCTTTACGGTAGAAAATACGAAATCATATCCTCCCGATGGCTCTCCGAAGACGAAATTTGATGAAGACTCCTGCGATTTTTCTCAGTGTATTTCTCATCCTGGTACAAGGTGCTTCACTCTTTGCACAGGATGCCGAAGAGGAGGTGAAGCAGTTTCGGGTGTTGGCCCTAGGGAATCCCACCAGTCTCCGGGGGTTGTTCTATGATCTCAACAATGAAGAAGTTTTGATTGATCCCTCGGATGTGAGCCTTTCACCGCTCTATGAGGTGCCAAAAGGAGGGGAATTGAACCTCTACCGGAAGATTCCGCCGGTCCCGCCCGAAACGAAACCAACGAAAGAGGTGGTCTATTCCGCGGATCTTTCAGCGAACCAGCTCAGTCTCGTGGTCCTGACGTCCGGACGATCGAAGTCTGTGGCGGGAGTGGTGATTGATGATTCCTGGGAAGCGTTTCCCAGCAGTCAGGTGCGGGTCCTGAATATGTCGAAAAGAAGAACCGCGGCCCAGGTGGAGGGTGTCGGCGAGGAGATCGAGCCCGGTGGCTATGGCCTGTTTACCTACGAGTCGATGAAACCGCGCATCCGGATCAAGGTCGCCAGCTATTCCGATGGCCAGTGGAAGTTGCGCTTTAACAATTCGCAGGCGATCGTTCCCGGGGCGCGTATCAATGTCTTGGTGACCGACTTCGAGCCAACCCCGAAGGACCCGAATCCGGATGGAGTGTCGGTGATGAAGATGATCGATCCTTTGCTACCACCCGAATCCTGAGATTTCTCCCGAATCTTGCTGCTCCCAATGCGCATTTTCTGTTACCGATGGGGTCGGGTTAAAATGAAACTTTCAGCGCTAGTCTTCTTCTTTGCTTCGGTGTGCGGTTGCCACGCGGCCTACGAGCACTTGGGGCCGGTTGAGGTGCTGGAGAATGGCGTTGTCCGTATGGAGGTGGCGCTGGAGATCGGGCGCATTGTTTCCTTTCAACCAATGGAGGGAGAGGAATGGATCGTCGTCTATGATCAGGAAACCATTCCGTCCTGGAATTGGCATCCATGGGGAGGCGATCGGATTTGGCCCACTGCCCAGTACCTCAATCAGCAGATCTATGGAAACAACGGCTTCGATCCGGTGATTGACGGGAGCCCCTGGGAGCTGGTTTCAAAGACGGCTACGGGTTTAGTCATGCGAAGCGGGATCAGTCCGGAGTTGGGCCTGCAGGTTACCCATCGCATTGAACTGGTGGCAGGAGGTGCCGAGGTCCTTCATACTTATGAGGTCGAGCGGGTGGCCGAGAGTTCCTACCCGGTTCATGTGTGGGCGATCACAGGAGTGAGCGAGGGGGATTATATTCTCATGGAATCCGATCCGACCAAAACGCATCTCCGGCGTAAACCCTACCGCCGCTGGGAAAGTATCTTTCCAAATCCACCCACTGCCTCGCTCGTAGCGGATTCGAGTATTCTGCAATTTACATGGGAGACCGACGAGGAGCAGAAGATCGGTACGTATGGAAACTGGATTGCCATGGTCAGAGGGCGTCAGGCTTTCTGTCAGCAGATCGATTTTCAACCCCGCGAACTTTACTTGGATTTGAGTAATCTCCAGGCCTATATGCATCGGGAGCGAGCGACTTTTGAGATCGAAACTCTCAGCCCTACCTGGGCGCTGCGAAAGGGGGAGAAACGGGACTGGACCGTACGATGGGCCCTCGTGGATCTACCCGCGGAGGTCCAAGGTGTTGAATCAGTCGCGGCGTACTTGGATGGGATCCTCGATCCTAAGGACTGAGCGGGGAATCACCGTTCTCGCCATCCGGGCACCGGGTTGGACTGCGCTCGAACGGGTTCGGATCGATCTCCAGTCCGAGTCGGGAAGATGGCGAGCGCTGCCGATCGAAATGGTAAATCTTGGGCGTTGAATAATGTTCGCTATCCATATGGGTCCTAGCGGATGCGGACGCCTGCCAAACCGTCGGCACCGTTGCGTGATTGATCCGGTGAGCCTACCCATGATTCTGGATTCCCCTGTAGGGAAGAGATCAGTACAGAAGACGGGCGCCAGTCGTCCTAACTGATAAAGTATTCGCATGCTTGCTGTCTTTCCATGAGTCGGGAAAGCTCTCGAAGCGTTCAAAAAAATCCCCCATTTCCTTTTCCGCTTCTCTCCCGGTTTTCTTCTCAAAAGAGACCTGATGCGTTTTGAAATGAATTAAATATAGTATTACAAAAATGAGTTATTCCTTCCGATCGTTGTCTCGCTTTTCATTTTTTCGCCTATGTTTGCTCCTGGCGGCGGCCCTTGGAGGCGCGGTTTCGGCCGTCTCTGTATCCGCAGCCGAAGCTGAGTGGGAGCAGACCGGCTGGGGTGGAGGTGGATACTTCTATGCTGCAGCCTTTCACCCTACCGACCCCGGGGTGATCTATCTGGCGGGGGACGTGGGAGGCCTGTATAAAACCGAGGATTACGGGCGCAACTGGAGGATGATAAATAAAGGTCTTGCGAGCTACGCAGTCTTCTCTCTCGCCGTTGATCCTACACAGCCTGATACAGTTTATGCAGCCACTACAGGTGGATTGTGCAAGAGCACGAATGCGGGAGAAAGCTGGGAACTTCTGCCCGAAACAGGGCCGAAAGATTTGGCGATTCTAGGAAAGAAAAAGAAGAGCATTCGGTCCGTAGCCGTCGACCCGTCGAACGGTGAGAACCTCTATGTCGGGACTCCGAGCGGTAAGGTATATCGGAGTCGGGATGGAGGACAAAGTTGGGAAGAAGTCTATAAGGTGGCGGTTGACGGAGCGGTGGAAGGTCGGCTTCGGCTTCAGTATGGGAAGGCGAATGGAAATTACTTTGGCGGATTGTGGACCTCTGTTTCGTTCCCTGGGAATGTGGAGCCTTCGGATGCCGTCGGCTTTGGTATGAACTTTAAAGGGGATCTTTCGTCTCCACCGAAGAGCTTCAGGCTCTTTCTGAAGGGGCCTGGATTTAGTTATCAGAGCCGGAATCTCAATGACCTATTCGCTGATGATACGGCCCGCGATATCATCTTTACCGCTGACGATTTTTCGGTGGATTCGTCCTTCGCCAAAAAGTATCCGGAGAAGGCGGCGGCTATGCCGGCTACACCGGATTGGTCCAAGGTCGACCGGATCGATCTATCCTGTGTCGGCGATCTTCCCAATCAGCAGCACGTGGCGAGTATTGGATCGTTTTTCATTGCCGCTACGAAGACGACCGATGGAGAGGTCGGCTCGGCCGAGGATCCTATTCTCGTGACGGTAAAGGAATTGAGCAACAACTCGAAGCCATCCAAGTATGGAAATCTCCGCATCGGTGACCCCGTTGGCGGCGCCGTTTTCACGGTTGCGGTTTCGCCGGCCGATCCCTCCCGGATTATCGCGGCCACGGATGGGAATGGATTGGTTTTGAGCAGTGACGGTGGTGAAAGCTGGATACCGTTGGAAACTCCAAAAAAGGCGTCCGGGGTTACGTTTGATCCGAATCAGACGAATGTTCTCTACGCCACCTTTTTCTCTGATGGCCTGTGGAAGTCAGAAGATTATGGAAAGACTTGGAGTCAGTTGACAGAGGGACTATCGGGCCAGGAATCCTTCCTCGAAGTGGCGGTCAGTCCGGCGGACTCACAGGATGTTTACGTGGTTGGTGCAAAAGGATGGGACGGTGCTCTTTATCGCTCGAATGATGGGGGAGCGAGCTGGGTGAAATCAGCGAAAACCAAGCCCGATTATGCTGCGAATCCAACTCTTCCGGATTCTGGACCGATTGTGAATATGAGTGTTGTGACCAACATTACGATCAATCCATTGAACGCGAATCAGCTCTTTACCAGTGCCAACTGGCGTTGCTCCTTCAGTGAGGATGGCGGTCAGACCTGGGAGGAACGCATTAAAGGTGCCGACATCTCCTGTATCACGGACATCCAGTTTCTGGACGATCGTGTGTATGTGACGGCGATGGACGAAGGCACTCTGGTAAGTGACGATAACGGAGAGAGTTGGAGGCAGTTGTGGCCCCTGAAGTATCAGGCGAATTTGAGCGGACACAATTGGCGGGTGCGTGTGAACCGAATCAATGGTCAGGACCGCATCGTATCAACCGTGAGTCCGTGGAACGGCAATCTGCCACAACGGGTCGTGGTCAGTGAAGATGGTGGCAAGACTTACCAAGTGACTTCGGAGGGGCTTCCCGATTACAAAATCTCAGCGAACACCATGTGGGGACGCGGCTATCCCCGTGCGCTGGCCGTGGATCCCTCCAATCCACAGATCATCTACATGGGCATCGACGGTGACCCTACCAGCGGAAAAAGCGGCGGTGGTCTTTTTAAATCGATTGATGGTGGCTACAGCTGGCAACAGTTGGCGAACCAACCGGGCAGTCGCCGCATGTATTACGGCTTGGTCATTGATCCGACCAATACGCAGCGTATCTACTGGGCCGGCTTCGGTACGAAAGGTGGAGTGTATCGCAGCGAAGACGGAGGTCAGAGCTGGCAGCGTGTGTTTAGCAAAGACCAATATCTCTTTAATCTGAAGATCACCGCCGATGGCACGCTCTACGCGGGCGGTAAGCAACTCTATCGCAGTACCGACCAAGGGAAGACCTGGAAGACGCTCACAAAGATTAAGGATAAGCGGTCCATCGTTGGCATTGAAGTGCATCCTGAGGACTCCAATACCATCTGGATTTCGGCCAATGTTTGGAGCCATGATGCTGTGGGCGCCATCTACAAGAGCACGGACGGGGGCAGCACTTGGGTCGATATGACCGGAGATATTCCGTTCAACCACCCACAGATTTTGCGGTTCAATCCGCTTACTGATGAGCTGTGGGCCGGCTATGTCGGGCTTTACAAAATAAAGCAGTAATTGGCTGCGGGTAAATACAGCTATGGTCTCGGATCTATGGAGCGCTGAGAACGAGTTTCTCTCGATTGTAGTTCATTCAGATGGCTCGGTGGACATCCGCGACAGGGTGCATAACACCAGTTGGCGGATGGGAGCTGTGGCCTTGCAGGAAGAAGGCCCTATCGACGAAGGGCATGTTTGGCTGCGCACGGAGCGTTCGATTTGCGAGCAGTTTCCCGGACGCTTTTGCGGTGAAACAGACGGCGAGAGCTGCCGCTTCACATTGCTGGGCAGGGAAGGGCAGGCGCTTGGCGAATTCCGCTGCCGTTTTGTGCTTGAGGGTCCGTGGTTCGATTGCCAGGTCGTCGACATCGATGAAGCGCTGCCCAGTTTGGTGTTTCCGGCGCCCATCGAGTCGGAAAGTCTGGTTGTGCCCCAAGGCGTCGGGCGTTGGATTCGAAAGCCTCTGAGCCACCGCCATTTTTGGGTCTTTCCCGCACACCTGTCGATGCGCTGGTTTGGTGGTTTACGTGGTCGATATGGTTGGATTGGCGTGGTCGACGAAGGTTATCAGGACGCGGGTGTGATGGCGGCGAATATGACGGCGACCACGGGTTGGTTGAAGTCGATGAATCGTTGGCAAGGAAAGCGATCCGTGCGCTTCCGCTTTGTCGAGGGCAATTATGTGGAATTGGCCAAAGTCTTCCGCGCTTATGCGAAAACAAAAGGCCTATTTCGTTCCTTGCTTGAGAAAGCAAAGGCCACACCCGCGCTCAAGAATTTGCTCGGTAGCCGCGCCTTGTTCTTTTGGCAAGGCCGCACCATCCATCCTGAGTGTCGCGAAGACCGTATGCAGCCCTTGCTGGAAGGTGAGCAGCAACCGTATTTGCAAGTCGACCTCAAGCACGACCAGTGTGTTGACTTGATCGAAGAAGCCAAACGAGCGGGCATGGATCGTGGACTCGTGACCCTGTGCGGTTGGATTCGCGGTGGTTACGATGAATCGCATCCCGATATCTGGCCGCCGGAACCCGCGCTCGGTTCCATAGATGCGTTTAAGGCGCTGCTCTCACAGCCCGATCCGCTGACTGTGGCTGTCCATGACAACTATCAGGATATTTACAAGCAGTCCCCCAGTTGGCCGAATGGCGTCGTCCGGATGCCTGATGGCAATCCCATGCCCGGTGGCTATTGGGCGGGTGGTCAGGCTTATATTCTAAACTCAAAGGATAGCCTCAAATACCTGAAACGGAATTGGGAAGAGCTCGGGGAGTTGCCCGTGCGTGCCGTCTACTGTGACACCACGACAGCGGTGCAATTTTACGAGTCCTATGAGCCGGGCAATGAGCAAACACGCGCTCAAGATGAAGCGGGTAAGGTCGCTCTTTTAGAATTCTACAAAGAACAATCCGTAGTCCTCGGTAGTGAAGGGGCTTCTGATTTTTCGGTGCCACATACTGACTTCTTGTTACCTTTTGATCAGGGAAGAGTGGCCGGTGAAACTATTCCGCTCTGGGCACTGGTCTATCACGATACCATTCTTCGCTATACCGTTTCAAATGCGATCAAGTCATCTCTCGCGGAGCTGAAAAAACAGTGGTTGGCGCAAATGGTTTGGGGGCATCAGATGCGCTGGTATTTTAGATCCAAAGAGCAATGGGACCAGAGCCGATCGGCCTTTGAGGAATCGTTCTATGTCGACCGCTGGCTTGAGCGCGTGGCGACCCATGAAATGGTCTCCCATCGGTTCCTCTCTCGCGAAGTGGAGGAAACCGTTTTCGAGAATGGCTTGACGCTGAGAGTGAACTTTTCTGCGGAAGATTATGCCTTCGAAGGTGTGACTATCCCAGCTCTAGGGTACCAGATTTTGGAGTGCAATCGGCAGGTTCAGGGCGCATCCGTATCTGGGAATCCAGATGCCGGGATGATTCGTGTGTGAGACGTATGAAAGAAAACACGATGAAGATGCAATTTACCTATTCTGCTCTTGTTCGTTTTTCATCCCTACAGCGCTGGCCTTTTGTGGCGGCTTCACTTTGGAGCTCGGGAGCCTTTGCCTCACAGCCTGCGCCGGATGCGGAACGGGAGCCAACCGGCTGGGGAAGCGACGTCGGTTTCTTTAAAATTCAACAATAGCCCCTTTCATCGATGGTCGGGCAAAACAACAAGATGAGCTTTACACTCTTTGAGCAAATGCCCCCCTGATCGGCTGGCGTCGAATCGGATGATTTTTAGGTTCACTGATCCTGGATGGATCCGTGGACCTCTGCGACAACCCCAACCCAAACATCAAATGAAGAATCAACGCGATAGTATCCGACCGGTAATAAAGAACCGGTGGACCCCCTGGTTATATCTTATTCTCATCCTTGGCTGTACACTCCAGAGCGGCTCGCCTCTCTGGGGTCTTTCGGGCACGCTCACCGGATTAGTCGAGGACAATGAAGCGCGGAGTGACGGGACTGTCGGCAGTGTCTCGGCGACCTCTGGTAAAGTCGGGGGAGTTGCCGGGGTGCAGTACTCTCTCGTCAATGTCTTTGAGATCCCCGATGCCATCCTGAGTGATCCGACCCAGCAGTTCTCGTCGGCCACCTATCAAGTGAAGACCAGTTACATGGCTCCACACGCGATCAACGGAGATCTCTACGGAATCGGCTTTAGTACGATGGGTCCGGATGTGTACTCATCGGACTACTACGGTGGGCCGCTCGACAGCAACAACGTGTTGATTCAAGATGATTTTATCCTACCCAGTACTCCTTCGTACACCACCGTAAGCGTCTCCAATACGGCGCTGGTCGACTACCTAAATTTACAATTGAACGCGATGCGGCAGACGGGAACGTCGGAAGGGTACGTGTTCTTCCGGATCAGTCCCGATGATTACATTTACTGGAATTTCTATCAGATCGCGATGGCGGACAATGGTGGCAACTCGGTTCCGATTCTCGATTATACGACCGAGACGGTTCCCCTTTGGAGTGCGGTTCCCTTGGGAGGAGGGGGCTATGTGACCGGAATCGTCAGTGATCCGACCGGGGATACGATCTATTGCCGCACCGACGTCGGGGGTGCTTTTCGCTGGGCACCGTTCGGGGATGTGGATGGCAATGGGGTCTGGGTATCGATCTCGGATGCAATGGTGCCTTATGGCACCGATGGATCGTCGGCGCTCATGTGTGTCGAGAGTATTGCGGTGGATCCGAGTACACCGGGGTGGCTCTTTATGGCGGTCGGAAATTCCTCCATCTCGTCGACCGCCCGTGGGATCTACATCTCTGAGGATTTCGGGGCGACCTGGTCGCTAGTTGATGGCAGTAACACTTTTGTGATTCAAGGAAATGGAAGCACCCGTGCGCACGGCGAGCGCTTGGCCGTTGATCCCAACGATCCCGACATCATCTGGTATGGTTCAACGACCTCCGGCCTGCGGAAGTTCGTGAAGAGCGGGAGCACTTGGACGGCGACCCAGATTTCTTCGGGGGATGTTCCCTATGGAACGACGAATACCGGAGTCTCCTTCGTCGTTTGTGATCCCAACGGTGGTAGCACGATCCTTTATGCAGGTGTCGCCGACCCTTCCGTGGGCGGAGTCTACCGAAGCACCGATGGCGGGGCCACCTGGTCGAAAGTGGGTGGTGATACCCTCTCATCTCCGCGACGAGCTCAGGTTGCCAGCAACGGCACTCTTTATGTGACAGGCGGATCGGACGGATTGGGAAAAATTCTACGAGGGGGAACTCTTTCCTTGATCGGTTCTCTTCCGACTACAACGGGCTACCCGACACGAAGTGTTTCCTATCACGGAGTAGCGGTCGACCCGAACGATGCCACGGGCAACACGGTGTATGTCGCCGAGGTCTATAAGGGAACGGGGATTGTACTTCGATCGACGGATGGAGGTGTCTCCTGGGCCAATCAGTCTTCGATCAGCCAGACTCGTGAAGAGCCCGATGGAACCGAGTCTTTGACTGGCTATTGGTTTGGATCGACGGCGGCGATGATGGTCAATCCGGCCGACTCAAACGAGCTCTGGTTGAGTGATTTCTTTGGGGTGAGCCGGACCCGGGATGCGCAGAATTTTGGTGGGAGTCCCGGGGCTACTTGGAAAACCCTGCAGAAGGATCAGGAGGAAACGGTTGCCCTGGCTTTGAAAAATGCACCCAGTGGTGCCGAGCTCCTGACGGGTCTCGCGGACGTCGGTGGCATGTGGTATGCCGATACAGATCTTCGACCCTACGGGGCAGGAGGGACCACGACCGGGGGCGGCAATGTCACCAGCCTGGACTTTTCGGAGGAGGATCCAAATGTCTGGGCCCGGGGCACCGTTTCGACGGGACACGGTACCGGTTCAGGCGGGTTCTCCATCGATGGTGGAGAAAGCTGGAGTACTTTTGGAATGCTGGATTCCAAACGGGTTGCCAACAGTGCGACCGACGGATGGGAGACGTTTGATGTCGGACCCTATCTGCGGGAGAAGCAGTTGGCAGGTGCCAGCTCGGTCACGTTGGTGGTCCGGGCAAAGTCGGGATCGACCAATCACGCGTTTCTCCACTTCTCTTCGAAGGAAGGGACGCACCCTCCGGAGCTCGAGTTGAATGGAAGCACGACCTTGACCCCGAGTGCCGATGCCTTTGTCCGGGCCGCAGGCACATCATCCAACTATGGGGATCACGTCGAGTTGCAGGCGCAGAACTATTACGGGCAGGCGAATTACCTGCGTTGGATTTACCTGAAGTTCGACGTGAGCGGGCAAGCCGCAATCAATTCGGCTACCTTGCGTCTTTACCGTCATGCGGACGCCACCGACACGACATCCTTCTACACCACCGTCGAAGCGACACCGACGACCTCTTGGGTGGAAGGCAACGGAGGAACGGATAATTCTCCAGTCAACGAGCTCACCTGGTCCAATCGCCCGACCAATCTGTACTCGACCCCAGGTGCACTCTGGAAAGGCGGAGGTCGCGTTGCGGTGTCCTCGACTGATCCGGACACCTTTGTCTGGATGGGGATCAAGAACGGATCGAATCCGACCCCGATGTACTACAGCACTGACCGTGGGATAACCTGGTCGGCGGCCTCGGGTGGGCCGAATACTGAGATTACCGGAGTCTATACGAACGGCAGTAGCGTTGCCCCATCTGGGCAGCCCCTTGCAGCGGACCGGGTGAACGGCTATTTCTACGCAGCGAATCCGGGCGGGAGCTCTCACAAAATCTACCGGAGCACAGACAACGGAGAAAACTGGACGCAAGTTTCCACGGTTTCCAATGGTTGGAGTTACAACATGCGGACCCCTCAACTGGTCGCCGCGCCAAGCTCGCCGAGTGCTCCTACCGGAGGTGACGTGTGGCTCTGTGATGATGGGACCTACAACGGAAATGGCGGAGGACTCTGGCGTTCGACCGATGCGGCGAGCAGTTGGACGAAGATCACCACCGTGGGCAAAGTCTCGGCCGTGAGCTTTGGAAAGGCGGAGACTGGGTCGGGTTACACTGTCTTTATCTATGGATACAAAGACGGCGTAAAAGGAATCTACCGTTCTGATGATTATGGCGTCAGTTGGGAGCAGTTGCCGGATCCGACCATCAAGAATCTTCACGCCATCGCTGGCGACCGACAGAACTATGGAAAGGTGTTCATCGGTTCCAGTGGGAGAGGTGTCTTCCAAAACCAGTAAGGGAGCGACAAGGGGACCGGTGTTCCCAACGAAGCAATAGAGGCCCCGCCTTCCGTTGATTTCAGTCGCGGGCGGGAGCATTTGCTCCCGCTTTGCGGCTTTAGAGGAGGGCTTTTGTAGCTGCCTCGGATCATCCTCGGTAGAGGTCGAAATGGTTCGGGTGCCAACCTACTTGAAATCCCTCCAATCCTCCATCATTTGCCGGAAAATTCTATCTGCATTTAAACCATACTTCCTGGATTGGGTATGGAGGGGATCGTTCTGCGGCGGCGTTGAGACGCTAGCGGAATTGGTCGGGTATTGCGATTCTGAAGGCGCACAGGAAACTGTGCGCCTTCTTCCTCTTGAGCGGCTATCGTTTTCAGGCTTTTCTATTCAATAAAGGCAATCTTCAGGAGCGTGATACCGCATGGAATTTGCTCTCGGAAAGTTTTGGAGGCGCAGTGTAGGTGGAGGAGGGCAATGAGTGGTTCGCGGCATCGGATTCGCTGAGATGCGAATTTCTCGAAGCCTAACTGATAAATGCGGAAGGGTGTTGTATACATTGAGCGTTTGCTGTTATATTTTGAAAATATTAACCCCTTCCCGAATTGTTCGGAGTAAACCCTACTACCATGACGATCACAAACCTCGCCCGCTCTTATGCGCTTCCAATTGCCTGTTTGGCCTTGCCTTTAACATCTGCACTCGACGGAGCCGTTGTCTCCACGCCTTTCTCGGAGGATTTTTCCACGCTAAACTCAACCACCGTAGCTTCCATTTTCACGGAGACTGCAGACGTAAACTGGTCGATTCCAACGGCTGGAAAATATCAACACTTCACAAGCCTTCAGAATAATGCGGGGTCGGCTATGGTTACGGCCAGTGGTCTTGGCGACACTTATTCGGATTTCGTCGTTAGTACAACATTCAGTGTGACCAGTCTGGGGGCGTCAGGTACTTCGAATTGGGGTTTGTCGCTGCTGGGGAACGATGAAGATCCCGGTACCTTTATTTTGGCGGATCTTTCATCGAGTGGCACCTTTCGGCTGATCAACGTCGGAGGTTCTGGAACGGGTCTTGATGTGAGCGCAAGTGGCTCGTTTTCATACTCGCTAAACACGAGCTATACGCTGACGGCAACGGGCACTTATTCGGGGACAGACTTGACCCTGTCACTGGAAATCACGGATGGAGTGACCACCGATTCGGTCACAGGCACTGCCTTTGATGCTTCAACTCACTACACCGGTTCAGCAATGGGGCTGCGTGCCCGTAGTGGTTCCGGAGGAGGCACTACGGTTCAATACGATTCCTTTTCGATCATCCCTGAGCCGGGTAGCTTTGCGTTGCTCGCTGGTTTTGGCATGCTGGGGTTGGTCATGCTACGCCGTCGCTAGGAGTTTGAATACTTTTTTAATTTGAGGCGCACAGGAGACTGTGCGCCTTCTTTTTACTATGAAGCCGTCCACACCAAACATTCTCTATTTTGTGTGCCATGATTTAGGGCGGCATCTGGGCATTTACGATGCGCTCGTTCAGAGCCCCCATCTAGATGCCTTTGCGCGAGCGGGCACGGTTTTCACGCAGGCTTATTGCAATTCGCCCTGCTGCAGCCCGTCGAGAGCCTGTGCGATGACGGGGCGTTACGCGCAGAGCACGGGAGCGATCGGGCTATCGCACATGGGGTGGAGCCTCGATCAGTCAGAGCCGACAATCACGGAGTATTTGAAAGAGGCGGGTTATGAGACTGCGCACGCGGGTCTCGCACACGAGCGGGTGCCGGGAGAGAATCATTATGAAGTCGAGATGGAAGGGAAGTGGGAAGATTGGAATACCCACCGAGCGGTTGATCAAGCGATCGCGTATTTGGAAAATCGTGACCGCTCGCGACCCTTCTATTTGAACATCGGGACCCAGGAAGTTCACGACTCTGCTTGGAAATTGGCCGATGAACTCTATGGCGGTGTGGTGCCTCCCGAGGAGGTGCACGTGCCGTTGCAGATGCCCGATTGCGCTGCCACCCGTGGAGCTCTTGGGAAGTTTCAAGCCTCGATTCGATATCTGGATACTCACTTCCAGCGATTGATGGACGCCTTGGATGCGTCGGGCTACGCGGAAGACACGATCGTGGTGTTTACGACAGATCATGGCATGAGTGGACTGCGGAGTAAGGGGACCTTGTACGATCACGGCACGGAGATCGCCTTGATGATGCGGGGGCCGGGGATTGCCGAGGGGAGGCGGTCGGACGAGTTGATCCCGAATATCGACGTGCTGCCGACGTTGTTAGAGGCCTGCTCTGTGCCGATTCCGGATCCAGTCGAAGGGCGAAGTTTTTGGCCGCTGCTGCTGGGCGGGGAGTACCGACCGAATGACGCGATCTTTATCGAACGTAATTTTCATGGTCAGTCCATCGGGAGAGGTGTACCCGGCTACGAGGACCGTTTTGACCCCGTGCGATCGATCCGGACCAAGGACTTCCACTATCTTCTCAATTGCCGCCCCAGGGCGAATCCGCATCAGTGGACAGTCCATGAAATTCCACACGACTTCGTGCCCACGGGAACCGGCTTCCATGACGCCTGGCCCGCCTTTGACCGGAAGCGTGGCGAAGAGGAGCTGTATCATGTGGCCATGGACCCTCTCGAGAATTTCGATGTGTCTCAACGGCCGGAGTACCAGAGGATCAAGAACGAACTGAAGGACCGCTTGCTCCAGTGGATGACGGAGCGAGGCGATTTCGCGCTCAGTGACGAAGTTCCCGTCCGGCCGAACGAACCTGGTTGGGGCGAGTTTGAACAATTAACCTGATTGGATGACGGATAGAGGCGACCGATTGTCTTAGTTGTTTGTTAGGATGGATCCGGGTGAGGCTCCGATTTCTGAAGGCGCTGTTGCAATGTCTTCCCATCCTGCCAAACGCTTGGGACCTGAATCGTATGAGGACCTGTTTCGATGTGCATGGTCTGTCGACGAAGCTGGAAGTCCAGTAGGTCGACAGCGGCGGCGGCCATGATCTTTGTCGGTCGTTTGATTCCACTGGTAGTCCTATTTTTCGGAGCTACTCGCATCATGGCGTGTGGTAGTCCGTGCACATGGGAAGGGACTTTGCTCAATTTTATGCTGTGTGAATAGAGAATGGCGTCCGATTTTGGGAAGTCATCAATCGAACTCGTATCAGTGATACTTTGCATGCTCAGATTCACTTCGGGATGGTCCTCTCGATACAAGGCGGCAGCCGCGCGCTCTCGGGTGACCTCACGCGAGTTTTTCAATTCCCCGCGGTAAAGGAAGGTGATCCGGCGATAGCCTTGTTCCTGGATTTTGCGAAGCGCTTCAATCGTCGACGCAAAAGTATTTTCAAGAATTTGATGGCCCTTTGGGTCAAAAAAGAAATTCCCACAATAAACAGAGGCTTCGCAGGCTGACTGAATGACTTCGAAGTCCAGTTGGGGAACTGCGCATGCCTCATGAATTTGATTGATCACCAAAGCACGGAGATTGCGTGCCTTGATGTGGCGACATAGCTCTCCCGTTGTCATCGTTACAGGCATCTCGATCTCGGAGACTGTAAAGCCCGCTTTGTGGGCGAAGTCCTTGCAGTGATGGAGAAAGACCTTGTTCTCCTCGTATGAAGCTGCCAGCTCGGTCATGAGGAATCCCCAATTCATGAGAGAGCGTTTCTCTGACTTGCGCCAGCGCATCTCCGACAACGCCGCCAGTGCTGGATCTCGTTGGTAGTCCAATTTTGCAGCCAATTTCTCGACACGTTCACGAGTGATTTTTCCGATTTGCGGATCACCCCTCAACGCCCGACAGACGGTGGACTTGTGAAGGCCCAACTGGTCTGCCAAATCGGAGAGCGTGATGCGTGCCATACTCGATAGAATGTAACCGAAACTGGTTGCGCTCTGAAAGCCTTGAATTTCGGTTTCGTGTCAGCGAGTCTGGTAGCATGAAAGCGTATCTACTCCCCCTTACCCTTGCTTCCATGGCTGTATCTATCCCTGCCTCTGCTGCGATCGTCAATGGAGACGTGCTGGTATTTGATGTTGGATCTTCCGATTCCACGACTGGAGGCAATTGGAATAACTTGTCCGGTCCCGCATCCTCAAGTTCAGTTACTCCTGTAACGGATGCCATTCGTTTCTCTGATGGGGCCTCAACCGGCGTGGGGCTGGCTCTGGCAAGCCTTGGATCCGGGAAAGTGGGAATCGGAGGAATTGATGATGTGACCGATCCGGGCAATTTCTCCTCACCGGGATTTGTTGGGAGCGGCGTCATTCCGGAAACCGCCTATCAGGATCTGGCATATTTTAGCAACGAAGACGGGGTCAATTCGTTCACATTTAGCGGACTGGACGACAGCCTGAGCTACACGCTCTCGTTTATCAGCCGGGTACCCACTGGATTCGGAAGGCCTTCGCTTACCTGGGATATCGGAGACGGGCAGGCAATGGTCTCGATTGATCCGGAAAACAATACAAATATTTATTCCTTTTCGGGATTGAATACGGATGGCTCTGGAAAACTTGCAGTCACCATTCCTATCACTGGATCAGACACGGCCCACCTCAATGCGGTTGAACTGATCGCCGTTCCTGAGCCTGGGACTTTCGGGTTACTGGCTGGACTGTCTATGCTCGGCTTCGCCATGGTCCGTCGCCGGTAGCGATCGCAATGAGACCGGGGGCGTGCGGCATCTGGTTTGGTAGTGCAGATGCGTTTCCGTGCTTGCACGCCCGCTCTATAGGAATGCCTGCACTCAGTTTGGGTGCGGCTAGAGTCGCGCTTCGAAAAAATCGACTGCGGTTCTGAGGAATTCCCAGCGTTGGGCTCGATTGTCTCCTTCGGTGCCGTGCCCGATATTATCGACGATCTTGAGCTCACTGTGGGCACCGGCTGCCTGCCATGCGGCATGACCGATCTGACCTTGGCGTGCGTGGACCGTACGGTCCTGGCGCCCGTAGATGAACAGTGCGGGTGGTAGCGGACCCGACGCGTAGGTGATTGGGGAGGAGTGATGATAGAGGGCAGGATTCTGTTTGTATTCGCAACCGAGTAACGAAAGTTCAGCTCCAGGGTTTTCCTGTTTGTCGAACCAGCGAGCTACGAAGTCCAACGGACCCCATTGGGCGAGTAGGGCCGCGGGACGGGCACTCGTTTTGAATGAGACCAAGGGGCTGTTGATCGCTAGATGGGTGGCCTGGAAGACCCCTGCTGACTCTCCGGAGACAGCGATGCGCTGAGGATCAACCCCCAGTTCCGTTGCCTGTGTTTGCACCCACTGCCATGCGTGAGAAGCTTCCTCCAAAACGTATGGATAACTCGGGCGTTTGGCTTCGGCGAGTCGGTAGGACACTGCAATGGTGACGATGCCCAGCGAAGCTGATAACGTTTTTGCAATGGCTCCGCATCCTTCAGGCCTACCACTGACCCAACCGCCGCCATGAAAGGCGAGTAGTGCAGGTGCCGCTGTCGCCACCCGCTTATCGGGGCGGAAAATGACTGCCCGAAGTTCCGGGCCGTTGGGGATGGAGCCCATTTGTCGGTTGAACTCGATCTCTACTCCCGGGCAGGGATCATGACCTTGAAGGTCCAGGATGGAGTCGGTTTGTTCGGGCGTTAGGAGGTCTGCCATAGGGTGCGAATTAGTAGGAAGGTAATCTATCGTTAGAGAGGCGCAATGCGAATCACTGGGGCCATACCAGGTCGACGCGGCCATCGGTTACAGGGATTTCGCGGCCTTGCCAGCGCGCGGTGGTAACTCCCTCTGGAACGCCGAGACTGATCGGACAACGTTCGGCGAGCCAAGGATGAAGCCATGGCCGTTCCAGCTCGATGGTCATGGTATTCCCGCTGCTGGAGACGACGTTGAGATCAATATTCTCTTTCGCCCAAAGCCACAGTGAAAACTCGCCCGTGGTGGGGTACCAAGCGTCGGGGACACCGGCGAACTGGGCGACAAAGTCGTCAAACTTCTGCCATTGTTTATCGCTTTGGCCGATCTGCCAACTATGTCCTTTGAGGTAGAACACGCCTCCCTCCTCTTTGAGAAAACGGGGCCAGGCGGCGACCAAGGCTTTGTTTCCGCTACCCCACAGACCGATTGAGCGCATCATCAGCGGTTCCTCGACTTCTTCGATCGTTTGCTCCCGGGTGAGTTGGGTGCGGGCGACCCAGTATCCCGCGCCGCGGACCGAACGCAGGACGTAGTCGCCCTCCTCATCCTGTGAAGGGGAGTAACCGTTGGGGTAGGAGAAGGAGATGACCGGGTGGCCGAGCTCGTTCTCGAGCAAGAGACGCATGGAGGTTACGTTGTTGAGAGCGGCTTCGGGGGTTAGAGTGCCGAGTGCCGTATGGTAGTAGGCATGTGAGCCGATCTCTGCGCCCATAGCTTCCAATTGGTCCATGAATTGGAGGGCGGGTGAGTTGCCATTGAGGAGAAACGTTGGGGCATACCCGTGTTTGATTAGAATCTCGGCGCAGCGTAGATCCTGAGGTTTTCCGTCGTCCCAGGAAGTGAGGACTACCTTTTTCTTTCCGTAGGGCACGCGAGGGAATGTCGGTGGTGTATCCGATAGCGTATTACCGAATAATTCGAGTTTGCCTATTTCTAAACGGCTGGGATCGACGGTGGTCATGAGTTCGCCGGGGATCTCTTGGATGCGGTTGCGTGTGGCTTTGTGTTTGAGGAGGACGGAGGGAAAGAGGTCTTTGGTAAGGATTTCGACGCGATTTAGTGGGGTTCGGATGTGAAACGGAGCCGAATAGACCCTCCGTTTTTTCCAGCGATCCAGTTTGAAGGAGAGTTCAATGGGCAGTCCTTCAGTACCCTCGACCAGTGCTTGGCCCGGTTTGCCGGTATAGCCAGCGAGAGTCCAGTTGCCCGTCGGTAGGGGAAAAGGCAGTTGAACCGTTCCGTCTTCCGATACGGGTAGCTCCAGCGTCAATGCTTTGCTCGCATCCAGTTCGGTGGGTGAAACCTGTTTCAGTGTGATGCGGCTTATGGGCCAGGTGTTGTTCCAGCGCCAGAGGTCGCCCTTGGGTTTGATTTGCACGCTGCTGGTAGGTGTCGAGGTATAGATCCAGAACTCGAAGCGCTGCGGTTCTCCGTTTTCCACCCAAACGTAATTCGCATAAACGTAGACGGAAGGATTGAGTCCACCAGCCATGACGACACTGAGCTCACGATTGGAGTAACTTTGCTTGTGCTTGCTTTCGATGACTCCGTGCCACCACCCCGGGGGCAGGGGTTCTTCGGGGGTCCATTCGATTCTCGCATCGCGTACCTTCTCGAAGTTCGCTTCACAGGATCGGTCGAGGGTGACTCCTTTCACGTTGCCGGAATCATAACGGAGGATCTTTCCTCCCGTGGACTGTTCGGCCTCCAAAACGATTTGTCCCTCCACCAGTGCGGGGGCCTGGGCGGAGGCGAACGGGAGTGCGCAAGTGAGGAACAGTAGGAGGGAATAGAATGGGGTTTTCACGAGTGTTGTTCTATCGGGTTATGGGAAGAATTTGTACGGCGGGACCGTTGGGAAAGGCGTCGTAGGTGAGTTTGCCATCGGACGGGGTGGCCTGCGAAATCACTTCGCCCTGAATGATACGACACTCCGTCCACGCATTGGGAACCTGGGTGATGAGGGTGAGAGGGTAGTCGTAGAGGACCGGGTCGACGGAAGCGGAGAGTTCCAATTCGATGGATTCTTCGTCCGCCTGGAGAACAGAGATCGAAGCGGCCTCGCGTTCGGTCTTGTACTGATGCCAGGAAATGTGATCCGTGACCCAGAGTTCGTTCGTTGCTTGCTTTTCGGCGAGATAGTCGAGGAGAGGCAGGAATATTTCCTGTTTGAGGGCCCAGAAATCCTGCCACTTTGAGCCAATTCGTTCGACACCGTGGAGGATCAGATACTCGGTCCCCTGGGTTGCGATGGCCTCGTCGGCGAGAGCCGTCATCTCATTGAGCTCCTGTAAGTGATAGACGGCACCGTGATCCCGGAAAGTCGGGCGCTTGATCATGTTGTCCTCCGCCAGAACGCGTTCGTAGTCTTCTTTCGGTAGCGTCCATTTGCCCTTGGGTACTCCGGGCTTGGCAAAGGAGACGAGGCGGTTGGGTTTGCCGGGAATGGGTTGCAACTCCTCCCGGATGATGCGGGTGCACTCGACGATCTCGGTCTGCGCGTGTTCGTAGTCGCGCACGCCCTGATGAGTCATGGTGTGGTTGCCGTAGATGATGTTCCCACCTTTGATGGCTTCCGCCCACTTGTCGGCATGTACTTTGTATTCACCCTTCAGGGGAACCATGTAGAAAGTGGCGGTGAGGTCGCGCTTTTGCAGTTCGGGAATCGCGACCATCAGTTGCCCCGGCCATCCATCGTCGAACATCAACAGGAAAGCGGCGGTGCGATTGTCCTTCCATGGCGCGACCTGAGTGCTCCCGATTTCATCTGCCGCCCGGAGGGGGGTGAGAGAACCTGCGAAGAGGAGAAGGAGGGTTGCGGCGAGGAGATGTCGAAGAGGGGATCCTGTCGGGTTCATGCTAGTGTGTGGCTTGTAGGGGGGGTGAAGGGCAGCGACGCTGCGATTCTGTTAGAGGTAATGTCGATTGGATCGGTCGGAGTGGTGCGAAAACTCCAGCCTTCTCCTATGTCGGTTCGATCGGAATGTGGTTGGACGCAAGCGGGGTGGGAGGAACGTGGCAGATCCAACGTGCCGCTCACCGTCCACAGGTGAGCCGTTTGACCTGGATCCCATCTTCCATGAAATCGGAGCCTCATCACAAGGTTCTCTATACTTTATCAATTAGGGTTGCCCAGACCTCCCATACCCTTCTTGTGAGCGAGTCTTGATGCCTCATCGGAAGGGTGTCGTCGGGACGGGTGGAATTTGCGGAACCGTTTGACGGCCCTGCGTGTTTTACGCGGTCTTGTTTCGGCTCGTCGGCTTGCGTTTACGCAGTGTTTTTCCTTCGTCCCATGTCCCACGGATCAGCGTGCTCGTTGCCATGTTCTGGGTGCCGTACAAGTTGCGCAGAAGATTTGTATGCAGGCGGTCGACTGCGGCCGCACCAATCGCTTGGAGGTCTTGCGTTACCGCCGACACGCTCTGGTCATGGATTGGTAGGCGGCAATAACTGGCCACTCCCAACTGTTGTGGGATCTTGATGTTGCGCCTTTTGAGTAGCGCCAGGATTTCATCGGCACAATCGCTTATGATCGCATCGGGCTTCTGGATGTCGAACCAATCCCAGAACAGGTCGGCAGTGTAGCTTTTGGGGAGGAGGGGAGGGATTGGCGCAAGAACTTTGTCGCGGTAGTGTTCACCGAGGAAGGTGTCCAACGATTCGTGTAGCAATCGTGCGCTGCGTTTGCGCAGCATGGCGAGTCCGATTCGGCGATAACCGCGATTGCGAAGTTTTTGTACGGCGAGCTGCATTGCCCGGTGGTGGTCAAAGGTCAGCTGGTCCAGTTCCGGATCGACGAGAGAGGTTCCGATCGCCACTGAAACAAAATACTTCCAGGTCATGTCCAATCGCCCGTACTCTTCGGGTAGTGGAGCGATGAGTAGGCCTTTGATACCGCGGTTGAATAAAACGGAACTGGCCTGTTTCGGGTTCATCCCATCGGCGCGAAGCCAAAAGGGAACCACTTCATAGCCGAATACCTTGCCGCGTTCCTTTGCTCCGACCAGGTATTCTTGAGTAAATGCCCAGTTCGAATCCCTCTCCAATTCGTAGTTTGTGATGTAGGCGATCTGCGAATAAGCGTTCCCAGGTCGCTGTCTCCTTCGGTAATCGGCCAGAGCGGAGAGCGCTGGGTCGGGTTGATATCCCATTTCCCGGGCGCATTGTTTTACTCGGTTACGGGTCTTCTCCGAGACTCCCGGCATGTCGCGGAGAGCGACGGAGACACTCATGCTGGAGATGCCCAGTTTGTTGGCGATGTCTTTGATGCGAGGTTTTTCGGGAGTATGCATTCGTCTGCTTCTTGGTTTCCTGAGGATGATGCTGAACTCTTGAGGCACCATTCGCTCAATCCCCTAACTGATAAAGTTACGGGTAGCTTGTTTTCGCAACCATTTTTGGGGTAATTTGTTAAATAATCATTTAACCCCGATTATCCCAACCCCTATGAAAAAGACATTGAATACCCGGCTTCTACTTGCCCTGCCGATGGGCTTTTTTGGATTGTCAGCGTTGGAGGCACAGACATGGGTGCCGTCCGCAGCTGGTACCTATGATTGGAATGACGACGCGAATTGGAGTAGTAGCCCCTACCCAAATGCCGTAGATGCCACGGCGAACATTTCGATCGATTCCGCTAACCCGCAAACCCTTGAGCTGAATGAAGCCATCACGGTAGGGTCACTGTTGTTCGAGGACAATGGAGCCACGACGGGTTCCAGCTCGGTGGAAGTGGCGTCTGGGACGGGTGGGAGCCTGATTCTGCAGACCTCTTCGGGGAATGCCGTTGTTTCGATCACAGCACCGAGCTCATCGCGCCAGCCGACCGTAACGATCTCGTCAGACGTTGTGGTGAACAGTAATACTACCTTTGACACCACGGGTAGCGGGAGCACGAGTAAGCAGATTCGATTGACGGGGGATCTGAGTGGGTCCGGATCTATCACAAAGGAGGGCTCGAAGGGACGGCTGACTCTAACTGGAGACAACAGTGCGTTCACCGGAAATTGGATTTTGAGTGGTGGTGTATCGACCAGTTATTTTCGGATCAGTGCTGACAACAATTTGGGGGCAGTACCCGTTTCTTCGACCAACAATATTACTGTGAACGGGAACAATACCATGGAGTTCACTCCTGGGACCTATACGATCGATGCCAATCGGGATATTTTGATCAACAGCGGCTCGCTGAGATTGGCGGCGACTGCTTGGAATACCTACGTGACGATTGCCGGTGATATCAGTGGTGCGGGTGGTATTGCCCGCGTGACCGATAAAGGTGATTCCCCGCGGATTACTCTTTCAGGAAACAATACCTACACGGGGACGACTTCAGTAACAAGTGGTCGCCTCCGGGCAGGGTCCAATTCGGCTTTCGGGATCGACTCCGAGGTCATCATGGGAACCGGGACGTATGACAAGAATGGAATTTTGGATCTGAATGACTACGACAACTCGATTGGATCGCTTTCGGGCGGGAACGCGACGAAAGGCCATGTAGATCTTGGGACGGCAACCCTGACCACCGGTAGCAATGATCTTTCGACCAACTATGGAGGGATCATTTATGGGACCGGTGGTGTGACCAAGGTGGGTACGGGAACGATGACCCTTAGCGGTGAGAATACGTACTCCGGAACAACCACGATTTCCGAAGGGGTCCTCGCGATTGATGCCTCCGAGCGACTGAATGACGTAAGCAATCTGGTATTGGACGGGGGAACTCTCGCCACGAATGGTTTCGCTGAAACGATGGGCACGTTGCTTCTCTCGAATGACTCCTTTATCGATCTCGGGTCGGGCGATTCAGACCTAGTGTTTCTCGATAGCAGCGCCTTGAGCTGGACTCT
>CEOD01030943.1_pt1 | contig 22793 bp, 21 predicted proteins | sample 530341 | NCBI WGS metagenome assembly CEOD01 (sample SAMEA2619950, study PRJEB7988) | marine metagenome | isolation source: saline water (ENVO:00002010), including | reverse complement strand
ATAAGCAGTCTCCCCCAATACCTTACGTCTCCGACTCATGCTCCATAACTACCAATCCGCCCCGACCGTCGTCAACATTAATAACGCTGAGTTATAAAATCTAAATTTCGATGGCCACTTGTTGACAATCCGTCAATGAGGCGATGATAAAGGAGTGATGATCTCGTGGATTCAAAATGCTCTAGAAAAAAAGGGGCGGGTAATTTTCATAATTCTCCTGGCTGTAGTGATCGTTTCGTTTGTCTTTGTTATCGGAGAAACGCCGGGATGTGTGAGTTCTGAGCCGGGGGCTCAGGTGCAGAAGTATTATGGATACAGCTTGAATGCTGACGTGGATCCTCGGTCTCGGGAGCTGGTTCAGGAGGTCGTCATTAGTTCGATTGTGAATCGCGGACAACAACCACAGAACGAGCAAGTACTGACCCAGGAGTTTTTATCGAGAGCGGCACTGCTTCACTTGGCTGATCAAACCAAGATCCCTGAGCCTAACCAGCAGGCCTTCGTTCAGTATTTGTCTGGCATTGCCTTTTTTCAGGATGAGAACGGAAACTTCGATCCAAACCGAGTTACGAACTTTCTGGATATGACTCAATTGAGTCGACAGTTTGATGAGGCGACTATCAATCGAGCGCTGAGCAACGATTATCGGATTGGACAATTAATGTCTTCGATTGTGGCACCTGGTTTCACGATTCCGTTCGAGGTTGAAGAACAGGCACGACGGGTAAGGACTTCCTATGACCTGAGTATTGCTCAGCTGGGAACCTCAGCCGTGGATTTGACAGTTGAACCTTCCGATGAGGACCTGGAGACATTTTTCACCCAACAGGTCGAGGCTTATCGAGTTCCTGAAAAGCGCATGCTCTCCGTGGTGACTTTCACTCCTGACAATTTTGTCGCCGAAATTGGCGAACCTAGTGAAGAAGAACTCCAAGAGTATTTCTCATCAAACCGGACCAACTACCTTGATGCTGAAGCGGAAAACCCTGCGGACGCCCTTCCTACTTTCGAAAAGGTTTCGGACGAAGTACTTTCCGATTGGAAAACCGAACAGGCATCTGTCCTGGCTCGCCAAAAATCGGAAGAGTATGTGTACACCCTTTTCAACAAGGAGATCCCCGCTGATTCTCCGCAGTTCTCTGAGGTAAACCAGCAATTTGGACTCGAGTTGGAGGCCCTGCCTCCCATGGTTGGAAACACTCCGCCCGCAGGCACGGACATCCCTGCGATCGCGTTTCGTGAGGCCGTACTTCTGGACGAATTACGGTATTTCTCTGATCCTGTAGAAACCGACAACGGCATTACGGTACTGATTCTCAACGAAGTGATTCCTTCTGCGATTCCACAGCTTGCTGACGTAAGAGAGGAAGTGGTAGCTGACTATACTGAGAAGAAAGAACAGGAGCTACTCGTTGCCCGGGGAGAGGAGATTCGGGTGGAACTCGAAGAACTACTAAAGGAAGGAAATACCTTCGCCGAAGCAGCGGGGTCATTGGGATTGGAAGTGGAACAGTTCGATGCAGTGAGCTGGGAGAATATACCCACAGGATTTGATGGCTCCTCCATTCGAAGAGCAGAATCTCTCCCGAACGGAGAGGTTTCGGCTATGGTGGTCACCTCTGATGGAGGCCAATTCTTGTATGTCGAGGACCGGGGAGCACCTGCGTTCAAACCGGATTCGGAAGAGTACCAGCAATCGAAGAGCATGCTAGCATCCAGTACCTCCCGCCTATTTATGTCTTCGTTCGTAGGGGATCTGATCCAACTAGGAATGGGAGAATCGGAAGGCCGATAAAGGGAGGGCCTTCTAGACAGAGAAGGGCCCCACACGACCTCACGAGGCCAGCGGACCGAGAATGGTTTCAATCCTCAGGCCTCACTGGACCTGAAGCGGAAGCACTCTAGACGGCTGCGATTTTAGGTTGGTCATCGGCGCGAGATTTTCGCAACATCAACGGTTTTCTTCAAAATCGTACACATCATGAGCAAAGTTCTCGAATTTCTTCTTCGCGGCGAACGTCTTTCCACTTCCGAGATGGCGGAGGTTTTACGCATCCCGGCGGAAGAGGTTGAGGCGGAAATTCGGCGCCTCCAGGAAGACAGAACACTGTTGGGATGGATACCCGTTTTGAATCCGGACAAAATCGACGAACAGCGCGTCTCTGCCGTAATTGAATTGAAGATCAGCCCGGAGCGTGAAGGTGGATTTGACCGACTGGCCATGCGAGTAAGCAAATTTGATGAAGTACAAACCTGCTACCTCATGTCTGGGGCGTACGACCTATTAGTCGTGGCGCGTGGGCGCAACCTGCAGCAAGTCGCTCGATTTGTCTCGGAGAAACTGGCAACGCTCGGCGGGGTACATTCTACCGCGACCCATTTTCTGCTGCGTCCTTACAAGGAGCAGGGTCATCTTTTATTAAACGAAACCGGTTCTCCTGAGAAGCCGGCAGTAAGCCCGTAGGCCATGAACGCCTCCACACAATCCAGCCGATCCCTCGATCCGGGTCGGTTTATTGCCAACCATGTCATCGACCTCCCTCGTTCTGGGATTCGCGATTTTTTCGCGATTGTTGCTCAGATGCCTCAGGCGATTTCTCTCGGAATTGGAGAACCTGATTTCGTCACACCTTGGCACATACGAGAGGCTGCAATTTTTGCGCTCGAGCGTGGGAAGACATCGTACACGGACAACAAAGGCCTGATCGAACTGCGCCGTGAAATCAGTTCATACGTTGAGCATGATTTCGACGTGAGCTATTCACCGGACGATGAAGTTCTTGTCGCAGTTGGAGTCTCCGAGGCACTGGACTTAGCCCTTCGGGCAATGGTGAACCCAGGGGACAAAGTCCTCTTTCACCAGCCCTGCTATGTATCCTATTCTCCGAGTATTCGTCTCACTCACGGAGTCGCCGTTCCCATACCCACTTCGGATGAGGACGCTTTTGCCCTGAACCCGCAAAAACTCCGTGAATGCTGGGAGCCCGGCTGCAAAATTCTGGTCTTAAATTTCCCGACCAATCCGACTGGGGGAACTGTGGACCGAAAGACGCTTGAGGAGATAGCGGCTTTTGCCCGCGAGAAAGACCTACTTGTCCTCAGTGATGAAATCTATGCGGAGCTCACCTACGAAGGTGAACACGTAAGTATCGCGTCCCTTCCCGGGATGAAAGAGCGCACCATATTCCTCCATGGCTTTTCAAAAGCCTATGCGATGACCGGCTTTCGAATTGGTTATGCTTGCGGTCCCGCACCATTGATCGAGGCGATGATGAAAGTCCATCAATACTCGATGCTTTGCGCGCCCATTCTAAGCCAAGAAGCCGCTGCAGAAGCGCTACGCAACGGACGCCCCAGTATGGAGAAGATGCGAGATCAGTATCGGGATCGCCGCGACTTTTTAGTCCAACGATTCAACGATGCCGGCCTAAAGAGCCACCTACCGCGCGGAACGTTCTACGCATTCGCCGACATTCGCTGTACAGGGATGGATGAACTGACCTTCGCAAAACGGTTACTGGCCGAAGAAGAAGTGGCCGTCGTTCCAGGAACAGCATTTGGCGAAAGTGGCAAAGGCTTTATTCGCGCTAGTTTCTCTACCAGTTTCAACCGACTCCGCACCGCTGCTGACCGGATTTCCCGCTTCACTGAACGCCACAGCTCATGAGTCGTCCAACTACAAAAGTCCTCCCGAAAGTCGCCCTTGTTGGGCGACCCAACGTCGGCAAAAGCCGTCTCTTCAACCGTATCTGTGGAGGCCGCGACGCCATCGTTCACGACAAACCCGGGGTTACGAGAGACACCATGGCCCGGGATGTGGAAGATCGTTTCACTCTCCTCGACACCGGTGGAATCGGCCTCCCCGAGGAGAACGCTCCTGCCAAGATCGTGCAAGCCGTCGAGGAGCAGGTCTTCGTAGCAGTCGAGTCCTCGGACCTAATTCTTTTCGTAGTAGATGGTCGCGACGGAATTGTCCCCCTCGATGAGGAAATCGCAGAGCGCCTCCGAAAGAGTGCGCGCTGCCCCGTCCGAGTCATCGCGAATAAATGTGACAACGAAAGAGTTGCTGACTCGGTACACGAGTTCGCAAACCTCGGGTTTGGCGAAGCCATTCCCGTATCGGCCGAGCACCGCGTTGGAATCGGCAGACTCTTCCGATCTATTTACGAGAACACTCCCGAACCGACCCAGGTCGAGCAAGAGGAGGAAGAAGAGGACCGCAGAATCCGCATAGCCTTCGTCGGAAAGCCCAACGTCGGAAAATCCTCCATCACAAATCGACTCCTTTCCTCGGATCGATTGATCGTCAGCGATGTTCCCGGGACGACCCGTGATTCCATCGCGCTGGATTTGGATTTTCCCTTTCAGGGGGATCGAATTGGAAAATTCCGGCTCGTCGACACGGCAGGTGTACGACCCAACAGCAAAGTCGACAGCTCCGTTGAATTTTTCTCCAATCTTCGAACCCGCCGCGCCATCGACGAAAGTGATGTCGTATTTCTCCTGTTGGATGCACTCACTGGAGTGACACGGCAAGATAAAGCGCTTGCCGGGGAAGTACTTGAGGCGGGTCGTTCTCTCGTACTCGTGGTCAACAAGTGGGACCTGGCGATGAAGGCGTTCCGCTCGGGAGGCGTGGAAGGCTACAAAAATGCTGAGGAGTTCAAGCAGAACTACCAAAAGGCCGCAGAAAAGGAGTTATTCTTTCTCCCGCAAAGCCCCTTCCTATTCATCTCGGCAAAGACTGGTTTCGAGACTGCATCGATTCTGGGAACTGGAGAACGGGTCGACCACCTCCAACGGATGAATCTACCCACTGGTCGCCTTAACCGAACGATCCGAGATTTGATTGATGCAAGGCCCCCAAAAAGGATGCACGGAAAACCTTTCAAGGTGTTCTACGCGGTCCAGACCGGGTACCGCCCCTTCCGATTTCGGATCTACTGCAATCGCCCGGAAAAGTTCGAAGACACCTATCGCAGATATCTTGAACACGGCATCATTGAGGTTTTTGGAATTGAAGGGAGCCCGATCCGATTTGATTTAGTCGGCAAAGAACGGCGCAACGCGGACGAAGAAAAATAGCATCTTCGGTATTCTGCGGGGGGAACCCGACCGCTCGGCCAGCGACTGACACTTGGACGCAATGAATCTGATATTTCTCTCCAGCGACCCGATTTCCCTACCCTCGCTTGAGGAACTGGCAAACGGGAAAATTTCAGGAATACGCATCACTGCAGTGGTGACGAATCCGGACCGCAGAAGTGGACGAGGCAAAAAGATTCAGCGCAACGTCGTCGCTGCCAAGGCGGAAGAATTGGGACTACCAGTCCTTCAAACCTCCAAGCTGACGACCGATCAATGCAGATCACTTCCGGAATTTGACGCAGCGCTCGTCTACGCATTTGGCCAAATTCTGCCGCGATCGGTACTGAGCCTTAAGCCAAACCGCTTTCTCAACATCCACGCATCTCCACTGCCACGACTCCGCGGCCCCTCGCCGATTGAAACCGCCATCGCCGAAGGCTGGATGACTACCGAAATCAGCCTCATGCGAATGGTTCTGCGCATGGATGCCGGGGACGTGGCTCATCGTCAAACAGTAGAGATCACCCGAACTGATACTGGCCGTTCCCTACGAGAAAAGATCGCTCACGTAAGTGCCTCTCTTGTTCACCGAATACCCGAAGCACTTTCGGATGAAGCGCACTGGGAACGCCAGGTCGATTCAAACGCTACCTGGTGTCGAAAGATCTCAAAACAAGACGCGAGCCTGGACCTATCTCTACCTGCCACTGTACTCGCCGACCGAGCTCGGGCGTTCTCTGGCTGGCCCGGATCCACTCTCCAGATCCATGGAGAAGTTGTGAAAGTGTCGGGAATTGAGGCCGATACTGGCAATGGATACCCTGGAGAAGTCCTCCAAACAGACGAGGTTCTCGAAATCGCAACCGGTTTGGGATCGATCAAGATCTCCCAGATCCAGCGACCCAGCCGCAAAATGATCCCATTCCCAGAGTTTCAACGAACCCATCCTTTGACCAAAGGCACCGTACTGGGGTTCGTACTATCGACTCCACTTGTCCGCCACACACAGGCGCTGTAAGTACGCCTCTCCCCCTCCGCCGGGTTTCAACAAATGGCAACCGGTGAAACAAACGATCACCAGTTCCGTTGAAACATTCGAGTCCGACGGAACCAGCCAGACCTACGCACAAGCGTGGCAATCGAAGACGGGAACCCTTCTTACTCAGGAATCCTCTTGCCCCTCAGAGCGTTCGGAAATCTCTCCTGACTCCTTGAGCTGATCGATTCCCATTTTTTTCCAGAAAGGAACCCCTTTACGATAGGCCGCGCGAGCGATGGCCTGAGCAGCGACCGGTGTCGTGAGATAGAAGAAGACGATCACAATCAGCGCAAATCCCCATGCCTTGACCGTGCCGAAGTAGAGGCCGAAGGCCAACAGAATCAAAGCTGCCCCGAACGCACCGGCCTTTGTCGCCGCGTGCATTCTGATATAAAAGTCAGGCATTCTGAGCACACCGAGCGCGGCAACAAATCCGAAGAACGATCCCAGAAGAATCAAAATCGAAACAATCCAAATGATCACTGGTCACCTCCTTTTTGTTCCAAAAAACGAGCAAAGGCCACGGTTCCCAGGAAACCGACCAAAGCGATCACAAACGCCGCGTCGATAAACATCTGTTGTCCAAAAAGAATCGCAAACAGCACGATCACCCCGAGACAAAGAGCACCGATTAAATCGAGAGCGACGATTCGATCGAACGACGTTGGACCTTTCACAACCCGAATCAATGCGATCGCCAGCGCGGCTAAATAGAGCAGAGAGGCGATGATACACGCCGCACCCAAAGGAAAAGGAAGCTCAGCGAAAGGCACGACGCACCCTCCTTCCATAATCGTCTTGCAACCCCTTTGCCACCTCTTCGGGAGTCCCGTCCATAAACATGCAGTGAATAAAAAGCGTATGACGATCCTCGGAGATTTCGATTCCGAGGGTCCCGGGGGTCATCGTAATGAAATTAGCCATATTAACGATCTGCCCATCAGTCATTCCCTCTACATCGACACCGATAATGGCTGGATTCATTCGATGGCGAGGGGTGAGGACATCGTGAGCAACCCGAAGGTTCGATTTGAGAATTTCACCTAAGTAGAAAATGATAAAAGAAATCTTTGCGATCAACCTCTTCATTCGTGACCTCCTGTTTCGGGCGCATCCAGCACAGCTGAAATATACTCGGAGGAATCAGCCAACTGAGCAGCCGCCCTCTCTGAAAACGCAAACAAAGGTTCGCCGAAGAGTCCGATCACGACGGTACAAATGGCAAGGAACGTAACCGGAATCACCATCCACGCGATATGTCCGTCACCGCAACTCTCTCGCTCACCCTCGGGCGCATGCTCGGGTTGTTTCTTCCAAAACGCCTCTGCCCAAATCTTGGTCATGGAGAATAGAGTGAGAATCCCGACCCCCAAGGCCGCCGCGACAGAAACATAGGCCCCGATATCCAGACCCGATTGAATAATCCCTAGCTTCGCCCAGAACCCCGACAACGGAGGGATCCCTCCCAGAGAGAACGCCGGGATAAAGAACAGAGCAGCCAGCCATGGAGCCGACTTGTACAATCCTCCTATTCGAGCCAGATCATCGGACCCCTTCTTTCGAATGACAATACCACTCACCAAAAACAGATTGGTTTTCACAATAATGTGGTGAATCAAATAGAAAATAGCGGCGGCCAAAGCCAACGGAGTCATGAAGGCGAGCCCGAGCGTCATGTATCCAATCTGACTGACAATGTGGAACGACAGGATCTTCCGCATCTCAAAATGTGACGCAGCCCCGAGAACCCCGGTAATCATTGTGAGCACCGATATGGTAATCAATATACCCTGAATCTCTCCAAACAGAGGGGTAAAAATCAGCGTATAGGCGCGAATCAACGCATAGACCCCCACCTTGGTCAGCAAGCCAGCGAAAATCGCGGAGACCGCCACCGGAGGCGTATGGTAGGATGCGGGGAGCCAGAAGAACAAAGGAAAGACTCCAGCCTTCAAACCAAATGAAACCAACAGGAGCATCGACCCACTGATAATCCAAGTAGGTTCCGAGGCAGTCGCAATCTTCACGGACAAATCAGCCATGTTCAGCGTCCCGAGTTTTCCGTACAGAATACCCGCGCCCGCGAGGAACAAGGCTGAAGCCAGTAAGTTCAAGCAGACATACTTGAGGCCCCCTTCCAGCTCGTTCTTTTTCCCGCCCATGGAGACCAGAACAAAGGACGAGATAAGCATCACCTCAAACCAGACATAGAGATTGAATAAATCCCCAGTGAGGAAGGCTCCATTCACCCCGAAGAGCAGAAAGAGGAAAAGCGGATAGAAGAACTTCCGGATATAATCCTCACCGATCTCGCTCAACGAGTAGATCGCAACAGCCGCCCCCATCAAAGAGGAGATGAACACCATCACAGCCCCAAGACGATCGGCCGCAAAAGTGATACCGAGCGGCGCGGCCCAGCCACCTGCTTGGGCGACGATCACCCCGTGAACATCTGTTTGCCACAGTAGGTATGACGAAGCGATCAGCGTTAAGATGCTGCCCACCACTCCACCGATCCGTTGGAATCGTATCGATTTGGCGGTCAACAGAAGGCAAACCGCTGCACAGAGCGGAACCAAAAGAGGAAGAAAAATGACCAATTCGTTCATGTGTCCGTACTATTGAACGCGTTAATATCGTCTTCCCCGACCGCCCGTTCGGCTTTATGCACGAGGGTCAGCGCGAAAGCGGTCAGGCCAAAGCCGATCACGATCGCGGTAAGAACCATCGCCTGCGGAAGTGGATCCCCGTAGGGAGCCGTAGGAGCCAGCTGGCCCGACTCAACGATCGGGGGACGCCCCGCGAGCAAACCGCCCGAGGAAAACACCAGCAAGTTGGCCCCGTGTCCGATCAAAACGATACCAATCACCAGTTTGACAATACTTCTTCTCAACAAGCAGTAGATACCGCTGCCGAAGAGGATTCCTATAAGAACTGCGAATAAGATTTCCATGGGAATCAGTCTTCCTCCTCTCCAAACTCGCTCAGCGTCGAGAGGCTGAAGGCACTGTGTAGTACGAATCCGATGACAGTCAGATAGACTCCCACATCAAAAAGAACCGGCGTGCCCAAATGGACACTTCCGAGAAGTGGCAATTTAAATCCCGGCAACCACTCTCCGGTCAAAAATGGCCCGCCCCCGAAGACACCGATCACCCCGCTAAAGATAGCGATAGCCAGCCCGACTCCCATCAGAGTAGTGGGTTCGCACCGCAAAAGGCGGCGTGCCTCCTGCGCAGAGTCTCCCAGGCTCGCCAGAAGGAAGGCAGTCGCGGCAATGAGGCCACCGATGAACCCTCCCCCCGGAAGGTTGTGCCCTCGATAAAGCACGATGATGGAAAGGACGATAAGCCACGGGAACAGCATACGCCCCGATTGGTGAAGAATCATCGATTTCATTTGGCAGTCCCCTTTCCTTTTCTGCGGGATCCCGCAATCAGCGCAGCGATTCCGAGAGCTGCGATAGAGAGCACAGTGATTTCTCCCAAAGTATCCAGCGCACGGAAGTCGACGAGAATCACGTTGACCACGTTCTTTCCGTGAGCTTCGGGGTAGCTCATTTCGGCCAAGTCACTTCCGATCGATTCGTGAAACTGGATGGTGAAGGCTTTAATGACCAGAATTGAAATCATTCCGCCGAAAAGTGCTGCCAAAATCGCATCACGCAAACGAGTCGCTTTGGAAGACAAACTCCTGAGTTTCGGCAGACGAAAGATGACAAACATGAACAGAACCACTGTCAGCGTTTCGACCAGAAGCTGTGTGATCGCGAGATCGGGCGCTCCGTAGTAGAGAAAGAGAAGAGCCACTCCAAAACCGACCGTACCGAGCGCGACAAGCGCCGTGATCCGGTTATTTGTACTCGCAGCCAAAATAGCTGCTATCGCCATGATAATGACCAGACCAGTCGACAGAGCGCTCATCGATTCGGTGGAGAAATCGAGTTGAATCCCACCGAATCGCCAAAATGCCCAGGCGAGGAGTCCAGTCGTCAATGAAACGATGATGAACACATAATTGTGAAGGAGCCCCGACTGGAGAATCCGGGTCTGCACCTTGGAAAAGCGAACAATTCCATTAAAGAGGAAATCATAAACGGCCTCGGCCCCTCTTGGGCGCAGGAACGTATTGACCGCAAGATGACGCTTCCAGAAGAACCTCCTGCACGAGTACAGGGTGATTCCGGCAGCCAAAGTACAAAGGCTCAGAATCAACGGAAGATTAACGCCGTGCCAAAGGGAGATGTGCAACTCAACTGGATGCCCCTCAATTGCCGAGACTGCCGGGCCGACAATACTTGAATCGACGAGAAACGGAAAAACACCAAAGACCAACCCGAGCACTGCGAGCAGCAATGGACCGAAGACCAAGCTAAACGGTGCTTCGTGCGGGTGCTTCGGGAGCAACCCCTCTGCCGTTGGCTTGCCCCAAAATGGACTCACTCCAGCTTTAAAAGCCAAAGCCAGCATGATCAAGTTCCCCACGAAGGCAACGGGCAGCGCGACCTGTGCCAATCCTTCTACGGAAACACCAGCGGTGTAGACGTACTCTTTGCCGATAAAACCAAAGAACGGTGGAAAGCCGGCTTTGGAGAGAGCGGCCAACCCTGCGGCAATCGCCGTCAACGGCATAGCTTTCCTCAATCCGCGGAGAACCCGCACGTCTCGCGTTCCCGTCTCGTGATCGACCGAACCGGCAGTCATGAACAGAGCAGCCTTATAGAGAGCATGGCCGATCAAAAAGATGACCATTGATTTAATCGCCAGTTCGGTTCCAACCCCAAGCATCATCGTGAGCAACCCGAGGACCCCCAACGTCGTATAGGCCAGGATCTTTTTTAAATCCGTCTGAAAAATACCCAAGACAACAGCGGTGAGCAAAGTGGCCCCACCGAAACCAGTGAGTGACCAGGCCCACAGGTCTGTGCCACTGAGGGCGGGATTGAGGCGGGCAAGAAGGAATACCCCCGCCTTGACCATTGTCGCGGAGTGCAAGAATGCGCTTACCGGCGTCGGAGCAGCCATTGCATTTGGCAGCCAGAAGTGGAACGGCACTTGAGCACTTTTGGTAAAAGCTCCCAGCAGGACAAGAATCACAATGCCGGTATAAAGAGGAGATGATCGGAGAACCTCAGCAAGCACGCCCAACTCTGAAATTCGATAGGTCTCACTGACAATTCCGATAAGAATAAACCCTGCCAGCATAGCCACCGCACCACCTCCGGTAACCAACAGCGCCTGAAGTGCTTTCTTTCGCGCGTTTTCGTCCTCATGATTGAAACCGATGAGGAGGTAGGAGGAGATACTCGTCATCTCCCAGAAGACAAAGAGAAGAATCAGATTATCGGCCAGGACCAAGCCGAGCATGGACCCCATAAAGAAGAGAAAGAATGAAGAGAAGCGCCCGAATTGCGGATGCCCCTTCATATAGCCTACAGCATAAATCCCGACTAATACTCCTATCCCGGTAACGAGAAGCCCCATCGTCACAGACAGACCGTCGAGGCAAAAATCGAGAGAAACCCCGAAGGCGGGGAACCACTCCCAGGAAACCATCAAGGAGCCATCGGGCTGCGCATAGCCAAACCAAGCGGTCAGGAGCAGTATAAAGGCGACTAAAGGTGGCAACGCTATAAAGAGGCTCCACCCGGGACGGCCCTGACGACCAAAAAGCGGTGCCACGACGGCACCGGCAAAGATCGTAAGAATACTGAGAACGAGAAGCATGAAGATCGAAAGTTTGCCCTATAAAAAAGGAAATGAAGCAGGCATCAAGCAAAAGCAGAAAAAAAGGGCCGTCTCAGATGAGACGGCCCTGAATAAATAGGTCTAAATGACTACTTGGGAGAAAAACGGGGGCATTACATCATGCCGCCCATGCCACCCATACCGCCCATGCCACCCATGTCAGGTGCCGCAGGCTTATCCTTTTCAGGAATATCGGTGATCATGCACTCAGTAGTCAGAAGCAACCCGGCGACGGAACCTGCGTTCTGCAAAGCAGTGCGGGTCACCTTAGCTGGATCGACAACACCTGCCTTGATGAGGTCTTCGTACTCACCAGTCGCCACGTTGTAGCCTTGGTTTCCTTCGGCATTCAGAACTTGCTGAACGACGATTGAACCTTCGACACCAGCGTTGGCGCAGAGTTGACGGAGTGGGTACTCAATCGCCTTGCGGACGATGGTCGCACCAATCGCTTCGTCACCTTCGAGCTGAATCGCATCGAGAGTCTTCGCAGCATTGAGGAGAGCGACACCACCACCAGGGAGGATACCCTCTTCAACAGCAGCGCGGGTAGCGTGGAGAGCATCCTCTACGCGAGCCTTCTTCTCTTTCATCTCTGGCTCAGTTGCGGCACCGACGTTAATGACGGCCACACCACCAGCGAGCTTAGCAAGACGCTCTTGGAGCTTCTCACGATCGTAGTCCGAAGAAGTTTCTTCGATCTGACGACGGATCTGCTTTACGCGGCCTTGGATGTCGGAAGCTTTACCAGCACCTTCAACGATGGTGGTGCTTTCCTTGTCGATGGAAACGCGCTTGGTCCGACCGAGGTCGCTAACTTGAACGTTCTCAAGCTTGATGCCGAGATCTTCAGTAATGCAACGGCCACCGGTAAGAACAGCGATGTCTTCGAGCATAGCCTTGCGACGGTCACCGAAGCCTGGAGCCTTAACAGCGCAGACATTCAAAGTACCGCGAAGCTTGTTCACGACGAGAGCAGCAAGAGCTTCCCCTTCGATGTCTTCCGCAATGATCAAGAACGGCTTGCCTTGTTTCGCAACGTTCTGGAGGAGAGGAAGGATGTCGTTCAGGTTAGAGATCTTCTTCTCGTGGATCAGGATGTAAGCATCTTCGAGGATGCACTCCATGGATTCCTGATCGGTAGCGAAGTAAGGGCTGAGGTATCCCTTGTCGAACTGCATCCCTTCGACAACGTCGAGGGTAGTTTCGATCGACTTGGCTTCCTCAACGGTGATCGTCCCGTCCTTACCAACCTTGTCCATGGCATCGGCGATGATTTCACCGATTTCCAAGTCCCAGTTAGCAGAAACGGTAGCCACTTGGCGAACCTCGTCGCGGCTGCTTACCTTCTTAGAAGCTTTCGCAAACTCAGCAACAGCGGCAGCAACGGCCTTATCGATCCCGCGCTTCAAGTAAACCGGGTTGGCACCTGCGGCAACGTTCTTCAGACCTTCGCGGTAAATCGCTTCAGCAAGAACGGTGGCAGTAGTCGTACCGTCACCAGCTGCATCAGAGGTCTTGGAAGCAACTTCCTTCACCATCTGCGCACCCATGTTTTCGTAAGGATCTTCAAGTTCGATCTCTTTCGCTACGGAGACACCATCCTTGGTGACCGTTGGCGAACCGAACTTCTTGTCGATAATTACGTTACGTCCCTTAGGTCCGAGAGTCACTTTAACGGCTTTGGAGAGAGTTTCCACGCCGCGCAGGATCTTCTTCCGACCCGCTTCGTCAAACAGTAGTTGTTTGGCCATAATATTATATAGGTTTCTGTTGGATTACGGTTGAATTATCCGATGATGCCGAGGATGTCATCCTCACGCATTAGCGTGTAGGTGCTTCCATCGAGCTTCACTTCAGTACCCCCGTATTTGCTTACGAGGACACGGTCACCGACCTTGACTTCGAACGAGCTCTTAGCGCCCGCTTCGTCGGTCTTGCCGGTTCCGAGGGCGATGACTTCAGCTTCCTGCGGCTTTTCTTTAGCCGAGTCAGGAATGATGATGCCACCGCGAACTTGTTCATCTTCTTCGACGTGCTTAACGAGAACACGGTCTCCGAGTGGTTTGATTTTCACTTTACTCATGTAGGTGGTTTTGATTTCGGGTTAAAATCGTAGATTTACGTAGATACTGTGCTTAGCTCTTCTTCTCGTCTTCGTCGACGACCTCGAAGTCCGCATCGACCACGTCATCATCCTTCTCGGATGAATCAGCTTCACCGCCGGCAGGCTGGCCTTCGCCGGCATCCGCACCTGCGGCCCCAGCTTCCGGACCACCGGCCTGACTGTAAATGTCCTGGCCGATCTGAGTGAGGATGCCGGTAATTTTCTCTTTGGCTTCCTTCAACTCGTCTGCGGTAGCGGCTTGATTCTCGAGAACCTTGCGACCATCGGCCACTGCTAGCTCGATTGCACTCTTCTTGTCTTCAGGAAGCTTATCACCGAGATCAGTGATTTGCTTTTCAGCCTGATAGCAGAGGTTATCCAACTCGTTCCGGTTTTCGACAGATTCCTTGCGCTTCTTATCTTCGTCAGCGTGGAGCTCGGCTTCCTTCTTGAGGCGCTCGATCTCATCCTTGTCCAAACCTGAGGAACCGGAAATCGTGATCTTCTGATCTTTACCGGTGCCTTGGTCTTTCGCGGTCACGTGAAGAATCCCGTTCGCATCGATATCGAAGATAACCTCGATCTGAGGAACGCCGCGCTGGGCAGCTGGAATCCCTTCCAAGCGGAAGTTTCCGAGCATCTTGTTATCGGCAGCCATTGGACGCTCCCCTTGAAGAACCTTAATATCCACGGCCGTCTGATTATCGGCGTAGGTCGAGAACACTTGGCTTTTCTTAGTAGGAATCGTTGTGTTTCGCTCGATCATAGGAGTCGAGACACTACCTGCGGTTTCGATACCCAGCGTAAGCGGAGTCACGTCGAGAAGGAGAACGTCGCGCATGTCCCCTTGGAGGACAGCACCCTGAATAGCGGCACCAATCGCAACGACCTCATCTGGGTTCACTCCCTTGTGTGGCTCTTTTCCAGCGAGCTCACGGGCAACCTCAATAACCTTAGGGTTACGGGTCATACCGCCAACGAGAACCAAGTCATTCACTTCGGAAGAAGAGAATCCAGCATCCTTCAAGCATGCTTCAAATGGACCCTTGATCCGCTGGAAGAGAGAATCAGTGATCTGCTCGAGCTTCGCGCGGCTCAAAGTCACATTCAAGTGCTTAGGACCGGATGCGTCGGCCGTGATAAAGGGAAGGTTGATGTCGGTAGATTGAGTCGAAGAGAGGGCAATTTTCGCCTTTTCCGCTTCTTCCTTCAGGCGTTGCTTCGCCATTGGATCACTCAACAAATCAATTCCATTCTCCTTCGAAAATTCTCCGGCGAGCCACTGAATCAGGGCGGTGTCCCAGTTGTCACCACCGAGGTGCGTATCACCATTTGTGGCTTTCACCTCAAAAACCCCGTCCCCGATTTCCAATACGGAAACGTCGAACGTACCCCCCCCCAAGTCAAAGACAGAGATGGTGTGGTCATTCTTCTTGTCGAGACCGTAGGCGAGCGAAGCGGCGGTTGGCTCATTGATGATCCGGTCCACTTCGAGACCAGCAATCGTACCCGCATCCTTTGTCGCTTGGCGCTGCGCGTCATTAAAATAAGCGGGAACCGTGACCACCGCTTTGGTGACCGGCTCACCGAGATAGGCTTCGGCATCGGCCTTGAGCTTCCCGAGAATCATCGCGGAAATTTGCTCTGGAGAATAATCCTCCGTTTTATCACCGACCTGGCAACGAATGTAGGCGTCACCATTTTTGCCTTCGACTACCTCATAAGGGAGACTGCGGGCCTCTTCCTGAACCTCGGCAAACTTACGACCAATCAAGCGCTTTGCCGAAAAGATCGTATTCTGCGGGTTGGTGATGGCCTGGCGTTTAGCAGCCTGACCAACAAGTCGTTCTCCCGACTTGGAGAAAGCCACTACTGAAGGGGTAGTCCGTGCTCCTTCGGAATTTTCAATAACCTTAGGTTCGCCACCTTCCATGATGGCGACACAGGAGTTAGTTGTACCCAAATCGATTCCAATGATTTTACTCATGCCACCTTCTATGCTGGAATGATGCCAGCCACGCAGACCAACTCACAAGCTATTGACTACCAACGAAATAGACATTTACTGGAATATCCAGACGAATGAATCGAACCCGCAAACACTGCCACTGTGTCACGCAAATGTCCCATTTCTCTGGCCCCGTGTCACAGTGTGACACACCCAACTGTCCCCAAACCTGGCCCGGCGATCCGACCGAATTGTCCCGCACACCGTATCAACTGCGCACCCAAAGACCGCCCTCCGAAATGGAAGAGCTACAGAATGTGGAAGCCCGTAAGGGAACGACCCCACACAAGGGGCCTAATTATTTACTGACCGATCCCGAGTCGATCTGGCCTAGCCCGATCAAGATTCGGTAGTCCCCGTCAAACTCGTCGACAAAATCATCGATTACGTCCTCCTGATCCTCGGAAACCGATTCATCTTTGCCCTTAAAGACGATCGCATTCACCTGAGGACGCTCGTCCTGATTCTGATCGTAAAATAACCGCTGCAGCTGCTCAATCCAGCCGGTGACCTCCCGCTCTGGCAGGCCCTCGTACTCATTCGTATCTCCCTTGCTCACTCCGGGAACATATCCATCGAACGACTTCCGGACATCGCTTTCCATTTTATCCCGTAAACGCTTGGATTCAGACTTCGTGTAAACGCGCGGTGGAATTCCCTTTTTGGCCCGGGCAGCATTCTCCTTCTTTTTGTAATCACTGATCCGGCGGGACACCTCTCTCGAGGAAGCCGCACGGGCCTTTCGATAGGCAGACTCGGACTCAAACCCAAGATTCTCGATTTTTTTCAAATAGGCCTCCTGTATTTTGGCCCGCTGCTCCGGAGACTTTTTATTCCTCTCGACGATCTTTTCAAAGCTGGGCATTCCATCCGACAGGATGAAAATCGCATCCGGGCGCTGTTCGAGCCCGGCCACTGTTGCCATAAATACCGAATTACCCTGTGACCCATGAGTCAAAATCCGCTTCGCCATCGGCTGATCGTAGGCTGTGGGGCGGTAATTTTTCTTCCGAAGACCCGTCTGATTGATGCTCGAATTGACAGGCCGGATCCAATTCGCAAACGCCTCCTTGTTCTCCGCAGTGGCGGGGACAAGTTGCGGCTGCCAGACTTCCAGACCAAACTTATCGAACAAGATCATGTTGAAAAGAACTCCCGACGGCAGATCCTCGATGAGCCCGATCACATCTTCCTTAATTACATTATAAGTGGGAATCCCGCCCTTCTTGTCCTGCAGAAGATCCCTCCTCACATCGACGATAAAGAGAAACTTTTCCCCCTTCGCCTTGATATCAAACAAATCCACGGAAACACCGCCCAGGGAAAGGCCTCCCCCATCACCCAGGTCACCAAAATTACCATTCCCTACGCGACCCACGCCAGTGCTACTGTTGATATTGGGCACCTGAATATCCATCTCGGGCATCTGCATCTCGCTGATCTGCTTGACCTGCAACTTCTGCTTTGGACGCTGAGACTTCCGCTGCTGCTCCTGCATCCGCACCTTATATTCCAGCTGAACACGCTCGATCTTCTCCATCGGAGGCGGCTCTTCGAAGGTTGGGTCCTTCGGCATTACCGCCTTATAGACGGTCCAACTACCAAAAGCGATCAAGGCAAGAAGGTGAACTCCAAGAATTCCGAGCATAATGCTCCAGAGAATCTTGTTGGGCGGTTTTTTGCGGGGATGGTACACAGCAATAAATTTAAAGGCGTAAAATCGAAAACTAGAATCTAACCCCCATCCCGTCAACTCCTACCTCCCGACACGGCACCTCAAACCTGGGGGACCCCCAAATCAAATCTCTCCGGGCCAAAACACTCCCCCCTTCGCGATCAAAGAGCCCACATCTCGCCGTCAATTATTTTATTAAAAGACCTGATCTATTATGAAATTAATTGACAGAATTCACCCACTTTTGCATCGCCAACCACGGGTGAGCTGATTGTCTATTCCGATGGATCTATCTACAGGACAGTGGGTTGCGGTATGTGCTGCCGCCTTTGGAGTGGGACTGGGAAAAGGTGGGCTTCCGGGATTGGGAAATTTGGCGATTGCCATCTATGCACTGGCTTTTCCGGCGCGGTTGTCGGTGGGGATCCTGCTGCCTGTGCTGATGGCGGCCGACGTGGTGGCCGTGCTGGTCTATCGGCGGCATGCCGAGTGGAAAGTGATCGGAAAATTGCTGCCCTGGACCTTTCTCGGGGTTGGAATCGGGGCATTGGTATTTGGGAACATAGGCGATCGCACAGTTGAGATCCTGATCGGTCTGATTTTGCTCATTATGACCGGCTTACACTTTTTTAAATCCGCATTTCAGAAAGATCCCACCGCGATCCCAGCGGGGAAGAGTGCCTGGGGATTACGGGTGGCGACTGGAACGATCGGAGGCTTTGCGACGATGATTGCGAATGCGGCGGGCCCGGTGGCTGCGCTTTATCTTATTTTTCTCCGCCTTCCCAAAATCGCATTTGTCGGAACTCTTGCCTGGTTCTTCCTCATTGTGAACTGGGCGAAACTCCCGATTCTCATCGGCCTTGGGGCAGTCAACCTCGATTCAATGAGCGTGTCCCTTCCCGCCATGGGGTTCGCAATGGTCGGAGTCCTAGCAGCCCGCGCAGTAGTCGAAAAGATCCCGCAGAAACTCTTCGAATGGCTGATCTGGATTTTCGTGATTGGGGCGGGGATTCAGCTGCTGCTCTAATCACGCATCCGGATGCCTCTCCCTTCTTCCAGAAAACGAATGCAGGACGTATAGTAAGCAGATCCGGAATAACCGTCTCCATCGTCAACTCCGCCGGCTTTTCCTCCCCGTTCCTGCATTAGCGCATTATTGGCAACCCACCCATTCGCGAGATCCCTTCGGATCGGAGTTGCGCCGGTCGCAATCTCGCGAGATGTTGAGGATGTGACCGAAGAGACCGACAGGCACAAGACACTTCAAGCCATCTACAAAGAGCGCCTCCTCCAACTTTTCCGGGAGCCACTGGGCACAGGAGAACCCGATCCTGGGGCCTTCCGTGGTTGGGCGAAAAATCGAACCTGCGGAGACGAAGTGGCGTTCTACTCGCAGACCAACCAAGAAGGCATCATTACCCACTGCTGGCAAAACACTGCCGGCTGTGCGATTGCGACGGCGACCTCCTCCCTTCTTGTCCAAGCGCTGGCGGGAAAGTCACGCGAGGAGTACCGGCAGACTATCCAAAGAATCCGGGCTCTGGTGTACGAAGGTCATGACGACGGCATCAGTGAGGAGCTCAAATTGCTTTCGGCCGTTCATGAATTGCGCTCCCGCCACGATTGCGTGGGGGTATCGCTGGACGCCGCGAGCAAAGCATTGGAGGATCACGAATGAACGCCGGATGCTGTTCTTGCGGACCTACGGACGCATCCCTCCACACCTCGACAGCGAACAACGACAAGAATTTCTGGTTAAAACTGGGAATCTCTCTGGTAATCGCGGGGCAAAGTATGGTTTTCGGCCTCGCGATCAACGTCGCGAGCCCCCCCTACGGATCCCTCACCTACTGGAGCCTTCATGCGGCTCTCTTCGGCTCGGCTGCAGTAGTGATCGGACTGCTCGGACCCCGACTGGCCCGGGAGTCTTGGGCGGCAGCGCGGCGCGGCAGAATCACAGTGGAGTTTCTCTTTCTCATCACCTGCATCGGTGCGCTGACCGGATCTCTACTCGCGACCTTTACAGGAACGGGATCAGTCTATTACGAAGTGGTGGCCATTGTTCTGGCGGTCTACACTGTGGGCAAACGCACCGGCAGCCTCTCGCGGGACAAAGTTCTCCAAGAAATTGACCGCTACCGGGAAACCTTCGAAACCGCCCGCGAAGTATTTCCAGACGGAGAAGAACGGGTAACCCGGGTCGAGTTCATTCGCCCGGGCGCGCTGGTACGGGTTGCCCCGGGGGAAGCCGTACCGATCGACGGGGAAATCATCAACGGCACCGGGTACCTTGAGCAGTCTCAACTCACCGGAGAGCCTATACCCGTGATCGGCCGTCCCGGGGGAATGATCCACGCCGGCTCCTGGTCCGTAGACGGCACCTTTACGATTCGCACCACCAAGACGGTCGACGAGCGACAGATTGACCAGATTCTGGCCTGGGTAGAACAAGCCCGCGAGCGACCCTCCCGACTCCAGACGTGGGCGGACCATACCATCCAATGGTTTTTACCGATCGTCCTGGGAATATCCGCCGCGACCTTTTTCGGCTGGCTACTCTGGGGAACCGGAGGCTGGGAAGTCGCGCTCTTCAACTCCATGGCCGTACTGCTGGTCTCCTGCCCCTGCGCACTCGGCCTCGCTACTCCGATCGCGATATGGAAAGGTCTATTTCGGCTCACTGAAAAAGGCATGCTCTGCCGTCACGGCGAAGCTCTCGACGCCTTTGCTCGTACCCGGCACATCTTTTTCGACAAGACGGGGACCCTCAGTTCCGCCCAACTGGTGGTACGGGACTTTTATACGCTAGAGACCTCGCCCGTTCCCGCTGCCGAACTACGGAACTGGGTCGCTTCCGCCGAAACCGGGCAAGAGCATCCGGTGGCCCGCGCTCTCAGCGGTTTCGTCGACGAAGCCAACACGACCATTTTGGACCGGCGGCTCCTTCCGGGACGAGGCCTCGAAGCCCGGCTCAAAGCAAACGGAGTCGAGCATACGATCGAGATCGGCAACCGTGATTCGACGCAGGCCATTGCCCCACCCTCACAGCTCCCGGAGAAAATCGTGCACGTATGGGTGGACGGCATCCTCTCGGCAGAAATCCGCGTAGAGGAAATACTCCGCGACGAAGCGGAAACCTGCCTCCAGCATCTCCGCGACCGCGGGATCGAAGTCGACATTCTCTCGGGAGATCCCAATCCGCGTTGGGCGGAAATTTCCGGTGTCACCGTAGAAGGGTCGCTTACACCGGAACAAAAGCGCGCCCGAGTCGAGAAAGCTGTGGAGCGTGGGGAGGAACCGATTTTTGTTGGGGACGGCATCAACGACACCCCGGCGATGGCAGCCGGAGCCGCCTCGGTATCGATTGGCGAAGGAGCCTCATTACCGCGCGGAACCTCAGACGCCGTCCTTTTGGGGAACGACCTCATGACCCTGATCCACGGCATCGACCTAGCCCGGCGAGTCCATCACGGAGTTCGCTCCAACGTTCATTTTGCCATCATTTACAACGGGATTGGAATCGCACTGGCAGCGACCGGAATCCTTCACCCCATCGCTGCGGCCCTCCTCATGCTGGGGTCCAGTGCCACCGTCTCCATACGCGCCCTCCTGAGCGCAGAATTCCCTAAACGCCCATGAAAATCTGCCTCGTCACCGAAACCTTTCCACCAGAAATCAACGGGGTCGCCATGACCCTCGAAAAGCTGGCGCTCGGATTATCCTCTCTCGGTCACAAAGTATCGGTCATACGCCCCCGCCAAGACGAGGAGCCGGAACCCCGGACGGAGTTCTCGGAGATTCCCGTCGCAGGAATTTCACTACCCGGCTACTCGGAACTGAACATGGGCTTACCGGCCTTCCATAAGATTGACCGGATCTGGGAGGAGAGCCGCCCCGACGCGGTTTATCTCGCAACGGAGGGACCGCTGGGGATCGCAGCTCTCTTGGTAGCGCTCGTTCGTGGAATACTGCCAGTCTCGGGGTTTCACACAAACTTTCACGAGTACATGCGTCACTACAATCTGGAGTGGCTCGAACCAATTGCTGAGCAATACCTACGCACGGTACACAACTCAACCTGGCGCACCTTTGGCCCCTCCAAGGACCTACTGGGAAAACTCGAAGACGCCGGCTTCCGCAACCTCCGCCTGCTTGAGCGAGGGGTCGACACAACCCTGTTTAAACCGGAGTGCCGATCGTCTGCCCTTCGCGCCTCCTGGGGAGCCACGGAGACCTCTCCGGTCTACCTGACAGTTGGTCGTGTAGCCTCGGAGAAGAACATGCAACTCCTCTTCCGTGCGTGGGAGAAAATACGCGTGGATCAGCCCGATGCCCAGCTCGTCATCGTGGGCGACGGCCCCGAGCGAAAGGCACTCGAGACGGCGCACCCCGATGCTATTTTTGCCGGAACCCAGCGCGGGGTCGACCTCGCAACGCACTATGCGTCCGCCGACTTCTTTCTTTTTCCCAGCATCACCGAAACCTTTGGCAATGTCGTAACCGAGGCGTTGGCCAGTGGGCTGGTGGTCCTCGCCTTTGACTACGCCGCCCCCGGCAAGTTCATCCGCAACGGTGAAAACGGATTCATCGTTCCCTACAATGATGAGAGTGCATTTCTCGAAGCGATCTCTCCACTAACCCGCCCCAACCAAAACTGGGCACCGCTACGGGAATCGGCACGAGCCACCGGACTCCAACTATCCTGGGAAGCGGTGCTCCAAAGGTTCGTCTCCGACATTCGCGAGGCGATTTCGCAGCAAAAAGCAGACGGCCAGTACCAAGTATAAAAAGGCCCTGATGATTGAGCTTCTCGTCATCGCTATCGTAATCGCCCTAGCCATAGCCCTCCCATGGATCCGGCAATTGGACCCGGGATTGATCCTGATCGTGATCACTGGGCTCCTCAACCTGATCAACCTAGGGATGACGATCATAAACATCATCCAGGCCCGTCGTAGAGATCCTAGATTCCTCACCTCGGGCATTCTAGGTGCGACGCAGGTTTTCATCGGCAGCTCCCTTCTCTGCGTATTCTATTTTATCCTCGGTCAGAGACCGGAAACCTGGCTTTGCGGGCCACCCTTCATCGTAGGGGGAATTCTGGTACTAGCGATCTATCACCTCAC
>CEOD01001031.1_pt1 | contig 23225 bp, 20 predicted proteins | sample 530341 | NCBI WGS metagenome assembly CEOD01 (sample SAMEA2619950, study PRJEB7988) | marine metagenome | isolation source: saline water (ENVO:00002010), including | reverse complement strand
CGGGATGGCGGGGGCTGACTGGGGTGGACTCTCGGTGGGGACTGGGTTGCGAAAGAAGATATTTGGATAGAGTTCAGTAGAGACCCCTGCCCTTCCCTCAGCTATCCGTCCTACGCTAGGACGAAGCTATTTCGAATTGCTTGAATGCGCTCAAGTCCACGACCAGAAGGAAGTGAACCCTTTGGATTAGAAGAGAGCGCCGGTGACCACACCCACCGCTGAGATGGGCCCGGAATCGTTGATACTATCCAAAGTGCGATTCGCTTTTCGTACAACGGACTGCACCTCGAAGTAGATCGTATCGTCGCTAAGCAGCCGACCGATCGTCGAATCGGGGTCGTTCAACCGAGCTGAAAACTCCTGAACATTGGTAATTGTACTCTTGAGACCTGTCGCAAGCGCATCTCCGTATAGCAGTTCACCCAAAGAACCCTGACCGCTCTTCACATGATCAACAATGCCCTGAACTCCTGCCATCATCTGATCCGCCTGACCGGCGGCAGCCTTGATCTCAGATACAGTTGCAAGTAACTCGTTATAGCCCTCATCCTCGATCAAGAGCTTACCAACCGTACCCTTCCCTTCTCTAATTTGAGCGGTAATGACTTCAATATTCTCGAGAGAACTACCGATGCGGCCCCGGTTTTCTTTAATCAACCCGCTGATATCCGCAAATAGCCCATCTCCCTCGCCGCTGAACATTCCTCCAACATCTGCCAATGCACTGTCGATTCGGCCAGCGACATCCCCAACCTGCTCAAAGATCATATTGATGTCTACGGACGCCTTTGTCCGGATATCGCTACCGGCAGTGAGAATATTGTTGTAATCTCGACCCATCTTGATCGACACAAAATTTGTTCCCAGCAAGCCTGCCATAGAAATCGAAGCGACCGAATCATCAGGAATCTCGTACTGTTTTCGAATCGACAACTCTGCAACGGCCTCACCACGGTGAAGGGAAGTCCCGACGACCGTGCCGATCTTCACCCCGGACATTCGAACATCATCGCCCACACGCAACTGAAGAATATCATTAAACGGGGCTCGAATAGGATAACCGTCTGCCCTTGCCGACCCCGATTGAGATAACGACGTGTAGACGAAATAGGTAATCACGAGGCCAATGATAAAGAATAGGCCGACTCCACTGTACTGTGCTTTGTCACTCATAGGTACTGAACTAAATGCTAACGACGAAACCGGGGATTCTCAACATCGATCTCCGGTCTAAAAAATTCTTCGATCTCCTCAGAGTCAGATCCCATAACCTCTTTCGCTGTTCCTGAGGCCCGAATGGTTCCCCTCTTCAAGAGAATCATCCGGTCCGAAATACTCTCTGCGAGATCCCGATCATGGGAGACGACAATACTGGTCACATTCAATTCTTCCCGCAGTGTACCAATGACCTCACTGATCGTGGCAGCCATAGTGGGATCGAGCTCGGAAGTGGGCTCATCGTAGAGCAGTAGCTGCGGCTCCATGACGAGAGATCTCGCGATTGCGACACGTTTTTTCATTCCTCCACTCAACTCGGCGGGAATCTTATTCGCCGCCTCTTTGAGCGAAAGCATCTCCAACGCCTGCTCCACCTTCTCACGGATATCGGACTCCTTGGCCAATCTGTGCTCACGTGGATAGAACGCCAGGTTATCAAACACTGACATACTGTTAAAGAGAGCCCCAGCCTGGAAGACCAATCCAGTCTTAATCTTCTCATGGGTTTGCCGATCACTGGCGTCCAACCCTCCAATGAGAACCCGGCCACTGGTCGGCTTAAGGAGACCGATCACACTCCGCAGCAGGACTGATTTACCGGAACCACTTGGGCCCATGATCACAAAAATCTCTCCCTCTTTCACAGAGAAGCTAACATCTGAAATAACCTGGGTGTCGCCAAACCGGATACCCACCTCTTCCGCGTCAACGCAGACTGATTTCTTATCTGAAACTAAAGTAGACATGAAACTATAGAAGTGCCTGCGTGATAAAGTAATCGGTGAAGAGAATAAAGATCATTGAAATCACCACGGAACGCGTCACTGAAAACCCGATCTCCCGCGGTCCTCCGCTAGTATTGAGCCCCTGAGCACAAGCGATCAGGACCACAAATAGACCAAAAATCTGCCCCTTAATCAATCCGTCCGTGACGTCGTCCTGGGTCAGAAAGTCCATCATTCCCCGCCAGTAGATTGTGGGCGACAAGGAGATAAAGTTCACAAATTTGGAAACAACCATCCCGCCGAACCACCCGATAAAGATCGAGAACATGGTCAAAGGCGGAGTGATTAGAAAGGCAGCGACCAAACGCGGCATCACGAGAATTCTCACCGGGGAGATATTCATCGTCTGCAGTGCATCAATTTCTTGATACACCTTCATCGAAGCGAGTTCGGCCGTAGTCGCGGAACCCACACGGCCAGAAAGCAGAAACGCGGTCATTACCGGGGCCAGCTCACGGCAAAGAGACAGTCCCACAATCGAACCAATAAACGATTCGGCTCCGACCTGCTGGAGAGCGAAACCTGTCTGCAAGGCGAGCACGGCACCAATAAAGAAGCTGAGAATGGCAACGATAGGGAACGTCTTGTACCCCATCTCAAAACAGTAGAGGCCAACACGATTCATTTGCCGAGGAAGCGACGGCAAGTATCGCAAGGCCGACGCCAGGAGCACCACATGGTACCCCACATCACTCAAATATTTATTCGCTCGATTCCACATTCCGCAACTTCAGATTGATCGAAATTCACGCCACGTCGAACACCGAACGCAATTCTCTACGCACATCATCATAGGGTGAACCAGAATAATTTCCACTCAGTTTCGTCGCCAACCCGTTTCCGCCCGAACAGGCCATGGAGAATCGAGAAGCCGCCTTCATCTTCACCCGTACTGACATCCAGCACTGGACCCAGAGTGAACCTGCCGCCGGATTTTTTCTTTTCAACCGTCACCAGGCTGAACAGAAAGCTTCGGCGCCACGTATTCTCCTCGGGGTTTCCATCGTATCGATAAATCGCAAATAGTGGTGAATAGAGATCGCGCACGACCTCGTTGTGCTTGAACCACGGTATCAACGGAGTGAACAACTGGAACTGCTCGCGATCGGCTCCGTTATCTCCATAACTAAAGAACGGCCAGACAAAGGTTTTGGACGCCTTGAAATCGGAATTCGGATCCCGTGCTTTCTGAGTCTCACTCCAGTAGAGGAAATAGAGAAAGCTCCAATTCGTCACTTCGAGTTGCTCGGTGTTCCATGACCTCCGTTTGAGGAGAGGCCACATAAACCATTTTTTATCCACCCCTTTCCGGATCGAATGGGTATAGAAAGGACCCCAGCGATTTACGTAGGGAGTCCCGCGGCCCTGAACAAGAAACGGCCAAAAATAGCGCGTCTCGTGATACTCCGGTTCATACCGATCCGTGTAACCGAAGAACGGCCAGAGAAAATTCTCCTGCACCAGATTCTCGCTCTTCTCATAGGTATAGAAAGGCAGGAACCCGTAATTCGTCGTCGGAACCTCCCGATCCAGATCTTTCACCTCGTAGTAAATCAAAGGCCACAGGAGATACTTGTAAGTATAGTGCCCCGGGCGTTTATAGGTTCCGAAAAACGGCCAAAAAGCAAACCCGCTGCTGCCCCCACCCGTTCTATGAAAAATGAAAGGCCAAGGGGTCCCGTAACTGGTTTCGCCGTTATTCTCCCACTCGGTATAGAACGGAAACATGACCCATTTCACCCGCTCAAAGAAAAACCGATCCTTTACCTCTCCATAGAACGGCAACATGCCCCAGTACGAAAAATCGGGTGTATGGGGATAATCGTAATCAAAATAGAATGGAAAAATCTCGAAGGTATTACTATCGAGCTCCCCGTTGGTCTCATAGTGGGAACCGCGAATCAGGTAGAACAAGTTCCAATAGTACCCTGGATCGGTCGCCCGGTAGCTGTACAACGGGTAAAGGAAGTAGAAACTTCTCGGATTCAGGGGTGCATTCTCCTCGTACCGAATCCCAAAAGGTCGTACCGCGGTCCAATCCTGCTCGGGACCGGAATACTTTTCGACAAACGGCCCGAGATACTGCTGTCGTGTACGCACACCGTCAGCACTTTCCTCCTCCAAATCGACACGAACGGGCCAATAATTCTCCCCGACCTGCCAAACCGCCTGGAGTGACACCGAGAGAATGAAATAGGAGCAGAGGACCGCAGCCCATCCAAATCGCCCTTTCGCTGAAATAAATGAAATCATTGTTCGCCGAGAATTCGGAGCCCTTAGCACTCCTAATCGGATCGAGGAAACCGTCTACCAAGTGCCATTCTCCCTGTGTTTGCAAACCTAGATTCCAATCGGTTGTAATTCCTGGCAATCCTCACCTTCCCGGAGCGGTCGCACACCGATCCAGCGGCAGCCCACCGCCCATGCACCGGAATTAACGAAATCCAGAGTTGCCATCCAGCTCCCAGCAAGGCACTATTTAAGGCTTTTCTTCCCAACTAAGACATTCTCGATGAGGCATTTCCTGAAAGAAACCGACTTCAGCGCCGCCGAAATTCCTATGATTTTCAGCATGGCAGCGGAGTTAAAACGGCTACGCGGAGGATCCTATCCCAGGGTCCTGGAAGGCCAGAGCTGGGGAATGATCTTTTACAAGAACAGCACCCGGACTCGAATCTCATTCGAAGTCGGCCTGCATGAGCTTGGAGCCCACGCGGTGCGGCTGGATACCAGCGCGACTCAAATCAGCCGGGGGGAAAGTATCGAGGACACCGCCAAAGTAATGGGCCGGTACCTACACGGCCTGGTGATCCGCACCTACGGGCAGGAAATCGTGGATGAGTTTGCACAGCATGCTGGAATTCCGGTGGTGAATGCACTCACGGACTTCCTGCACCCTTGCCAAATTTATTCGGACGTCATGACCCTGGCTGAAAAATGGGGGAACGACGGGAGTGACCTGCAGGCATTAAAGGGACGAAAGCTCGTTTTCATGGGTGATTGCGCCTCGAACATGGCGAACTCGTGGGTACTCGCAGGAGCGCTCTTCGGCATGGAGATCGTCCTAAGTGGACCCGATGGATTTGCACCCGGCACCGAGATCGCCAATGAACTCTCGAAGATTGCCCCAGGGCAAAAGCCAGTATTCGTCGAAGACCCGGAAGCGGCAATTCGGGGAGCAGACGCAGTTTACACTGACGTATGGGTCAGCATGGGAGATGAAGAGGAAGCCTCAAAGCGCCTCACAGCAATGGCACCTTACTCTGTGACGAATTCACTCATGGAGAAGGCCGGTCCAAAGAGCCTGTTTTTGCACTGCATGCCTGCGCATCCCGGTGAAGAAGTAACCCAAGAAGTTTTATCGAGCGATCGCGCGGTTCTGTTCGACCAAGCAGAAAACCGTCTCCACATGCAAAAAGCGATCCTTGCCCAATTGGGAGAATGGGCTAAACAAGAACTGTGACTACTCGAAAACGGACCGAGATCTCGCTACCTGAAAACGTAAAAAGCCCTTTCCACGGGGACAGGCCCTTTTTTAATCGCGAGCTTAGCTGGTTGGCCTTTAACCAACGGGTCCTCGAACAGGCGACAAACCCCGACTACCCACTGCTGGAGCGAGTGCGGTTCGTCGCATTCGTGAGCTCGAATCTCGACGAATTTTTCGAAATTCGAGTCGCCGGCCTGATGCAGAAAGTCGAATCGGGAATTACCCGGACAGGACTGGATGGACTGGAGCCCAAGGAACAGCTCAAACGAATCCGCCGCATCGCTTCCCGACTGGTGAGCGATCAGTACGCCTGCTGGAACAAGCAGCTCGTACCCGACCTCAAAAAAGAGCAAATCGTCTTCAAAAAGATGGATCAGCTCACCCGCAACGAAATGTCGTGGGTAAAACGATACTTTGAAGAAAGTGTATTTCCGGTCCTCACTCCTCTGGCGATAGATCCGGGGCATCCCTTTCCACAGATTACGAACAAGTCCCTGAATATTTTGGCCTGCATTCGAAATCCCGAAGAGGACGAAGAAGATCTACTGGCCATCCTTCCGGTTCCACGAATTCTCCCCCGAATCGTCGAGATCCCCTCAAAAGGAACCAAATACAAGACGTACGTTTTCATGAGCGACGTCATCGGGCATTTCACCCACCAGCTCTTTCCCGGCTTCGAAACACTTTCGACCCACGCCTTCCGGGTCACTCGAAACAGTGACCTCTACATCGACGAAGAAGAAGTTGAGAATCTTCTCCAGACGATTGAAGAAGAACTGCACAAACTGAAAAAGGGCGCCTCGGTTCGCTTGGAGATCGCAGATTCCGTACCCGAAGAAGCTCTCGACAGACTTCTCTACGCCATCAATCTAACCAGAGATAGCGTGTTTCGCATCGACGGCCCCATCAACCTCTTACGAGTGATGGGCTTCTACGACATGGTTGATCGCCCGGACCTAAAATTCCCGCCGTTCCTGGCCCACAACTCGCCGGCACTCACCGAAGCGCCCAATATTTTCGACGCGATTTCGCGGGAAGACTTCCTCCTGCACCACCCTTTCGAGTCGTTCACCCCCGTCGTGGAATTCCTTCGTCAGGCAGGAAAAGACCCCACGGTATACGCAATCAAGCAGACTCTCTACCGCACCAGCGGGGACTCTCCCATCATCGAAGCGCTCATGGAAGCGTCGACCCAAGGGAAGCAAGTCACCGCCCTAATCGAGCTGAAGGCGCGCTTCGACGAAGCGAACAACATCCACTGGGCGAGGCAGCTTGAGGATGCGGGTGTCCATGTGGTGTATGGCCTCGTCGGCCTAAAGACTCACTGCAAAACTTGTCTTGTCATACGGCGTGAACCCGACAACACACTCCGTCGCTTCGTTCATATGGGAACGGGGAACTACAATCCCAAGACGGCGCGCCTCTACACGGACTACTCCTACTTTACAGCCAAACCCCACATCACGGAAGAAGTCGCGGATCTGTTCAACTCTTTGACTGGATTCGCCCGCTCGCCCAACTTCAAGCACCTCCTGGTCGCTCCATTCAACCTCCACTCGTCGGTCCAGCGATTCATTCGGCAGGAAGCGACCAATGCGAAGGCTGGAAAACCAGCCCGTATCATCGTCAAGGTGAACAGTCTGATCGACCAGGAAACCATCGAATCCCTCTACGAAGCCTCCAAAGCCGGTGTACAAATCGATCTGATCGTCCGCGGAATCTGCGGAATTATCCCCGGAGTCAAAGGCCTCAGCGAGAATATCCGAGTTCGCTCTATCCTTGGCCGCTATCTCGAGCATTCGCGGATTTACTACTTTCAAAACTCTGGTAAGCGGGCGCGCCTCTACGTAGGCAGTGCTGACTGGATGCCCCGCAACTTCTTCCGCCGCATTGAGGCAGTCTTCCCCGTGGAAGAAGCCGAGCACCGGAAACACTTGTTGGACACCCTAAAGACCTACCTAAAGGACAACGTCCAAACCAAGCAATTGCGGCCATCCGGCACCTATACGCGGGTTCCGGTCTCGAAGAAGAGCACTCCCTTCTCGGCTCAGGCCTTTTTCATGGCAGAATCCCAGAAGGCGAGCCAACAGATGAACGAAGAGTCCCAAAAGAGCCAACCACCTCGCAAAATGCGCGGCGAACCTCGACAGGCCCCTGGGAACGAACCACAAAAAGAGGCGGCGCCCACTGGGGACGCCACCTCGGATAAATAACGACTCTTCAAGCAGCCGGGGATTTTTCCCGGCTCAGGAGGAGAAGTGCATCGACTAGGACAGTCGCTTCTTTAAGTCTTCCTTGGAAGTCAGGCCAACGACCTGATCCACCATTTCTCCTTCTTTATTAAAAAAGAGAAGCGTTGGAATCGCCCGCACACCGTGCTTCTGAGCGATATCCTGATTATCATCTACGTTCACCTTGAAAACGGTTGCTGCGTCGCCCATCTCGGATGCGACCTCCTCCAAAATTGGAGTCAGCGCCTTACAAGGTCCGCACCAAGGCGCCCAAAAATCGACTACAGAAGGCTTACCAGCCGCCTGAATACTCGAGTCAAAATCTGCACTCGTCAGTTCTTTGATATTTTCTGCCATAATATTCCTTTAGAGAATTTTGAATAGATCGGTAACGATCAAGTAGCCGACGGCGAGAGCAGCGACGCACGCGAGTACGTCGATAGCAACACCGACAGCAGACACACTGCTACTCGCTTTCTTCCCCGTGTCAAATCGCACAGCAGAACCGCCCTGAGTTGGCTGCGAGGCACTCGAAGCCGCGCCCGGACGGACTACGTGAGGCTTTGGAGGAGTGGCTTTCGCCGCAGGAGCTGAAGGTTTTGGTGCCGTTGATGCCGCTGGTGCTGGTTTAGCGGGGACAGCTGCCGGCTTAGGAGCCGCGGCAGGCTTCTCATCTGCTGTCTTCGCAGCGACCGGAGGCTTCACGGGAATCTTAGGAGTCAGCTTTGGCTTCTCGCCCTTCGGAGGAAGGCCGGCAGGGGAAGGAGACTTCGGGGCTAATTTCGGGGACGGAGCCGGCGCGGGTGCTGCGGCTTTCGCCTCAGGCGCGGGGGCCGCTGCTGGCTTGTCTTCCGCAGCTTTTGGGGCCTCAGCGGCCGGTTTGTCCTCTACCTTCTTGGGAGGCAGGGGCATGCCAGGCTTTTTCGCCTGCATCTGACTCAAATTGGGTAAACCGCCCGGTTTCTTCGTGGGCAGCTTGGGCTTAAGCATAGGAGCTTTAGCAGCTGGCTTAGGTGTCTCTTCAGTTTTCTTTTCTTCGTCCGCCATTTTATCGGGGGGGTTGGGATACGTTTCTGATGATTCTTTTGACCGAGTCATTCGAATCGAGGAGCCAGAAGGCTTCGATGCTTTCATGGGAATGCCGCTGGACGGCGAGGAGGAATCGGATTCAGGAACCATCGTATAGGTTAAATGCGTTCAACTAGGGGTATTCTTATGGAGAATCTCTGACAATTCCTTTTTGTCGATCTTTTCCAAAGATTTACCTTTTCGCGATATTTCTTCAAAAGACTTCACCAAAGTTTCGGTCATTCGGCCGTGAGTTTCCTCCGAACCACCGACAATCGAAAACTTTTCGGCACGGGTGATCCGCTTATGACCATCCGTATGGTCCAAGCCAACCCCCAGTAGGTGCGCCTCTGTTTTTTTATCTCTGTCCACAGGGATCACTATCGCGGGTTATTCATTTTTTTCAAGGGTATCCGCAGGTTCTGGGGGCCGACAGGTAATATCTCCAAAGGCGAGGTCCTGCTGAAGCTCCAATTTCCCGACACGGGTCAGTTCCAGCACCGCTAAAAAGGTGGCGGCAAGGGTGTTCAGCGTGAAGCTTCCGGTGGCAAACAACTCGCTAAAGCGGAAGCCCCCCGACCGCTCGAGGCGATGGAGAACAAATTCCATACGCTCGGCCACGGTAATGGGGTCATCTTCAATTTCCCCGACAACGATCCGATCGGACAGCCGGCGAAGAACTCGATTGAAGGCATTCCACACCGCAATCTGATCACTGGAGCGCAGAGGAACCTCTTCTTCTGCCTTTTGGCTAGTAACCTTACGCGGAATCCTGTTCGAGCTGTCCTCGATCAGATCCTCCAACTCTCCCGAGATCTCCTTAAAGGCGCGATACTCGATCAACTGCTGCACCAATTCCCATCGGGGATCTTCTCCCTCCTCCTCGGAGTCCTCTGACTGCCCACGCTTCTCTTTGGGAAGGAGGACCCGGCTCTTGATGTACATAAGAGTAGAGGCCATGACGAAAAACTCACCCGCCACCTCCAGATCGAGCTCTTCCATCTCCTTGATAATCTTCAAGTATTGATGAGTAACCTCGATGATCGGAATGTCGTGAATATTGATCTCGTTTCGACGGATCAAAAACAGCAACAAATCGAGCGGCCCCTCAAAAACCGGGAGCCGCACGGCTGGCTCGTTACTTTCCAGCAGCTGTTCGTCGTTTAGCACACTCACATCGGGTTAGCAGAACTTCAGTTCCTTCCCGTTCTCCAGATCAATTTTCCGGTAGTAGCAACCCGAGCGCGCTTTTCCATCTTTCCCCTTAGTGTGACAGGATCCTTGGCCCTGAGGAGTCACCCGATAGAGAAGGGAGTTTTGCTCACAATTGACTCGCACCTCCTCAATCTTCAGCCAGTCGCCGCTGGTCTTGCCTTTAATCCACAGCTCATTGCGGCTGGTACTCCAAAAAGTAGCCATTCCGGATTCGACCGTGTGATGGAGCGCTTTCTCGTTTGCGTAGGCGAGGATAAGCACCTCGCCGCTGTCGGCATCCTGGACGACGACAGGGAGGACGTCGCTTTCGGTCGCAGCGATTTTCTTCAACTTCGAAAAGTCGAGTTGCAGGTCATTGCCTTCTTCCAAATCCAAACTCATGCCACTAGCAAAGCACTCTGAGCGGGAATGCCAATAGAATTTACAGCAGAGTCACTGGCACGAAAAGCGCTTCTTGCTTCGGACAAAGTGATGAGTCAAAGTAGTGATCAAATGCCCCCTTCCGAAGAATCGATTTACCTCTCGCGTTTCGAATCTCCCAGCGAGATCCGATTTCCTGATGTGCAACGCTCCTTCGAGGCAGCACGCAAGCTTCCATTGAGGCAGGCCTGGCAGACCCGTCCCGAAAGAGATTTCCAACCCGGTTCGGTCGTAGCGGCGTGGTGCCCGCGGAACCTCCACATTCTCGCCCACCTCACAGACCAGGATATTGTTCTCGCAGGGGGCAGTTCCCACACCAGCACTCTCGCCGTCTTTGACGTATTTCAGGTATATATCGATCGTCCTGAAGAGAATGACTATCTCGAGATTCATGTCACTCCGGACAATCAGGCCCGCGCCATCCGCTGGACTCCCGACCTGTTTGCGCAGTTTCGCAATGGTGAGATTTCAATTGATGAGATCCTCCTAAACGACGGATCCGGGCTTTTCTCAAAGACTTGGGTCGAAGAAGACGATGCATCCTGGCAGGTGTATTTACAGATCCCGATCCACTTTCTTTCCACATCGCAGAAGGAACTGGAAAAGGACAAATCAATCCGCGGCACGTTCTGTCGGTTCGACGCGTCTCCCGACTCTTTGACTCCGATACTCTCATCGACTTCCGCCTTCCAAACAGGCCCGAAATTTCACGAGAGCAGCGACTGGCACGAATTTATTCTCCAAGTCTAGCACCTGTACCTACTTTTCAACGACACCAACGAAGGACCTCCCGTGGCAACTCTCGGAAAAACCAACACACTCAAGATCGTAGACTCTTCCGACCATGGATTCTATCTGGACGCGGGGGATCTCGGACAGATTCTTCTCCCAAACGCCTACATCGAAACCACTATGGAAATCGGGACTGAGGTGGAGGTTTTCCTCTACAATGACTCCGAGGACCGGTTCGTAGCCACCACGGAGACTCCCCTGGTTCAGGCTGGAGAAATTGCCTGCCTCACAGTCGTCAACGTCCACCCTCGAATGGGAGCGTTTCTCGACTGGGGCCTACAGAAGGACCTCCTCCTGCCCTACCGCGAGCAGGGAGACCGATCGATTCGAACCGGCGACAAGATCGTCGTCGCAGTTTTCGAGGACGAGCACAGCAATCGAATCGTGGCCTCGACTCGACTGAACCGACATTTCTCCGAAGAAATGCCCAACTACAGCCCGAACCAGCCGGCAGATGTGATCATTTTCGGAAAGACTCCGCTCGGCTACAAAGCCGTCGTGGACAAACGCTTCAGCGGGCTCCTCTTCCACGGAGAGACTTCCACCCGCCTTCGCTACGGGGACCAGTTCACTGGATACATCAAGAAAGTACACGAAGACGGTAAGATTGATGTCCTTCGTGACCCGTCGGGTTACAAGCGGGTGGAGCCAATCGCCCAGCAGATCCTCGATCGCCTTGAAGCCTCGGGCGGTAAGCTACCCTTCAACGACAAAAGCTCTCCGCAAGCGATTCGCGACGAGTTCAACATCAGCAAGCAAGCGTTCAAGCAGGCGCTCGGTACACTCTACAAGCAACGGCGTATCGTCATTTCCAAGACAGGAATCGAGCTCGCCTAACAAGAACGGACGCGCGCCCTGCCCCGTCCGCGGACACTGATTCGCCCATCGCCCTGGATGGAACCAAACGTGCCGCACGGACTACCTGCGAGGTGGTCTCGATACGACCCGAAACCAGTGACGCGATCAAGTCGCCTACGCAACCTGGGCGTTCCCCTTGGGCTCGACTAGTAGCTTCGTCCGCTCCGCTTTTCGAAGTAGTTGATGTACGCTTGGTTCAACGCGCGATAGCCGCCGGGAGTCGGGAAGTTTCCGGTAAAGTACCAATCCCCGCCATTATTCGGCAAAGACTCGTGGAGACTTTCAATCGACTGATAAATGACCCTCACCTCACCATCCCACTCGGGGATCACTGGGGTCACCAACTCGGAAATCTTTAGCGAGAGCTGATCGTCGGAAAAACAATCGTAGAGCGACTGAACATGATTCTTCATCTCTGCGGCACCCGAATCCCGCTGCTTCACGCACGCTTGATAGACTTGTTCGAGAAGATCGCTCTTTCCGTTATCCTTGAGCAATTCCACCATCGCTTGAAACGCGATAAAGTTGCCGAGCTCGGACATATCGATCCCGTAGCAATCGGGATAGCGGATCTGAGGAGCAGTGGAGGCGATAAAGATCCGCGAAGGCTTCAATCGAGAAAGGATCTTAATGATCGATCGCTTGAGCGTGGTCCCCCGCACAATGGAGTCATCGAGACAGACTAGTGTTTCACCGACATTCACCGAACCATAGCTGATGTCGTAGACATGAGAAACCATCTCGCCACGACCCTTCTCCTGACTGATAAACGTCCTGAGCTTGATATCCTTATTAGCCACCTTCTCTGAACGCGGCCAATTAGAAGTGATCAGCTCGTCCAAGCAATCCTCGGTAAGGGTTCCAGCCCTCATCCGCTCAACAATCGCAGATTTCACCTCGCTACGGCGGTGCTTGCGGAGTCCCTGCATCAAGCCGTAGTAGGCCACTTCGGAAGTATTGGGAATGTAGCTGAAAACCGTTTTCTCCAAATCGTTTCCGATTGCGGAAAGAATCTTCGGAACCAGCGCGGCACCGAGTTGCTTCCGTTCCGCGTAGATCTCGACGTCGTTACCTCTCGAAAAATAAATGCGTTCAAACGAACAGGGCGAAACCGTCTTATTCTCGCGAATTCTCTCAACGGAATGCGTCCCATCGTACTTGACCACCTCGATGCTGCCGGGCTCAACCTCTCGAACCTCTTCAGCTGTTTTCTGGAACACCGTCATCAACGGGGCACGCTCCGAAGCATAGGCGATCACCTCATCATCGACCAACGCGTACAATGGGCGAATCCCCCATGGGTCACGGACGACAAACATGTCTCCGTTGCCAATCAATCCACCAATCGAGTAGCCACCGTCCCAATCCTGACTGGATTCGCGAAGAACCCGCGCCGGATCCAACTCCTGAGAAATCTTCTCACTGTTATCCTGGCCGCCGAGTCCTTCGTCGTCACGGAAGTGCCGGAACAAACGGTTGTGCTCTTCGTCGAGATGGTAGCCTACCTCTTCGAGGATGGTCTGAGTATCTGTCCCGAAAACCGGATGCTGCCCCCGCGAAATGAGCCTCTCATTCAGGTCACTCGTGTTGGTCATGTTGAAGTTACCGGCCAAGAGCAGATTGCGCATTGGCCAGTTACTCTTGCGAAAATAGGGATGACAGGCCTTTTGGCTATATCCACCCGAGGTGCCATAGCGCAAGTGCCCGAGCAGCAGCTCCGCCCCGAAATCAAAATTCTCTTTTAGGGTGTCGATAAACTCGGGGTGAATATCTCCGGATTTCACCCGAGAATCGTAATCCCGCATCAAACTCCGGAAGATCCGGTCGAGTGAATTCGTCTTTATGCTGCGCTGCCGAAAAATATAGGGAGAGCCGGCCGGCATGTTCAGTTTTACGGCTCCTACTCCGGCACCGTCCTGGCCTCGGTTGTGCTGCTTCTCCATAAGAAGAAACAAACGGTAGAACCCCCACAAAGGAGTACCATACTTCTCAGCGTAGTACTCTAGAGGCTTGCGCAAGCGGACTACCGCCAAACCGCATTCATGCTTGATCGCGTCACTCATTGTCGACCTTCAATTTTCCGAACGAATTGTTCATTTCCAACTGCACACCCATCTCTTCTGGAAAAACGAACATTATCTCCAATCGCAAACGCAGATGGCAAACTTATATCGATCGGCGGCCAGAAAATGCGCTTCACCTCCAAAACAGGATCCATTCCCGGAACATTTCCTCCCAAAACCCGGAGAGCCCTTCGTCAGCGGTGGGTGCTCAGGGGGAGCTCGACCCGAAAGGTACTGCCGACTCCTGCAGGCCCCTCTACGACGGAAACGGATCCCCTGTGTGCTTCGGCAACAATCCGGCAAAAATTCAACCCCAGCCCAATGGAGCGGGCCGTGGCACTTTTCCCGACGACGAACTTTCCGAAAATCGATTCCCGTTCCTCCTCAGCGATCCCCGGTCCGGTATCCGAAATCAAAAACACTGCCGAACCACCATCGCCAGAGGTTTCCACCGAAAATTCGACCTTCCCACCCATAGGGGAAAACTTGAACGCATTGATCAAAAGATTCTGGAGCATTCGTTTGAGTAGACGGCGGTCGGCCATGATTTCTTTGGGTCCACCATCGACACTCCATTGCATCTGAATCGAACGAGACTGTGAGAGAAGCTCCACTTGGCGAGCGAGTTCGCGGAACAGTGAAGGAAGTCCAACTGGGCTGAGGGCTAAGGGTACTTCCGCATTCTGAATTTTGCTGGACTCGAGAATATCCCCGATCAAGTCCATCATCTGGACACAACCCTCGTCCATCGCCGAGAGAATCTCATGATCTTCCGTTTGCTCGGTCGTACTTGTCCGCAGTAAATCGACACCTCCCTGGATCCCAGCCAAAGGGTTGCGCAAATCATGAATGATCATATGGACCATCTCGTCATTGCGCACATGGGCATCCTCCAACTCACGCACCGACTTCTGAAGTTGATCAGTTTGGCGGCGCAACTCGATCTCAGCGCAAACCGCCGCCTTGAGATCCTGCATAAACTCCAGCTCGTCCTCTGACCACTCTCTCGGTTCGCCACCGATCACGCAGAATGAACCCAGGATGTTCCCTTTCGAGGACACAATGGGAACACCTAAGTAGGAAACCACTCCGAGATCTGCAATGGCCCCGTTGTCACATACTCGCGGGTCATTCTTTGCGTTACTCACCAGCAAAGGTTCTCCCGAAGTGACCACATGCTGACAAAACGAATGAGTAAGCGGGGTCTCCACTAGATCTTCCAAGTCTCCGTCCAGCCCACAACTTCCCACAAAATGCTGCTTCTCATTGGTAACCAAACTGACCAACGAGACGGGCGCTTTCATCATTCTAGCCGCCAAACGGACAAATCGGTGAAAGGACGGATCTTTCGAGATGAGTAGTAGCCCGGTTTCATCCAAATCCGCCAATCGTTGCGGGTTGTTCAACCTCTGACCTTCAGCTACCACCAACAACAAACGCTATAGAATTTCTCCTGCTGGTCAATTTCGATCAACCCCATGCCCTCACGTCTACCAGGATCCAATCAGCCTCTCGTAGAACCTTACCAAACGACCTACCGCGACCTGAACATCCCAAACATCAGAGTCTTGAAACGCTTGCGCCCCCAACCGTTTCTCAAGATTCTCATCCGCTAGAATCCGGGACATTGCGCCCGCGAGTTTCTCCGGTTCTCCAGAGGGAACGAGAAGCCCATTCACTCCGTCCCGAATCGCCTGCGGCACCAACCCGACCGGAGTAGAGACAATAGCTCTCGACAACCGCATTGCCTCGAGCAGCGTGATCGGCCCCCCTTCATAGTAGGAAGGGATAACAAATATATTCCCCATCGCGATCCATGGCCGAACGTCCTTACGGAAACCAACTAGGTGGACGCGGTCAGAAATCCCGGCCTCTCTTGCAGCAGCCTCAACAGGACCCCGTTCCGGTCCCTCCCCAACAATAACCAACTGTACGAGCGGATCCGCCTCGGCGACTTTCGCAAACGCCGCAACAAAACTGACCAACCCCTTCTGTGGGGCCAAACGACCCGCCGTGACAATCACTTTGCCCGACTCGGGAATCCCCGCCTCCCGGCGCACAGCAGCAATCTGATCCTCGTTCGGCGGCGCAAACTCGTCGAAGGGGATTCCATAGAAAAAAGTATCCAGTGTCTTCTCGGGAACCCGACGGGTCCGGACCATGTACTCCGCCACTGCGTCTGAAATGGCCAAAGAGGAGTCGGTGATTCCGGAGAGGAGAGCATCCGCCCATTCCTGGTAAAGCGGTTGCGAGGGGAAAACGACATGCTCGTGAACCACATTGGGACGGCTGACTATTCTTGAGGCGACTCGACCGAAGTTTGTCGACGCGTAACCATGCAGGTGGAGAACATCGGCCCGATAAGCAAGCGCTTCCCGGCAGAGGATCGGAACGGTACGCGGATCGAATTTGCCCAATTTGACAAACTTCAGGTCGATTCCACGGTTCTCAAAGAAACCTGCGGCCTCCTCCTCACGCCCTCGCAGGCTGAGAATACGAAATGAAACTTTCGCCGGATCGATCCGCGAGGCCCACCACTCCAAGGCACGGGCAATCCCGTGAATCCCTGAGCCATCGACGCTCAATTTGTCGATTATGTGAAGTACTCGAATCATGTCCGCTTTAGCACGCGCCCGATAATTCCCATGATCAACTCCTTTTCAGACGCACCAAGGAGCAACCACCACGCCACAGGAAGCACGGCGACGATCAGCGCTGAACCGCCCATCATCCCCGCCAAACTGTCCGGCAAAAAGACCATGCCTGCGAGGCCGCCAATTGCCACAGCAAAGGCCATAAATAACTTGGCGGTTCTACCGGCCATTCCCGGCATCTGCCGCCGGGCGAGAATCATCATTATGATCAAATCAATTATTCCCCGAATCGCCCAGGCAATCGCCGCCCCAACGACTCCTCCCAGCTCGATTCCCACCCACGCGAGAAGAATGTAGAGCGGCAATTCGCTCAGGTGGGCCAAAGCCGTATGCGACGGCTTGCCCGCCGCCTGAATCAAAAATTGCGGCACGTATGCCAAGCTCAACGCCACGATTCCGACCGAAAGCCAACGCAGTACCGGACCGCTGTGTACCCGAAAATCTTCACCGAGCCAGAGCCCCAGAGCCCAAGGACCAAAAACGATCAACAGAGCCGCTCCGGTCCACAACAAAATCGTGAGCAATATCATGCACTGCGAAAACAGGTCCTCCACGCCTTCACCCTTTCCCGCAAAACGCATCGTCAGATTGGGAAACAACGCGGTCACCAAAGAGCGTGGAACCACCAACAGACGAACAATCAATTCCGCCGGAGTTACGTAATACGCCACCGCTACGAGCCCCTTCATCCCCCCGAGGAAAAAACGGTCACCATGGATCATCATCGGCTGGATGATATTGGTAACCGTCATCCAGCCCCCAAAACGGAACATTTTCCGAGCGTATTTGCCGCTCGGCCGTGGCAGGTAGCCGCAATCCACTTTGCGGCGACAAAAGATAAAAAAGGCGACCGCTTCAACGATTCGACCGATCCCCATGGCTACGACCACCGCGACCATCGAATTCGTAAAGGGTAGAACCGCAAGGGGGGCGAGAAAATACGAAGCCCCTGTCGGAATACGCACCAAGTTGATCAGCCGGAATTCTTGAAACGCCTCCAGTGTAGCAATCAAACAAGGCGTCATCATCACAAAGGGGACGATGAAGGGGACCACCCGAAACGCCATGATCACTTCGGCCTCCATCGAGGCATCCACTTTCAGTACAGACTGGGTAAACCATTCGCAGAGAAAAAAGGAGGTACCGGCAAAGACGAATCCCAATACCATGATCAGAGAGATCCCCGTCCAGAAAACGCGGGGAGTGTCCGCGTCATTCCCCCGGCCACGGTTCGCTGCGATGAAATAGGCTTGTGCCTGCCCCAGCCCCATGTCGAACACGCTCATGTACCCGATCACCAAACCAATTATCCCTAAGACACCGAAACGCTCTTTCCCGAGATGCTCCACCAGGAGGGGAATCGAAACGAGCGCCAAAACCAATGGCAGGGTCAGACCCGCAAAATTCCACAGGCTTTGCCCAGCGACGGTTTTGAGATCGCCCGGATCGTTCTGACTAGAGGGGACGCCGGCGCTCATGAGATCCCCTTTGACTGCAATTTTCCAAACCAATCCATGTGCTGACTGGCTACCGCGGCGAATGAATACTCCTCGATCACACGAGCACGCGCCCTCTCTCCGATTTCGCGGCGGAGATCCGGGTTCGTCGCAAGTGTATTCATCGCTTTCAGCAACGCATCTGTATCGCCCACCCGAACACGAATCCCCGCGACACCATCGGGCACGGTCTCCGCCAAGGCTCCCGCGTCTGTACAAATCACGGGAAGTCCGCAGGCATTTGCCTCCAACGGGGCCAACCCGAATGACTCGGCCTCCGAGGGGAAAACAAAGACATCCGCGGCCTTCAACCACCTCTCAACGTCCTGTCGGTATCCAGTAAACCGAACCCGCTCTTCGAGCCCTTCCTCACGCACTCTGCGATTCAATTCCTCCTCCTCTGAGAGAAATTGACCTCCCCCAGAGCCTACAAGAACCAAGATTCCTTCGCCCCCTGCTTCTACGTACTTTGCCCAAGCGGTCAGTAGGTCCTGGAGCCCTTTCCCTCGATTGAGTTTCCCCGAGTAGAGAAAAACCAAGTCATCCGAAAATCCAAACTCAGCCCGCAAGGCCTCACGCTCTTCGCGCAAGGGCGGCGAGAAGCGCTCCGTATCGATCCCGTTTGGGATCTGCTTGATCCGCTCTTTCTGAACACCTGCGGCGCTATATTCTGCCGAAACCACCGAAGAGATTGCCAGGAATTCTCCCGAGCGAATCAACCGGCGGTTCCGCCAGGCGACCAGGGGACTGAAAAATGCCTTCAGCACAGCACTCTCCCCTTTCCCCGGGCTCTTCCAAATAAAGGCCCCCGACATCTCTCCACAGACCTCCGCCCGCAGGACGAGAGGTGTCTTGGACTTCCGGACCGCTCCTGCCAGCGGCCATCCCAGGACCCGAAAGCCACACAGATACACCAGATCAAAATCCGCCGCCCGAGTCTCCCACGCGCTCAACAAATCCGGGATAAACCTGTACTTCCCCCACCTTGGGCTCCCCGGCTTTCCGATCCTCTCTACGCGAACTCCGCTGTCTAGTGTCTCGCTCTCCGCCAGCTCGGGCGATGCTCTGCGGGTCAATACCGTGACCGTGGCGCCTGCGCGCACCAAAGCTCCGGCCAGATCCCGTGCATGGGTTTCCGCCCCTCCGACAATGGGCGGGAAGAGGTCAATCACCAGAGCAACTCGCACCCCAGATTGTGGGCGATCGGTCATCGGCCAGAGGATAGGTACGGTGGCAAGAGATGTCGAGGCGGAGGAAACGATGAGACCGCGCCGGCGTCACTAGGGCTCACCCATAGAAAATCCAGCCCGGCCGCCTCTGCACAGAGTTGGTCACGATCTTTGCGATCCCCCACAAAGAGCGCTCGGTTTGGTGACACGCCGAGCTTCTCCAGCGCCACTTCGATTCCTTTTGGGTCGGGCTTAAAGGCATCGACCTCTGGATCCGTCGAAGAAACCACCACATCAAACTCCAATTCCAGTGCCTGCAGTTTATCCCGTGCCGGATATTCCGAATACACCCCGAGTCCTACACCTTCAGCACGGAGCTGATTCAACCACACATCGATTCCGGGAACCCGGTTGGCGAGCAGATAACGAAGGGGACGCTCGTAAATCCACAATCGAACGGCCTCCTCGACTCGACCCGGTGTCACGCCCATGGCCTCCGCGGTGATTCGATACTGGGCCTCGGCAAAACCAGACTGTACTCGACTGGCCAGAATCTCACGATCTTCTCTGAATTTCTTCAGAATCTTCAAATCCTGACGAACCGAGGAAGAACGAATGGCTCCGAGAAGGAGATCCAAAAGCATCCGCCGGCGTAACCCTTTCTGCCAATAGAGGGTTCCATCGACGTCAAAAATTACCGCTGACCGCTCGCTCATTCGCAATTCTTCGCCCGTTCAAGACCTCAACCAGATCATTGTTCCACCGTCGGCAGCTTGATGAAACTCTCTTCCAGAAAAATCGACAGCGAGGGAATATCGAATACGAAGAGGAAAATAATCAACGCGCAGACAAAGCCAGTGTAGAGGACAAACCACTTGCGCTTGTACATCTCCTCTGGGTTCTCTGCGACTCCGTCCTGCTTCAGCCCATACCACAGGTACCAAGTGAAGAGGATGGCGAGGAAAGGGAAAATCAAGAGGAACTCGATTCGATATTTGATCAGAAAAACCCCGAGAAAGAGGGCCGAATTCATTGCGTAGAAGAACCCCGAGAGCAGTAGGATGTTCTTCGTATACTTCTGGAATGAACGGCGATAGAGCCCTGCACGTTCCGGATCGTCGATACTGCAATACTCCGAATAGCGCTTCACAGCCATCAGAAAGGCGCCTCCGAACCAATAGGCCAAGAGCACACTCGATGGAGGCAAATGAGTTTTATCCACGATCGCCCAGCCCAGAACGAGACGAATCGGATTGTTGATCGATTCCGAGAGGACGTCGACGATCACCCGCTCCTTCAGGCGGAAGGGCCTCACGTTGTAGAGGAAGCCCATGAAGAGGAAAAAGGCCGAAACGATGAAAAAGAGATGCCCGAGATACCAAGCAATCCCGAGACCCACTATCCCGAGGCTCAAATACTCTACGATGACCCACTTGGCTTTTATCATCCCCTGCACGCTGGGGCGCTGGCTCTTTACGGGGTGAAAGCGATCGAACTCAGCATCGAGATACTCGTTGATCACGTAATTTGCAGAGGCGAGCAGGCAGGTCGCAACCACGCCGAGTATGAAGTGAAGAACAAATGTTCCGTTAAGGGTGCCAACCAGCAAAAAGGCCAATCCCGTGCCAGGAAGCATGAACACGTTTTTGAACCAATGGTCCGGTCGAGCGATGCGCAAATATGGATTCATCGATGTAGAAAAGTTGAAAACAGGATTCCCTCAAAGAAATCGCAGAAGAGCCAACCCGAAATGCAAGTAAATGCTCCAACCCATCATAGGAATCAGCAGAATAACGAGGATCTTACGCTTTAGCGTTCCCTTTTCCCCCGCTCCAAAGCTCGCCCAACAGAGGGCAAAAAATAAAACGAGAAATGGAACAAAATCCAACGCATACCTCGCCGAGGAATAAGAAAACAGGCCGATCACGAGGAAGTTGATCAAAGCAATCCCCCCGACGGTGAACAGGAGCCAGCGCACGCGCGCGTGCGCCCGACGGAAAAAGGACAGCGGCCCCAGAAACGGAAGGAGGACTAAATAGGGGTTGGCGAGGAAGAGACCAATGCCCCCCTCAACCCGTATGTGGCCGTCTGGCGCCGACACCCAGTCCAACAACTCCTGCCCTTTGAGGTGGATCCATGGGAATGGCGGGTAAACCGCTGGCGGCTGGAACAGGTTGATTACCGAATTATAGGCAAGGTTGTCCGGGTCGAGAAATTCCACTTGGTGAGGATCCACTACACCAATTTGAAAATTGTGTCCGAACTCGATTGGGTCGTCGAACCGCGCTTGATTGTGAGCCAATAGCAGTACGCCAAAAAGTGCCGCAGGCACAGTCAGAGCGATGCATTTCTGCAGCCCTTTCCAACGAAATTCTCCGCTCGCGAGGAGGTAGACAAATACCGTCCCAACCGAAAAGGCCGACACCAATACGAACGAATGACGGCTCGCCATGGCCATTCCCAACGCGACTCCGGCAAACCCGACCAGCCGGATCGGTGCCTTCGACCGCAAGCCTTCAAACAGTAAAAAAATCGCCGCTGCCATCCAGAACAGCGCGGAACTCAATGCAACCTCATAGACCACGGAGCGCGACATCAGGTACAATGCCCCCGTAGTGAAGGCGAGCCCGAGAAAGGCCTGAGTCAACGAACCAAAATTCGACCGCTTCGGCAGCGTACTGCGCACTCGCAAAAAGGTGAAGAACAAGAAGATAAATGCTCCCGACAACAGAAAAGCGTCTGCCCAGCGGTCCGGCAGGTCGGTTCCCGTGATTACCCGCCAAGGAAGATAGAGTGCCACTACCGGTGCCGGACCAAAGTACACGTAGTAACGGTTGTCATAGAAGCTCGCATCGTGAAGGCGCAATCTCGCGTTCTCCACTGGATCGAATGGATTGTCCAACGTCAGAAGGGGTCCAACGGGCTGCTCCAATAGAGCGAGTTTCCCGTGCAGGTAAGACTCCGTCAAATGGAAGTAGAGGTTGTGCCCGGCCATGTGCTGCGGCACGGGTTTGCGCTCGGCCTGCGCCCCAAAGAGCAAATAGGTTCCGATCACTAGGACAATCCCAAGCCCGATGAGGATGGAGCGATACCCCGAAAGAGCTCCCGTCGATCCGTGCATCTCACGCCAGATCGTAAGAAGGTAGATCACCGCCCAGCCGAATAGGGTCAGCGCTAAGAAGGTACACCCTAAAGGAAATATCAGGCGTCCGAGTTGCCGAAAATTCGGTAGGGGCGGAGCCGGGCACTCGACGAGAAAAGAGAACTGGGGATCGCTCCCGGTCGCCCGATAGAGCAGTCCACCCGCACCGTCGCTGCCGATCTCAGCCACTTGCTCAGAAGGAACCAAGACTTCCCGCAAGCTCTCCCCTTCCCAGACCGATTCTCCATCATCCGAGATAATTGTCACCGAACGAATCGAAAACAACCCGGCCTGGGCGGGGCCGTCGAGGCGGATCTTCTCCCAACTGCGCGAGGGCAGGACAATTCTCGCTCTCTCGTACTCACCGGAGGCCACCACAGGTATGCGGCGGCTTTCTTCTTCGCTCATACCGTCCCCAGTGTCCTCATATACCTGGAGGTACAGCTCATCCTTTCGCTGGGTACTCGTGTCTTTTTCCAATCGCACGTCGACTCGGAGCTCCACCGGACTGAGCCACCCAGGCGGGAAAGCTAGAAAAAGCAGTCCCTTCAACAATACGACAAGAAACGCGACGCCCAACCACCAGAGACTCGGGCGCTTCCAAACCGAATTCTTCCGGCGGGATTG
>CEOD01017877.1_pt1 | contig 23245 bp, 21 predicted proteins | sample 530341 | NCBI WGS metagenome assembly CEOD01 (sample SAMEA2619950, study PRJEB7988) | marine metagenome | isolation source: saline water (ENVO:00002010), including | reverse complement strand
TACTCGCGGCCGCCGTTGCTCTCGTCGTCGTTCTAGTTAAATCCGGTAGTTTCCTACGGATCAGCACATCCGTACGCCGCGCACGAATACAACTCCCGGCCGTCTGGAAATCTGATAATCCGGAAGTGCAGCAAAAGTTTCTTCGTAGTCAGCACCGGCTGCTGCGCCCTTACTGGTCGACTCTCTGGGAAACCCGTGGGAGCGAGCAAACTTCGCGCGAAGATCTTCTCTACGCACGCCTCATTGAAGTTCGCCTCGTGCTGACCCGCGGTCTTGCCGCACTCTCCGTAATCGCCGCAACTGCCCCACTCCTGGGTCTACTCGGTACGGTTACTGGAATGATCTCCACCTTCCAGCAGATCACCGTCTTCGGCACAGGCGACCCACAAAACCTTTCAGGTGGGATATCCGAAGCCCTCCTCACCACCAAGTTTGGGCTGGTTGTGGCCATCCCCACCTTTCTCCTCTACGCCTACCTAACCCGCCGGGCACAAGGGACCGTCGCCACGCTGGAGAACTTCTCGCGACAGTTCGAGGTCTCTGCATCCAGCCCAGCCAAGTCGAGCGATTCCAAATGAATTCACTACTCGAGGAGTCGATCACAATCTGGCGAGCGGGAGGGCCGCTGATGTTTCCTCTAGCTCTCCTCGCCTTCGGCCTTTTCTATGCGCAGACGAGACTACTCCTCCAGATCCGTCACCATCAACCCGGACCCATCACTTCTATCTGGACCGGAAAACGATCGATTCCCGAAGCATTTGAATCCGCTCGGGAACAGATTCTCCATCCGATCGACAGACGCATTCGCTACTACGCCATCCTTGTAGGTGTATGCCCCTTGCTGGGTCTCCTCGGTACAGTAGCCGGGATGACCACTACTTTCACCGGAATGGCCCGCCCCGGCGCATCCAATCTCTCCTTGGAAGTTGCTGGTGGAGTTTCAGAGGCTCTCGTAACTACCCAGGCCGGGCTCCTCGTCGCAATTCCGGGGATGATACTTCTCTCTTTCCTCCGGCGCGGACGCGACCGAATCGCCCTTCGCTACTATGCGCTCGAAGCACAGGTGCTGGCCAACCCGACAAGCCTCCACTCCACTCAATTTCCCGAGAGCACCGGAGGATCAACCCCTCGCCTTTCCACCCCATGAGACGCCGGCGTTCGATCAGCGAAGAATCAAACGATGCGTTGAGCGATGAGACGATCAACGTGTCTCCCTTGATCGATGTCGTATTCATCCTACTCATCTTTTTCATTGTCACCACTGTCTTCGTTCGCGAAACGGGAATCGATGTCGAACGCCCTCGCGCATCCAGCGCCGCGGAGCTGTCACGCGAGGCCCTTCTCATTGCCGTGGATGCCGACGGCACAGTGTACTACGGAGGAAACCAGCTGGATATTCGTTCGCTTCGAGCCACCGTTAAACGCCTACTGCAGGGAGATCCTCGCCCCGTAATCGTTCAAGCGGATCGCCACACTTCTACCGAGGATTTAGTCGCGGTCATCGACGAGGTTAGTTTAGCGGGTGCTCCCTCGGTGAACATTGCGACCCGAGCGACCGATGGATAAGCGGACATCAAGCGGACACCGGATCATCCCCGCACTCGTTGCAGCAGTATTGACTATATTTCTATTCCTGCTTCTTCCGCTCTCAAGGAGACTGAGCTCCCCACCCGAGGAAACCCGCTGGACAATTCGGGAAATTAATCCGGTTGAAGTTCCACCACCGCCGCCACCAGAGATCGTCCGCCCCCGCCCATCCGCGTCCGCATCGTCTGCCTCACCGGACCTGCGCCCTCCTCCCAAAGCACTCTCTCTTCAGGCACTTCCGGTTGCTCTTTCGGTCAATCCAGACGCCACCCTCCTCTCCACCCCCGGACTCTCGTCTCTCACAGACGGGTTTGATGTCGGCGAGGAGATAAGACGGTTTACCTTTTCCGATCTGGACGGTGGCCCCCGTGTGCTGAGCGTACCTCCGGTCTCGATACCGATCAATCTGGCCCGCAGAGGTTTTGGCCGTGGACGAGTGGTCTTCTCCATTCGCATTCATACAGATGGTTCTGTCGAAATCCTTGAAGTGCTTGAGAGCACCCACCCCGAATTAATCAAACCCGCTCGAAACTCCGCGTCCCGGGCCCGGTTCGAACCTCCCGAAATCAATGGACAACCCGTCGAGGTCGAAGGAAAATGGCCTCTACTGATCGACGCATCCAGGCGATGATAGCACAACTTCGAATATTCATTTTATCCCTTCCCATCCTTGCAGGATCCCTCTTCGGACAAAGCCTGCAGCCAGAGGAATACTCATGGGACAATCCCACCTTCCGCAATCAATTCACGGCAACCTACGGCGTGCTCTCTGACGTCGAGCCACGAGTGACCACCGAGGAACAGACATTTCTCCGCGAGACTGTCCTCCCGCTGGTCCAGAAAGACCCTGCTCAGGCAGTAGCAGTCGTCTCACAGAAGATCGGCGAAACCGGCTCACCCGCGCTCTACTTCGTTTTGGGGAATATATTTCTCCAACAGAATCAACTCGATGCCGCCCGGCAGAATCTTCAGCGGGCCGTCGCTCTTTTCCCCAATTTTCGCCGGGCCTATCGCTCACTCGCCCTTCTGGAAGTAAGGGCGAATCGCTATCCCGCCTCGATCCCCTACTGGATCAAGGTCATTCGGCTGGGGGGCGGTGACGACCAGAGCTTCGGCCTTCTCGGCTATGCCTATCTTCAAGAGTCCCAGTGGGCCGCCGCGATCGGCTCTTTTGAACAGGCCCTGGTTTTCCGGGCGGACAGTCGTGACCTGCGACGAGGCCTCGTCCACGCGCTAATCCAATCCAGTCAACCTGAAGAGGCTACCGCCTTGGTTCGCGATCTTCTCAATGAAGATGCTGAGGATCCGCAACTTTGGAATCTACTGGCCAACTTTCACCTCGCCAAAAACGAGCTCCGCGAAACTGCGGCTGCGCTGGAGGTGTCCGTCCGGCTAAACGGTCCACAGGTCGACTCCCTTCTCCTCCTCGGGAATGTCTACACAAGCCTGGGGCTTCCAGCCAAGGCGCTGGCAGCGTACGTCCGTGTACTCCAGATCCCACGGGCCGATATCGATTTTAGCGAGGCCTTTCGTCCGGTGGAGATTCTGTTGGAGCAAAGGCTGTGGAGCGAGGTCTCGGAATACGCAGCGGTTCTTCGCTCCAGCTATGGTCGCGATTTAACCTCCGAGGAAAATAACTTGATCAATGCAGCCTTGGTTACTGCGCGCCTCCACACCGACCCTACACCCGATCTTGCCGAGATGGCCGAATCCTACGCCTCAGTATTCCCTATGGATGGCCAGCTTCAACTCGCTCTCGGAGACTACTACGCCAGCGAGAATAAGAGTGAGCCCGCGCTTCTCGCGTATCGACGTGCTGCCTCAGTTCCCCAGTTTCGCTACGAAGCCAAGCTTCGATTGGCCAACATGCTGGTAACCCAACAGCGCTACAACGAGGCGGTCCAACTGCTGCGCGAATTGCAGGAGATTCAGTACAGTATTCGGGTGGACGCCTTCCTCGCTCGGCTTGAGGAATTTCAGGACAACCTGTAACCCGGCGCCGATCACGATCGGCCTTCCGCGGGGAACCAAACCTTCCCGCTCAGAATTTTCAGGAAGCAGACGTCCCGAACGTGAGTGACTTCATGTCGGGCGGGACAGTCGCAATCGCCTCTTCCATCGAGGTAATGCCGTCTCGTACCTTAATCATGCTGTCCTGGTGGAGCGTCCTCATCCCATTTCGCACAGAAATCTCCTTCAGGCGGGCGGTTTCCAGCTCGTCGTTGATCCCTTTCACCAACTCTTCGCTGGTTGACATCAATTCATGGATACCGATTCGCCCTTTGTATCCAGATCCCCCACACGCAGGACACCCGTTTGGACTAGCGCGATAAATCGTCCCGGACCATTTGATGGCTTCCTCGATGATCGCCTGCTCATTCCCTTCCGGTTCATACGGTTGGCGGCAACTCTTGCAGACGCGCCGCATCAGTCGCTGCGCACAAACGCATACAATCGAGGCCGATATCATAAACGGCTCAATCCCCATCTCCGTCAGTCGAGCTACGGTACTCGGAGCGTCGTTGGTGTGCAATGTACTGAACAGCATATGCCCGGTGAGCGCCGCCTCGACCGCAATATTCGCGGTCTCTTGGTCACGAATTTCCCCGACGAGAATGATGTCCGGATCCTGCCGAAGAAAGGCCCGAAGAGCAGCGGCAAAGGTGAGCCCGATCTTCCGATTCATCTGCACTTGGCACAACCCCGGCAGGGTGTACTCAATCGGATCCTCCGCAGTGCGAATGTTGACGGTAGGATCGTTGATCTCGTTGAGTGCTGAATACAACGTCATCGACTTCCCCGAACCAGTCGGCCCGCAGTGAAGAATCATCCCATAGGGTCGACGAATCAAATCCCGATATTCGAGCAGGTTTTGCTCTGCGAATCCCAGAGCGGTCAGCGGCAGGGTACTCTTCTGCTTATCCAGAATCCGCATCACGCAACCCTCGCCATGATTCAAGGGGCAGGTGGCCACACGTAAATCAATGTCGATGCCCTTTTTATTGAACTGCTTGTAAACAATTCTCCCGTCCTGGGGGACTCTCTTTTCGGCAATGTCCAAATTCGCCATCACTTTGATACGAGCGAGCAATGCACCTGACACCTTTCGCGGCAAGTTGAGCTTCGTCTGGCAAATTCCATCAACCCGCACCCGGACACGGGTTTCATTCTCGAACGGTTCGATGTGGATATCACTACCACCCGAATAGTACGCATCTTCAATCAACCTACTGGCTAACTGAATAATCGGCCCCGACTCTTCATCACTGAGACTCTCCTCATTGATTTCGTCCTCGGTATCATACTCCATACCGAGCTGGTCGACGACATCCCCGAATCCTACCGCAACCTGCGCGGTGCCCTCATCCTCGAGCGCAGCCGCAATGTCGTCTGAGAGGCCGAGCAGAACATGTACCCGCGAACGAGTCTTGCGCTCAATCTCCTGAATGAGCTGCACCTGAAAGGGGTTATCGAGCGCGACCGTAAAAAAGTCCCCGACCATGCCGAGAGGAAGTACACCCTTCTCCTGACAGTAGTCTTTGTCGAGCTTCTCAAAGGTAAACTCGTCCCTGACGAAACGCTTGGCGTTGAAAGGATTATAGTGAAAACAACGGCTTTTGGCCAAAAGAAGATTAAATTGCGAAACCGCAAAATCTTCCATCAGCTGCTTCTCCACTTCATCTCCCGAAAGGTTCTGGTCAGTCGATACGATTCTCTCGACCTGCATTTCGTCCAGGTGCCCGAGATCACGGAGCATGTGAACGATTTGAAGCTGAGTACGAGCGAGGGCCATGGATACAAATATCAGATTTGAAGATAGCCCGTGAGGTTATGCCTCGTCAACTGAATCGAGCAGTCCGGGATAGAGCAATTCCTGCCCGCTAGGGAACTGGCGGGCGGGAGTCGTTTCCGGACACCCGACGGAGCGAAGCACCTCGACCGGACTCTTTCTCTCCGCCTGCATCAAATTTTCCAAGACTTCGTTCTGTCTCTCCCGCAATACCTCTGACAATGCCGACTCCGGCAATTCATCCAGCGGACTTGTCAGTCTCTTCTCCATCGCCGAGCGAACCTGTTCCACGGACAATTCTCCGCCGCCCCAACGCTTTGCCAGGCGGTTCCGCACTTCAATGAGTTCGTAGAAATTCCCGGGCCAATCGTAGCGAAGCATCAATGCCGCGGCATCCGGTGAAAAGTTCAAATCAGGAGTTTTCCCGTCGGAGAGCGAGTGGCGCATGTAGTGGAAGATCTCCCGAAAGCGACCTCGCAGGGGGGGGACCCGAACCAGATTACTAAACACCATTTCCAGCAGCTTCTCGTCCATCGACATCTCTGCCAGAGACAGACGCTCGGAGTTGACCGGAAACAGAATAGTCAACTCGCCATCCTGCCGGAGGTAACTGTCCCTCCGAACAAGGAGCTCCGACAACATTCGCTGCTGGGATCGATCCAATTGATCAAGCCCTCTCCCGATGACCACTCGTGAATACCGATCCTTCCCGCTAAAACGGGCCAGGAGGCTTCGCGCTTTTGAACCGAGTAATTCAGCCGCATCAAAATCAAAAGCAATCTTGCCCCCGTCAGGATCCTGCCATTGGGCCAATTCCGATACGATCGGATCCACTTCGAACCCACGGTCTCCCGCCACAAAAATCGGTTCTTTGGATTCGAACGCCTCCCAAAGGCTCTGCACCCAGCGCCGGGACTCGTGCGACTCTGCACTCAGATGCTGCAGTGGCTCAGGATAGGTCACGTCACTGGAGCCAGATCTACGCTTGCGGGTTTCTCCATTTGCCAACGACTTCTTTTCCCCCAGGACTTTCTCCAGCTCCAGTATCAATTCCGATACTTGAAAGGGTTTCTTCAAAATCCGGGTCACTCCGACTTTTGCCGCTTGGCGGATCTCGGCATCTCCCATGTAGGCGGAGATCATAATAACCGGAATCGAGTGATTGAACTCACGAATCTTGCGGATAAACGCGGTCCCCTCCAGCTTCGGCATTAGATAGTCAGAGACGAGAATATCGAAATTCTCCTCCCGGACTCGGTCAATCGCTCGGGACGGATCCAAAGACACCTCGGCCTTCAGGTCGTTGGCCTCGAGGTTTTCCACTAGCATCTCAGCAAATGCTTGGTCGTCTTCTAAAATGAGGATTTTCCCGTCCATTTCCGCTAATTGTTCACCGATTCCCGAATTCGTCAATCCGGTACCCAGCCAACTGGCCTCATCAATTCTCCGGAAACAGGCCTTGCCCAGACACCGGCTTTCGGTTCGCATCAGCTGCATGTCCAGCACCCGGCCCAGCCTGACACCCCGTGAGACGATTCCGAACTCCGCAGATGATGCCCAACCCTCGAAAAGGAGCGCTGCACAATCAGTTGGTATTTTCCTGATCATTTTCTATTTAATCGCCGCATCCTGGCTATTTGGGGGCGTGGTTCTCTGGACTCGAAACATCCTTCTCGGTATCGCAGCGATCACCTTCCTCAGCGCCATCGCGCCCGTACCCAATCGCTCCGAACGCGCCAGCGCACTCCAGAGCACCGGGAGATCCCTCGTTCGGCTTCTCAAGTTTCCCCCGTTCTGGTTCGGTCTCCTCCTCTTCGCTTACGTCTGGCTTCAGTGGATCAATCCCGCGTGGACATTTACCGAAATCGGTGGCCGATGGTGGATTTCGAATGTCGGTCTAAAGCCCAATCTGGACTGGCCAACCTCGATCTACGCACCCGCCGAAAGGGGCAGCCCGATCAGCTTTCTCATCCGCTTCGGCGGAGTCTGGTTGGTCATTTGCGCCAGTTGGCTCCTCATCCGCAGGCGCCGGGATCTGATGCCCATCCTGATCGCTTTTGCCATCAATTCTTTCATCATCGCTGTGGTCGCCGTCATTCAGAAGATGCAGATGCCCGACAAGGTCCTCTGGATCTACCCCTGGGGAGGAAACGATTTCTCGGGGCCGTTTTTCTACCGCAATCACGGGGCGGCATTCTTCTATATTTCGATGGCGATCTGCCTCGGCCTCGCTCTCTACTTTCAACGCAACCGCGACTTGCGGCGGGATAAAAGCTCCCCCGGACCGATCTTCATCGTCATGGGTCTCATGAATGCCGGAGCGACCGCTTCCTCCGGTTCGCGCGCGGGCTGGATCTTTGGGACCGCAATCCTCCTCCTCTATCTTCTTCTGGCTGGGACAACGTGGCTGCGACGAGGCCAATGGCGTGGAAGCTGGATCGGGGGGACCCTTGTCGCCGGCTGCCTAGCCATCTTGATCGGCTCCGTTGTGGCCTCTCAAAATGCGAGCTACCTGGAAGGACACTTTCGCCGTTTCTTGCGCATCCCAAATGAGCTCGAACGGTCTGGCCGCACCATAGGCAATGAGGCCTCCCTACAGATGTTCGAGGATGTTAAACTTTTCGGCTACGGGGCCGATTCCTACGGACACGCCTTCAGTCTCTATATCGAGGACTACCCGGAACTCGTACGCCGCCATCGCCGATCGGGCCGCGTCCGAACCAATTGGGTTCAAGCACACAATGACCCCCTCCAGTTTGCCGTCGAACTGGGTATGGTGGGAGCAGCGATTCTCGCCCTCTCGCCCCTTCTATGTCTCTTTATCTTCGCATTTCGGGCGCTTCATTTCCGTGAGGAGTCCATCCTCTGGTTTGTTACGGCGCTGTTGCTTTTCGCTCATTCTTTTGTGGATCTCATCTTTCAAAGCACTGTTTTGCTGGCGCTCTTTGCCTTCCTCCTGCTAGCAGTAGATCGCAGCCTGATCTTCCAAAAAAACCATGAGCAATTCGAAAAAACACCGTAAGGAGATCCCTTCCTCCAAAGAGCATTTCGTGAACTCTACGTTCCCCTATACCGAACGTATGGGCCGGAAAGACTACGAGACACGGAAGAAGGCTCTCCAAGTCGAATTGCTCAAACTCCAACGATGGGTGAAAGACAACGGGAAGAAGATCGTTGTCATTTTTGAGGGCCGCGATGCCGCCGGAAAGGGGGGAACCATCCGCCGGTTCATGGAACACTTGAATCCTCGTGGTGCGCGCGTCGTCGCGTTGGAGAAGCCTTCGGATCGGGAACGAGGTCAATGGTACTTTCAGCGTTACGTCCAACACTTGCCCACAGCTGGCGAGATCGCCCTCTTCGACCGCTCATGGTACAATCGAGCCGGTGTGGAACGGGTCATGGGGTTCTGCACCGATGAGGAGTATCGCGAATTCATTCGCACCGTTCCTCAATTCGAAAGGATGATCGTTCGGTCTGGCATCATCCTCATCAAGTATTGGTTCTCAGTATCCCCCGATGAGCAGCGGATTCGATTCAAGGCCCGTGAAACCGACCCATTGAAACAATGGAAATTGAGCCCGATCGACCGTGAATCCCAAGATAAATGGGACGACTACACCGCCGCCAAGGAGGATATGTTCCGCTACACGGACACTCCCGACGCGCCTTGGACAGTCATCAAGTCTGACGATAAGAAGCGGGCTCGTCTCAACTGTTTTCACGACCTACTTTCTCGCATTGACTACGACCAGAAGAATGAAGACGTGGCCCATCGCCCCGATCCAATGATCGTGAGCAACACTTCTGACTTTTTCCACCACGGTAGCGACCCGGACGAGATCCCCCAGATTTAGCGGGTGCCGTTGGGAAACCGGGGCGAAGTCACCGGTTCGGCCACTCTTCTGCCGGATTTCCACTAGGTGCGCCCAAGGTGCGGCTCCTGAATCGCGCCGTACTCCCGTACTCAACTACCCTCATCTTTTCTCTTGTCCATGAGGCATTGGAGAACCGATCATCCCGGTAGTGGACGCACCAAAAAATTTCATTCCCGAACCCTTTGAATACCATCAGGAACTTGACCTCTCGGTCGAGAGCCTGACGAATCTTGGCGTCGGGGTTGCCCGGGTCGACGGCTGGGTCATCATGGTCCCCTTCGCCCTTCCGGGTGAAAAAGTACGCGCCCGGGTTTTCCGCAACCGTCCTAATTTCTCCGAGGCCGATTTACTCGAGGTCATCGATCCATCACCAGACCGGATCGATCCTTTGTGCCCTCTGTTCGGGACCTGCGGAGGCTGCCAATACCAACAGCTTTCCTACCCCGCTCAACTTGAATGGAAACAGACGCAGGTCCGCGAGGTGTTCGAACGTATCGGTGGGATCAACCACGAGATCCTTCCCCCGATCGGATCGCCCAAACAATACGGCTACCGCTCGAAGATCACCCCCCACTATCAACGATGGCAGGAGGGCGGCGATTTTCCAATCGGCTTTCTCCGGGTCGCTCAACGACAACGAATCGTCGATGTCCCCCACTGCCCGATTGCCACTCCCGCAATCAATGAGGCACTGCCCGAGGTTCGTAACCGGGTACGCAATACGCCTCCCAAAGGAAAAAAGAAGAAGGGGGCGACTCTCCTTCTCCGCGACACAATGGAGGGAGTCGTCACCGACTCCAAAGAGCTCGTCACCGAACGCGTGGGCAAACGCGTTTTTCAGTTCAAGGCGGGCGAATTCTTTCAGAATAACCCTTTTATCCTCCCTGCTTTCGCACAATACGTGACAGATCACGCTGCAGATGGATCACGCTACTTGATTGATACTTACTGTGGAGCCGGTCTCTTCTCACTCACTTCCGCCGATCAATTCGAGCGCGTAATCGGGATCGAGGTCTCCGCAGCCGCGGTCACTCTTGCCGACTCCAACGCCGCGCTCAATGGCATCCGGAACGCCGATTTTCGAAACGGCGAGGCCGAGGCCATTTTCGACGAGGTAGCCGAGTTCCCCGGCGACCAAACCAGCGTCATCATCGACCCTCCCCGTCGCGGCTGCGACGAGGGATTCCTCAGTCAGCTTTCCGCCTATTCTCCTCGCTGTATCGTCTACGTGTCCTGCGATCCTTCGACTCAGGCCCGCGATCTAAAAATACTCCAGGAATCCGGCTACGGGATTGTTGAGATCCAACCGTTCGACTTGTTTCCCCAAACCCGGCACATCGAAAACGTCGCGGTGCTGAGACGCCTGTAGAGAAGTCTCAGCCGGGCATATCCTCCCCTCTACCGGATTGGCGAGATAAAGTACTGCTGCGAGATGCCGTCGATGTCGTGGTGATAGAAAAACACGTGGGGATCCGTTGCCTGAATCGTCTCCTTAACCAACGGCAATTCCTCGTGGGTGATAATTGTTCTCACGAGCCAGAATTCGCCCTTTGAATGCCCTCCGCTCACCGGTTGATAGGTATAGGTGCGATGTGAAAACACACTCTTCACGACACCACCAATCTTTTCGTGGTCTTTCGTGATGACCGAGAGCATCGTCAGTTTAAACTTTCGATAGAGGTTGTTCAATGTCTCGGCCGATATAAAGATGTAGATACAGGTGTACATCAATGTATTGACTACGACTTCCAGATGGCCGTTTTTCAGGTAATCCAAGATTAGGCCAAAGGTCGTTGAGATCGTCGCAGCGATGATCGCAATATAACCAACGGGCTTCAGGTATTTCATCGCAAAATACGCACCGAGGATATCCTCATCGCCAGTAGATCCGCGATTCCGAAAGGCCATGGCTTTTGCCACGCCAGCCAATAGACCCCCAAATATAACCAGGATCATTCGTTCGTTATTTGGATCCGGATCGGCCACTCGAAGCTCCGGCAAGATCCACAGGAACACAACGACCGTTCCGACGACGAGAAAGGAACGAAGAGCAAACGATCGGCTCACCGCGAAAAATGCGAAAGCGATCAGTATCACTTGAAAAATGAAATAGAGGATGATGAACAATCTATCGCTCTCGAAGTAATACGATAGCGCAGCAGCGATCCCTTCCGTCCCCGTCAAGACCACTTTCGTCGGAAGCACAAAGTACTTCAGCGCGACCGCATATAACACTCCTGCAAACAGGACGACGATGTATTCAAGTAGTACCTTTCCCTTTCCGGTTGGAACGATGGTGCTGGGTTGTAATGGCTGATTGCTCATAGGTAAGTAGCGTATGATCTACCGTGTCTGGACGAAGAAACAACACCAATTCCCATCGCACTTCAACTTGCCCTATGAGAATCCACCGAAAACCGGGCCCGACCCACCCGACTGCGTACCAGCTAAGTCAAACCGGGACAAAAAAATCCCTCCCTCGATCAGGATCGGGGGAGGGATGAAAATTTATAGGACTATCTCCTGAACAAAATTCAGGAATTCCTCCGGCGGCGCATCGCCACGAACAGGGCTCCTGCCCCCATCAGCATCGCTACCGATGACGGTTCCGGAACAACGGTCAGGTCCACATACCCACCGGCGTCATTTGCATCCAGGGAGTATGTATACCCCGAAGGGGTGTCGCCAAGAGTCAGACCGTTATCGGTCAATTCACCGCTCGTAAAGGTAATCAAGCGATAGGTTCCGACTTCAAACCCACCCATGGCTTCAATGTTCAAAATCCCATCGAGAGTGAGCGATCCAATCACATTGAGGAGGTCGTAATCAGTCCCGCCTACACCGGCCGTTCCCAGCTGAAAATTCAATTCCGTGGTGTCCGCCAGGATCAGACCGTCGCTAAAGGTCAGAGTACCGATCGTCGAGGTTCCAGTGCCATCAGCATTCGAGGAGTCCCCTACGCTCAGCGTCGCACTGCCAGTGAGTTCCGTAGAACTCTGGTAGGTTCCCCCACCGGCAATAACACCATTCAGGGTGGCACTTGAGCTACCAACCGAGATCGAGCTTCCCGTCCGCGCTTCCATATGACCATTGTTCACGAAGGTACTGGAGCCGTTACTGATGTTCAATCCGGCTGCCCCTGTCGCCACAAGTCGACCCGTTGCGGCGTTGGTTACCGAATCACTGGAAGCGATGACAAACTGCCCCGTATCGCTGGTCGCATCAACTAGCCCTTCATTCACAAAGACCTCGAGGTTCGAGCTAATCTGCCCGGACCCATTGATCGTATGACTCGCACCATTGGTCAGTGTCTGATTCCCAGAATTTCCGTAAATCCGCGCTCTGGCAGTATCCGTTAGTGTTCCAATATCAAGAGTCACTGAACCGGACCCCGCAAAGGTTACATCCGCTCCTTCCGTCAACAATTGTAACTGAGAATAGGAGCTGGTACTCGAATGAGTGTCTTGGATTAAAATCGTTCCGTTATTCGTAAATGTGCCGGAATTCTCCAAGCGAAAACGAACGCTATCACGGTCTGCGTTTGTAGTGAGAGTAGCTTCAATGCTGCCATCGTTCTGATTCTGCGCATCCAATGTCATCACAACATTGATACGATTTCGGCCGCTAGTCGTTCCCAAAAGAATAGACCCAGTCGCCGTATTGAAAATCATATCCGTACCGGTAACATTAAAATGAACAGTGCGCGAATTACTACTCGGGCTAGACGAATGGCTGATGGTTCCACTATTGGACAATCCCCCGGTTACATTCAGGGTGCCACTGTCGAATCGAACATTCAGGGTGTCGCCGTCATCGACAGTAAGCGACCCAATATCCAAAACTGTTCCATTGGCAGGATCCAATAGGACTGTGGTATCGACGAGCGGATCGTCGTCAATCACAGCATCCTCGCCAACGGTATCAGGTACCTCGTCTCCTGTCCAATTCAGCGCATCTGTCCAATTCACCGCATCCCCTTCTCCATCCCAGATGCGTACTTGTGCACTGAGTGAACAGGGTAATAATCCCAGAGCGAGAATCGCTGCAGCTGCCTTGCGCGGGCCTTCGAAGGAACGCAATGACGCACCGTTAGAGTTAGGGGTTCTCTTCTTCATAGAGTAATATCTGTAGGGGTTAAATGCAAATGCTGTAATATACAGCGGGTATACTCTCTTTTATTGCTGTAAAAATTGTGACACTCTACGATTTAGTAATTTAAACTATTATATTTTCAATCAGATGAACTTATAGGACGAAACGGGGAAATTAGTTATATTTCCAGATTGAACGACACTGCCTGCCAAACGATTTCAGTTGCGCAGTCAGGAGATGAACGAACAAGCGGAATGCTTTGTACAATCCGCAGATACCCGTCCCAAGGGATCCATCGAACCGAGCGGCGGCGCATTCTATTAGCGCAAAAGAGCGTATCAGCTGCCGCGGACGATGAATCCGTTTACGACTTCAATCAGCGATCGGACCTCAAGCACCCTGCCGGAGCGTCTTCGATTCTTCCCGGTTCCGGCTGCTATACTGGCGACTACTTACGGAACTGATGGCCCGATGGCACTTCAATGGCTCGGAGAGAGCGTTTCACTGCCTCTTCTGCCGATGTCAGCTCGATCCCCGCAGCTACGATTTTCCCGGTATCCATAACACAGTTGGAACGGGGGGTTTTTGCGGCGATCTGCATGAACTCCTCTTCCGATTCAAAAAAGCTAAAATCTTCGGGGAAAGGATTTGGCTCGCCTGCCGCTTTCCGTCTCTCGCCTTCCTCCTGGATCCACTGGACCACCTGCGAAGTTTTGACCGAACCGGGTTGCGTCACGTTATAGGTTCCAGGAGCTGCGCCTTTTTCCCACAATTCAAAGCAGGCCCGCACGTACTCGCCAAGGTGAGATATGGAGTTCTCCGCTTCTAGGAGACGAGCGTAGGCCATCACTTTCACCAAATAGCTCCGTGGACTCACGGTCTCGTCGAAAGGAATTCGCAAACGCCAGATATAGCAATTCTCAGCTCCCGCCAGAACCTCCTCCCCCAGTGCCTTCGTGCCACTGTAAAAGCTACAAGGACCATTGCGGAAGGAGAAGTTGGGTTCGTCCACTTCATCGAATCCACGACCCGACTCATGGCGCCCGGAAAATATGCAGCCAGAAGAGACATGTCCCCAGGGGAGTCCGACCTCTTCACAGGCCTCCCGGATAATTCCCGGTAGCACACCGTTACCCTGCAATGTTTCCGCTTTGTGCAACTCACAGGCATCCACATTTGGCTTCCCCGTATACCCAGCTGCATTGATCAGAAACGAGGGCTTCTCGCTTTCGAGCAATCGAACCAATTCGTCTTTGCGGGAGTAATCGACCTCAGCACGCGAAACGTTCCGGAACGCCAGGCCGCGCCCATTCAAATAAGATTGGAACGCCGTGCCGACGTATCCCGACCCTCCAAGAAGTAGTATTTTCTGCGAGTTTGCACTGCTCATCGAAATACCATCGACGACGAAAACGTTCGGCACAACTGCAAAAAAAAGACCCCCCGCAACTTTGCGGGAGGTCCTAAAAATCCGATTCTTAGCTCGGATTAGAAAGTGTAGGCGACACCGAGCCCGTAAGAGAAGTGGTCACCTGGAAATGAACCCGAAGCCGATGGGGTCGTGTTCGAGGCCGGTGTGAAATAGTAATCGACATCAACGTCCACCGAAACGTACCTCAGGTACAAATTCACGGAAAGGTGCTCGATGATCGCAATGTCCAAACCACCGCCGAGTACGAACCCCGTCGAATTATCGACATCAAACCGATTGATCACGGTAGTTCCACCATCCGAATAGGTCCACTCGTCCTTCGGACTAAAGTCGACACCGTAGAAGGCGATCCCCACCTCTAGAAAAGGAGTAAATGCACTGCCATTTTCAAAACGGCCAAATCCATAGAGAATCGGTCCATCCAGTTCAAAACTGCCGTCACCTCCGCCGCTATCCAGGGTCACAATCTTGAACTGATCGTACGACATCCCAAAACCGAAGTAAGGGGTAATCGCGTACTCCGCATAGAAATAGATCGGTGCCGGATTCTGGTCTTCCGTCGTGCGATTCAAACTACCAATGAACGATCCATCAAATTCTTCTCCACTTTCCGTATCCGTTAATGAATACCACAGCACACGAGTACCAAGTGTAAGACGGTCGTGAAGATACTTATCGTAAAAAGAATCTTTCTTTTTCAATGGCACCGGATCTTTCTTTTTGGGAGGAGCCACTGTAACTGTTTCTTCTTCAGCAACCATCGTGCCGCCACTGCTTTGGACCACATCCTCAGTCTCAGTAACAGTTACCTCCTCTTCGTCCGACTCCGAAGGCGGCTCAACTGAAGACGGACTCGAAGATTCTACCACCGGATCCGCTGGTTCCGGCTTCGGCACTTCCGCGACCGGAGCGGTCTCAGTCGCCGGAGGCGGAATATCCGCGCTTTGCCCACTCAGCGTGGAAGAAATAAGGGCCCCCGCGGCAATGATCGCGGCAACAAGAAAGGAAGATTTAGATTCTTTCATTATAGCTGAAGGAGCATTTCCTAAACCAACATATAATCAAAAATGCAATTCCTATCTTTCAGACACGGCTCTCGCCGGTATCCCCACAGAAACACTACGAGGGGTTACATTTCGATTAACAACCGCCGAGGCTCCAATGACCGAACCGTCCCCTACCGTGACTCCATCAAAGACAACAACGTGAGCAGCCAACCAAACATCATCGCCGATAACGACTCCACCTTTCCCTTCAAAATCATATTGTTGATTCATCGGGATGTCCGTTCGATCAATTCCATAGGTGCCGCCTCCTAATATATATACGTAGGCAGCGATCATCACATCCGCACCCACTACCACCCGGTTTGACGAAAATATTTCAGAATGGAATCCAACGTTACTGCGCTTTCCCAAGTGAATAGTTCCTCCCTTGCATGAGAGGATTGAACCCCGGCCGATGAAGACTTCATCATCCAACTCAATCCCAGAGGTATCGCCCCCCTTCGCATCCAACAATACTCCGTCGTCTATAATTACCCCCGAACCGATTCGAATTTTTTTGGGGTGGCGCAGTACGACATCCCGCCCAAAAACTACCCCACTCCCGCAGGACCCCAACAACAGCGGGTATAATTTCTTGCGCAAAACCAACCCCAGAGCGCCGGGAACCCACGACGCAAACAGTTGTACGAACTCGTAGAGAAATAAATCCCAGATGCTCCGTGAGCCGATGATCAGATCCTGATATCGACGTAGGCTGGATTCCTTCTCCCCAGCTATTTCCGACTGGACCTTGAATCGTTTAGGTTCCGACATGCCAATGACAATAGCGCCCGTCCCCACTCCCGCAAGCCTACGCCGAACGGGGCACGCAATTTCCCGCGACTCCGCCCCATTCGATGCGAATCGCCCTATTAGTAATAAACTTTTCGAGAAATCGACGCCTCCATTCCCGTTCGTCCTCCAACACCGCGGGGTCCCTCATAGGTCCCGCAAAACCTCTCTGGCACACACCATTCCACCCGCCAACCTTCCGTTCCAAGGCAAAATGGTCGATTTCCAACCAGATAAAGTCCGCCTAGACGGCGTCATTCAGGTTTGACCCCGCCTACCCCATTCTTTTTGCTCATCGGTTTTCCCAATCAAGAAACGACAGATACCACTGTGGACATAGAGATCAAAGAAGTTACCGAGACCCGACGCGAGGTTCTCGTCACATTTACAGCCGAGGATATCGCCAAGGAAGAGAAGTCCATTCTCGGCGAGTTTACCCGTCATGCGAAGATTCCGGGGTTCCGCCCTGGAAAGGCTCCCGAGAGCCTCCTGCGCAAACGCTACGGCAAGGACATCCAGGAGGAGCTCAAAAGAAAGATCCTCCAGGCCGGCTATCAGAAGATGGAGAGCGACGGCGACTTGAAGGTCCTGAACCTCGTCGAGGTAGACGATCCCGATCTCAGCGGCAAGGAAGACGCCGTCATGAAGTTGACGGTCGACATCAAACCATCCTTTTCGACGCCGGAATACAAAGGTCTCGCCCTCGAGCGGGAATCTGCCGAGGTCTCCGAAGAAGATATCGACCAAGCGATTGAGATGACACGCTCGCAGCGCGCTGAGTTCGACAAGGTCGAACGTCCAGCCGAGAAGGGTGACTACGTTCGCTGCTCCTACGATGGCAAGATCGACGGCGAATCAATCGCCGAGCAGGTTTCCGATTTCCCCATGTACGGCACCCAAAAGAGTACCTGGGAAGAGGCCGGAGCCGAAGACGCACCCGGCATCAGCGAGATCGCCGAAGCGATCGTCGGAATGAAAGATGGCGAGACAAAGACTGTTGAAGCCACCTTCGCAGACGACCACAAGGTGGAATTCCTCCAAGGAAAGACCGTTTCCTACGACCTGGAAGTCCTTGAGGTTCGCGAACGAAAACTCCCCGAACTCAACGAAGAATTCTTCAAAGCTGTCAATGTTGAGAGTCTTGAGCAGCTGCGCGAGCAAACCACTGAATCCCTCAAGGGCCAGAAGGAGCAAGCCGGGCAGAACCAACTCCGTCAACAGGTCACCCAGAAGCTGGCCGAACTCGTAGATTTCCCCGTTCCTGAAAGCCTTGTCACTGCTGAAACCAATCAGGTTCTGGCAAACTACATGAGCCGTCAGATGCAACAGGGCGCCAGCGAAGAGGACTTTGAGAAAAACCGCGAAGCTCTCTATGCGTCCGCAAGCGAAGAAGCGACCCGCAAGGTTAAGCTCGATCTCATCCTCGACGATATCGCTGATGTAGAAAAGGTCGAGGTGACCGAAGAGGACATGAGCAACTTCCTCTACAGCTACGCGATGCAAACCCGCCGGTCCCCTGATGAAATTGTCAAGGAACTGCAGAAAGACCGCGGCCGGGTCATGGACATTCAGCGCAATATTCGACGCAGCAAAGCTGTCGGCAAGGTAATTGAGAGCGCCGAAATCGCGGAAACCGATCCCAAATCCTGAAGTCGCGCTTGCAAGATCGACGAACCTGTCGGTTGATACGAAAACAAAATTCTAAACCGACCAACAGAAAGAAAACGTGAGCTATCTACCACTTCCCTACGTCTATGAGCGCGAAGGCCGCAGCGAGCGTGCCTGGGACATCTACAGCCGACTCCTCCGTGATCGGATCATCTTCATCGGCACACCGATCAATGACTACGTCGCCAATGCGGTCATTGCTCAGCTGCTCTTCCTCCAAATGGAAGATCCCAAAAAGGAGATCCATCTATATGTGAACTCCCCAGGGGGCAGCGTCACCGACGGTATGGCGATCTATGACACGATTAACTTCGTGAAGTGCGATGTGGTCACCTACTGCGTCGGTCTCGCAGCCAGCATGGCCACCGTTCTCGTCGCAGCCGGAACGAAGGGGAAGCGATTCGCGCTGCCCAATAGCCGCCTGATGATGCACCAACCTTCCGGCGGTGCCGGCGGCCAAACCGCAGACATCTCTATCGCCGCCAAAGAGATCCTTCGCTGGAAAAAAACCTTGAACGAGGTTCTCTCCAAGCACACCGGCCAAAAGGTAGAGCGGATCGAAAAAGATTCCGACCGCGACTTCTACTTGTCCGCTCCAGATGCAAAGGAATACGGGTTGGTAGACCACGTAATCAATAGCACCAAAGATGGTGTACCCGAAAAAGCGTAATGGCAAAACCGACCAAGATGACCTTCTGCTCATTCTGCGGAAAATCGCAGAACGAGGTTCAAAAAATGATCGCGGGACCAGCGGGTGTCTACATCTGTGACTCCTGCGTGAATGTCTGCAAGACGATCATCGACCGTGAACTGGGCGAGGAGGTCAAGAAGCCGGAAGAGAAGGAACAACAGTTCAAGCTACTCCGCCCTTCCGAGATCAAGGAAAGACTCGACAAGCACATCATTGGTCAACACGACGCCAAGAAAACTCTTTCGGTCGCCGTCTACAATCACTACAAGCGCCTCCAGGGCGACGATCATAGCGAGAACGCCTTCGATGATCAGTTCTCTGAGGTCGAGATTGAAAAAAGCAATGTCCTCCTCATCGGCCCTACAGGCAGTGGGAAGACATTTCTCGCCCGTACGCTGGCGAATATGCTGGATGTACCATTCGCGATCGCCGACGCCACTACCCTCACCGAGGCAGGCTATGTCGGTGATGATGTCGAAAATATTATCCTGCGCCTCCTTCAGGCGGCGGATTTCGATCCCAAGAAGGCCGAGTGCGGAATTATCTATGTCGATGAGATCGATAAGATCGGTCGCAAGACCGATAATGTCTCGATCACCCGTGATGTCTCCGGCGAGGGCGTGCAGCAAGCTCTCCTGAAGATCCTGGAAGGAACCGTTTGCAATGTTCCACCGCAGGGGGGCCGCAAACACCCAAACCAAGAGTACATCCAGGTCGACACTTCCAAGATCCTCTTCGTCTGCGGAGGTGCCTTTGTCGGCCTCGATAAGATGATTATGCGCCGGTCCGCCAAGAAGTTTGTCGGATTCACTCCCGGGTCAGCGCTGAGCGACAGTTCCGAGAAGAAGAAGATCGGGCCGGACGAAGAAGAAGAAATTCTTCGCCACGTGGAACCAGAAGATCTTGTCCAGTACGGTTTGATTCCTGAATTCATCGGACGTCTCCCGGTTGTCTCAGTTCTCCGCGAACTGACACGCGAGGACTTGGAGCATATCCTCCTCAATACCAAGAATTCCTTGATCCAACAGTATTCCAAGCTGCTGTCTATGGACGGGGCTGGCCTGCGATTTACCCGCGATGCGATCAATGCTATCGCCGAAAAAGCGATCGAACTAGGCACTGGGGCTCGTAGCCTTCGCTCAATCCTCGAAAAACTGATGCTCGAGGTGATGTATTCCATCCCCGATGATCCAAATATTTCGGAGGTTGTGATCAATCGAGCCGTGGTCGACGGCACGCGTCGCCCGACTCTCAAACGAAAGAAGCGGGAAGACCGTAAAAAGGATGCCGCCTAACCCGGCCAGGAAAAAGAAGAAGGTCGACTACGAGGCTCTCAATGCCCCGTTGATGCAAATCCCAGGAATGAAGGTCGATGCGGTTCGCGCCCTCCTGAATGCCGGAGTCCGCGAGATCTACGAGCTCAGCGGTCGCGCGCCTGAGGTCCTTTTTGATGAATCCAAGGCGAAGGATCCTGAGCTCAATGAGGTCCTGCTTCCCTACTTTCGCATGGCTGTCTATTACGCTGAGTCCGATGCACCGGACAATGCCTTGATGACCCCTCATGCCTGGGAGTCCTAGACTCGAAAGACATATCTGCCCGACCGGTTGACCCCGGCCCTCCGAGTCGCTGGTCCAAGCACCCACAGGGCAAAGGGAATGCTGCCGCGACGGTACAATTTCCGGCGAGATTCATCGACTCGCTTCAGACGACTTGAGAGCTCAACTGTCATCGGTCAAAATCTGCATCCCAATTGCCAGAAGGCACAGAATTTGCTAGATTGTTTATATGGACTCGGAACTACCGTTCCCTCTGCCGGAAAAGGCTCCCGGGATGACATTGCCCGATTTCGTTCTATTTCCACACGCGACGGTTACTTTCTATATTTTTGAACCGCGGTATCGCAAGATGCTGGCTCATGTTCTTCAACGAGACCATTTGATTCTCATCGCAACCAAGGATCCCGGTCGCCTCGATGTGGATAGCTACCACGCCCCCTACTACCCGAGCGCAACCTTGGGGAGAATTGAATCCAACAAGAAGAACTCTGATGGCTCTTCAACAATCGTGGTCCATGGCCTAGCCCGCGTAACTGCAGAAACCACTTTCCAGGAAGATCCTTTCCGCATCTTTTCCATTCGGCCTCAGCCGAGCACTTCGAGTGCGACTTTTCCCGAGATCGACAAGGACATGAATCATCTCCTCGCCCTGATCCAACGTCGTTCCGAGCTGGGAGACCCACTACCCTCCGAGCTCCTCCGCGCGTTTTCCCGCATCAACGATCCAGAGACTCTCGCGGACCTCGCAGCCTTTTCACTCGTATCCTCAACCGCCACTAAATTAAAACTTCTCGAATCCCTCCTTCTTAGCCGCCGGTACGATATATTATTCGACTACTTCAGGCGCGAGATCCGGGATATCGAGCTCATGAGAACACTCCAAGGAGGTCTGAGAAACGATTACATTCGGTGGAACTGACGAGTTTCCTCGAAATTTGTGCCCCAAAGGGGGCGAAAATCCGTTGACAGGCTACCCAAAACCTCCATTCTCTTCTCTTTTTCGTCATGAAAGTCGTTTCTTCCATCAAGTCGCTCAAACACCGCCACCCCGACTGCCAAGTCGTTCGTCGTCGTGGTCGGATCTATGTCATTTGCAAGACCAATCCCCGCTTCAAAGCACGTCAGGGCTGATTGCGTTCTTCCTTAATTAAAATTTCCCGCGATGAAAAAAGATATCCATCCCGATTACACTCCGACTTGCTTTGTTGACGTTTCAACCGGCAATCGGTTCATAACCCGCTCGACAGTCAAAGCAGACCGCCGCGAAGAGATCGACGGCGTCGAGCACAAGATGATCATTTGCGACATCACTTCCGACTCCCACCCAGTCTTCACTGGTGAAAAGCGCTTCGTCGATACGGCTGGACGCGTTGAGAAGTTCCAGAACAAGTTCCGCCGCGGTCGCCGCTAAAGAATTTAGTATTTCTATTTTGAAAAGGCATCCTTTCGGGGATGCCTTTTTTTTTGGGGGGGAAACTTTGCCGATTGCGATAGCCTGCCCCCAGGGGAACCAGGGGGAGAACTCGGCGACTAGAACCCTAAAGCGACCGAAGCTCCCCAATAGAGATAGTCCGTATAGCTGCTCTCTTGTCTCCCCGAATAGCGAACTCCAATCGATACCGAAGACATTTGATTGAGCTCGTAGACGAGATCGACATAGACCTTTCCATATCCGAAATTCACCGAAGGCTTCCCCTCCAATTCATCGCTATTCGAATCGTCGGCACGTCCAATACCAAGCGCTACCCCTCCTTCAATAAAACTATTTTCAGACACCTGAAAATCCTCCCGAAGCGACAGTTCCAAGAGAATTTGTTCCAACGCGATGTTATAATAGGCAAACAACGATGGACGCAGAGGCAGGTCAGCAAAAATGCCAAAGTATGGCTCTTCTTCGCTCCCCGGGATCGATCCATCGTCGGGAAACCAGTAATACGTAAATCCTCCACTGATTGCGAAAATTGGAGACAACGGAAAGGTGTACCCGGCGTAAAAATCGACTTCATCCGATGGTGATCCACTCAAATCCTGACTAGCCCAGAAGCCAAGGTATAGATCCCCAGAACCGAGGGGATGCAATGCATCGACACTGGGCTGCAAAGACTCTCCCCCCTGTTTAACTCCTCGAAAAATGTACTCGGACTCAAATCCTATGTTCGCCGAAATCGAAAGGTTCCCCAGCACTTCATCCTGCGCGTCCAGTAAGATGGGGGAAGCGAGCGACGCGGCAGAAAGAACCAGACAGCGAACCAAAGACATTCTCAGCATAGTGGTAAAGCTGTCCGCATGGGATCATCCAAGTCAAGATGCATTGAAGCACACACGAAAGACCACAGGAAATCCAATCCCGCATGCGCCTTCGGCCACACGTCATCCTCCAGCATCTCCACGAACCTTTCTCGTATAGGTTGCCCATTACCCACATCCGATGGCACGAAAGACACGGATTCAACCAACTCGATCTACCCAAACAGGTCTTTCCGTAGTCCAGTCCCCACCGAGAGTCCACCCCAGTCAGCCCCCGCCATCCCGTGCGGCTTCCGAGGCCGTATCCCCTCAGGCAGCTCCTTCAACTGCGCTTCCACAAACTCCACCGATCCCAGCACGATCCCATCGGTAAAATAGCGCACCCGGCAGCGAAGCACCGTAGCCAGGGGCAACCGCCCTTTCTCTTCCTCAAGCACACGCACGGCCTCCTCGCGTGAGATCGCCTCC
>CEOD01013134.1_pt1 | contig 23297 bp, 25 predicted proteins | sample 530341 | NCBI WGS metagenome assembly CEOD01 (sample SAMEA2619950, study PRJEB7988) | marine metagenome | isolation source: saline water (ENVO:00002010), including | reverse complement strand
GGGGGTGGCTTTGGTTTGGGTGGGGTTTAGGGTTAGGCAGGAGAGCCAGTAGTTTGGGGTGCCGGTGGCGCCGAAGGGGATCCATTCGATTGCGGGTTCGTCGCGCAGAAGGTTTTGGTAGTGGCGGAAATTTTCCTTTCTGGCCTCGACCTTGGTGGGGAGGCTTTGCAGTTGGGCCCGACCCAGGGCGGCCAGGAGGTTGCTCATGCGGTAATTGTAGCCCAATTCGACGTGTTGGTAGTGGGGGGCGGGCTCGCGGGCCTGGGTGGAGAGGAAGCGGGCCCGGTTGGCGGATTCCTGATTGGGGCAGACTAGGATGGCTCCTCCACTTGTGGTTAGGATCTTGTTTCCGTTGAAAGAGAACACTGCGAAATCGCCCTGTCTTCCGGCGGGTTCCCCCTGGTGGAAGGCGCCCAATGCTTCTGCGGAATCTTGAATTAGGGGAAGGCCGTACCGCTGGCAAAGGGGGGAGATCCTGGAGTAATCGGCACATTGACCGTACAGATCGACGGCGACCACGGCCTTGGGCAGGCGCCCCTGCTTCGAAGCCTCCTCCAAGGCCAACTCCAAAAGGTCGGGATCCATATTCCAGGAAGTGCGGTCGCAATCGATAAAAACGGGCTCGGCTCCGCAATACCGGATGGCATTGGCACTAGCCACGAACGTGAAGGACGACGTAAAGACCTGATCACCGTTCGTGACTCCCGCCAATTGAAGGGCGAGATGAAGGGCGGCGGTGCCCGACGAAAGAGCAACGCAGTGGACATCTCCTCCGAGCATCGCGGCGACCTCCTCTTCAAACCCGTCCAATTCAGGACCCACGGGGGCGACCCAGCCGGAATCAAACGCCCTCAGCAGGGCCTCTCGTTCCAGAGGTCCGACATCGGGTGGTGATAAAAAGATACGATCCATGGCAATCGATAAAGTGAGCGATGTATCCCGATTGCGATACAACCCCTAAGAGAAAATATGGAGGACAAGTATGGAAACCTGAAGGCCAAAGATCGAATAGTTCCGGCCTCCCACGGCCAAGCCAGAGTCGGATTGATTTCTTCGTAGAGCTCGTCTACTTCTATATCGATCACCCCGAGCACACCACGACGCGTTTACATGGAAGACCAAAAACTCAAGTCCCTAGTCATTATCGGTGCCGGAGGGCATGGACTGGAAGTACTGTGGCTGGCGCGGAATATGAACAAAATCCAGCCGACCTACAAAGTCATCGGATTTTGCGACGACAACATTGACCTCAAAGACAGCCTCATCCAAGGCCTTCCCGTGTTGGGGACTCCCGAATCGGTTGCCGAAGCCTATGATGACTCGCTGTTCTACCATTTGGGAATCGGCGACAATGCCACCCGCCAGAAAGTTGCAGAGCGAGTCGACTCGCTCGGTTGGCAGGCGGAAACATTGATCGACCCTTCCGCGGTGGTCGCTGACGATCTCATCATCGGCGCGGGGTGCTATGTTGGAGTCTGCTCAAACATCTCCCCTGCTGCCACCATCGGCAACCACGTCATCGTCCACAACCAGAGCTCCGTCGGGCACGACACCGACATGGCCGATTTTTCCCAAGTGGCTCCAGGCGGCCGCGTGCTCGGGCACGTTACCATTGGAAACTGTGGCTACCTTGGATCCAATTCCGTCGTCTACCCCGGCAAATCCGTAGGATCCCACGCAGTCCTCGGCGCCTGTTCATTCTCGATTTCAAACATCCCCGACCACTCTGTTGCGATCGGTGTTCCCGCTCGTCTTCGATCGAGACCCGCCCCCAGCAAATCCATTCTCCAATGAAACTCGAACCACTCCGCCCGATCATCGCCGACATCTTCGAAATCGACGAGTCTGCCCTCGAAGACGACACTCCCTTCCAGGCCCAAGGGACCTACGACTCTCTTCGGGTGGTCTTGCTCATGGCCGAACTAGAAGACCACCTCAACCTGACTGTCCCGCCCGAGATGGCCGGCAACCTGAACAGCATCCAAGACATATATGACTACGCTCGGAAAGAAGGCGTAGATCTACCATCGAAATGACTGTATCCATCCAGGACATGCATTACTGCCTGGCACCGGACCGACTGACCGATGCCGAGCTTCTTCGCACATTTGACGAGAAGCAACTGCGCTCGATCACCAAGATGTCCGGAATCCACACCCGCCGCATCGTACCGGCTGGAGTCACCGCTTCGGACCTCGCCTTTGTAGCAGCCGAACGCCTCCTTGCCCGCGGAACCGTCAACCGAGACGAAATCGACCTTCTCATCTTTGCGAGCCAAACACCTGACCACCAAATCCCAGCAACCGCCTGCGACCTCCACGGACGCCTCGACCTCAAGCCCCAGTGCGCTGCTTTCGACATAAACCTCGGGTGCTCAGCATATCCCTACAGCCTCGCCGTGGTCCATTCGATGCTGGAAACAGGCCTGGCTCGGACAGCGCTACTCTGCAATGCAGATGCCGTCTCCACCCTGCTCCACCCAAAGGACCGAAGCCTCGTTCCACTCCACGGGGATGGCGCCGCAGTCACCCTACTCAAAAAAACCGATGAGTCGGCGGGGTTCGATGGATTCCTAATGGGAACCGATGGGAAAAGCAGCAGGGAGATCTCGATTCCCGCCTCGGGCATGCGGATTCCCCGATCTCCAGAAACGCGAAAGGAAAGCATCGACGAATCCGGGGGCGTCCACACTCAGGAAAATCTCTGCATGAATGGCCCCGCAGTATTCCACTTTTCGTTAAAGGCCATCCCCAAAGCCATTAACGACTACCTCGCCTCTCACGACCTCACCCTCGACGACCTCGATCTCGTACTTCTTCATCAGGCGAACAAAACCATGGTCGACCTCATCTACAGGGCACTGCGCATCCCTCCTGAAAAACGATTCTATTTCATGGAAGACATCGGGAATCTCGCAGGGGCCTCTACACCCATCCTCTTGAACGAAGCTTGGCGCCAGGGACGGATTAAAGCCGGGCAGCGAGTTCTCCTCGCGGCATTCGGAAACGGCCTCTCCTGGAGCGTAACCTCGCTCGTATGGCCATCCAGCATACCCGACGCCAACCCCGCATCGGTCGAGTTCGACGCAACTCTTCTCACAGACACGGCAACCTCCCCGAGCGATTAACCGAGCGAACCCATGACCCACCTCCTTCGGCTGCAGCCCATTTTCCGCGACATCCTGGACGACGATCGCCTAAACCTCTCTGAAGACTTCTCGAAAGAGCAATGCGAGGACTGGGATTCCGTGGCAACCGTACAGATCGTCCTCGCGGTGGAAGAAGAATTCGGGGTTCAACTCCCGACTCGGCTCGTAGGAAATCTCCACAGCGTCCGGCAGTTACTTGACGAACTCGCGAACTAGGCTTCCGAGAAAAATGGCTTCTCTCACACTCAACCCTGAGCAACTCCTCGACTTGCCCGAGAGCCCCCTCGCCGCCTTGGTGGCGGCATCGGGTGCAGCAGCCATTCTCGAGACCTGGGCGCCACTCCTTCCTCAACTGACACTGATCGGCCCGGACTTCATTGGCAGCTTTCTCAACCGCATTGAACAGGAGAAATGCGTCGAAGACCTAGTCACACACGGCTACCTCGCCGCGGACAGCTCATGGTCGCAATCTCCTCGGTCCCACTGGTTGCAGGCTCGGCTCCTCCGCGCTACGGGCAAACCGGCCGAAGCATTTCGGGCATTTGAGCAGATTCTCAAACACGGATCCTCCCTGCCAAGCCAATTCCTCCTGGACGCAGCGTCCACCGCTATCGAAAGCGGCGAATACCCGATGGCCGCTCATTGGCTCTCCCTTGCCACGCGCTACTCTACAGACTTTCACCTCATTCAAAAAGCCGTTCGACTCTATCGTCGCCTCGAAAAATCCGGCCCCCTCGACGACCTCCCCACTCTCCGCATTGCGCTACTACTCGACACCGCACCCCAGTTGATCGAGCCGATTTTGAAGGCAAAAGGGTATGCCGCCGGCATCCACCTCGAGATTTTCTCCGCCGACTACAACGGGGTAGATCCCCTCCTGTTTGGCGACCGCACACCCCTCCTCGATTTCTCCCCTGACATCGCGATCCTCCAGCTCAACTACCGCCAACTGGAAGACCTCCACAAAGGGGAAACGCCCACCGAATGGGTCTCTCGGCAAGCCGAAAGAGCCCGGCGACGGTGGAGCCTACTCTCCCTGGAAAGAACCTGCCGCATCCTGCAACACACCTGCGACCTCCCCCCATCCCCCTCCGACGGAAACCTTTCGACCACGGCACCACACGGACTGTCCCACCGCATCCACCTTCTCAATGCGGCCCTTCTCAAAACCGTCCCCGAGAACGTGAGTATCGTTGACACTCAGCGACTTCAAACGAGCGACCCGAGCCAAACTTGGAACGACGACCGACTTTGGTATATGGCGCGCCAGCATCCTGCCCCCGAATCCATTCCAGTACTCGCCGATGAATACATCGCTCTTGCCCGGGCCCACCTCGGCTACACGAAGAAAATCATCGTTCTCGACCTCGACAACACCCTCTGGGGCGGAGTGATCGGGGAAGACGGCATTGAAGGGATTCAAATCGGTACCGAAAGCCCCGAAGCCGAAGCCCACCGCAACTTTCAGATCGCCCTGAAACAACTCCGCGACCGCGGAATCCTACTCGCCGTCTCCTCCAAAAACAACGAAGCCGACGCTCGCCTCCCATTCGAGGCTCACGACGGCATGTACTTGCAACTGGAAGATTTTGCGGCCTTCCAGGCGAATTGGAACTCCAAGGATCAACAACTGCGCTCAATCGCTGAACGCCTCAACCTCGGACTCGATAGTTTCGTATTTGTCGACGACAATCCCGTAGAGCGGGAGTGGATACGAAATCAACTCCCAGAAGTAACCGTCATCGATCTCCCCTCCGATCCCAGCCAATTCACAAGTGCCCTCCTAAAAGGCCGCTGGTTCGAGGCCCTGGCAATTTCCGAGGAAGACAGAAGGCGTAGCGAAATTTATCGCCAGCAGGCCGAGCGGAAAAACGCTCAACAACATTCGTCCTCGCTCGATGAATACCTAGCCGGCCTCCAGATGATCGCCCGCAGCGGTCCATTCGATGCGGCCCACATCAACCGGGCCGCGCAACTCATCCAGCGTACCAACCAATTCAATCTCACCTCTCGCCGGCACTCCAAAGAAGTTCTCCAGCAGATATCCGAAGACTCCGATACTTACTGGACCCGATGGTTCTCCCTTCAGGATCGATTTGGCGACAATGGGATCATTGGCCTTATCATCGCGAAAATTGGGGGATCCCAATGGACGATCGACACCTTCCTCATGAGCTGCCGGGTCATTGGCCGGAGCGTTGACTCATTCATGCTCAACACCCTTGTCGAAGCTGCTAGATCTTCAAACGCTACCCAGATCAACGGTCTGTACTCACCCACCCCCAAGAATCAACTAGTCGCGGAGTTCTACCCCTCCCATCAATTCGTGAAAGGCGACAGCGTGGGTGGAGAGACCTCTTTTCAATTAGACATTGAACAATACATGCCTGATGCGACACCGATCAAGGTCGGCTGAGAGGCAGAGGGTCGTTTGCTGAAGCTGCAGGCCACGTGGATGGCCAACGGGGCGACTACAGTAACTCTGTAAATTTCAGTGCAGTGTATTTTTGAAATTCTTGAGACGCCCGCTGAACTCCTTCGACTAATTGGATTCTATCCAGGCTCTGGAGTGAACCTAGGCCTGCGTTTCTACTCGAAGATCCCAGAGAGATCCCACCTCCGAATTCACGGCAAACCCGATCCGCATTCGTGCCTTCGGGTCCAAAATAGAGAATGGGTAATCCTAAATGCAGATAGGTTGCGTACTTGCTCGGAGAGAGGAGGCCCTTCCGTTCTTCACGCATGAGGACTAAACCCAATCCGACCTCACGGGTCCGGACCCTTTCAATCAGTTCTTCGTCCGAGAGTCTTCCAAGATGCTCCCACGAAAGATTCTGCATACGAGCGCTCAGATCTGAAAACAGCAACCGCCCTTTCTCTCCGGTCCCGACCGAAAGCAGCTTCAGCCTCTTTCCATCTTCCGCCCGGCAGGCCAACCACTGCTCGAATTCCCATAGATCCTCTTCACCGCCAACATTGCCGCAATAGAGGATCGTCGGAGCGTCCATTTCGCCCACGGGGCCCGCCAAGCTCCTCAAACCTTCGCCCGAAGAAAGACTCTGGTTCCACGTCGGAAAGACCTCGATATTTGGATGCGATGAAAGGCGGTGAGCTACTTTTGCCATCGCCTCGTCGGGAACGATCACTCGCTCAAAAGCGTTCTGGCTCCAACTGTCCCATTTCCGCAGCAGTGAGGCCACCCATCTTCCGACTACACCCTTTTCCTCGAAACCCCTGGCTTCGATTTCAGGATGGTAATCCAAAAGCCACAGCACTCCGGGTATTTGAAACGCTTTCACCCATAGCGCCGCCCAAAGCTGAATCCCTGGAGGCGTCGACCGTACCAGAACCTTCGACGGTCGCTGGATCCCAAAAACGAACGGAAGAGCGCAACCCAACCAGGCCCAGTTAACGAGTCGCGAAAACCCGAATCCGCCTGATTGATAGGTCCGAAATAGTCCTTGGAGATAGTGAACCTGAACACCCTGCCCCGTTAATTCGTTTTTCAACTCGGGGACCATCGTCTCCCGAGAATCCTCACAGAATTCGAAGACGATCAAGATCGACTGTATTTTTTTTCTCAAAGCAAGGATTCACCAGCGGGCGGGTTGCCCAAGCTCTTAATTATCCCTCCCTCCTACAAGAGGACCTCGCGCTCTTCACGATTCCAAACCTTCAATACAACCCCTTTTTCCCGACAAAACTGAATCAACCAATCCAGCTTCTCGGGCTTTAGGCGGCAGAGAATCATAATCTCGTCTATTTTGTTCTCCTGACAAATCTCATCAACTTCCTTGATGGTGCCCAGAACAATGGAACCATGAATACGTCTCCGGCGCAGCCGCACGTTATCATCGATAAAACCATGAACTCGCACCGACCCCATTTGTTCTGGGTGCACCAATCGATAGTCCTGGAGGTAGAGGTTGCCTCGATCTCCGGCCCCATAAAGGAGAACATTCCTTTTTGGATCTTGGTAACCTCCCTTTTCCTCATGGACTGCTGTCAGCAACCATTCGCGGAAGAGATGATTGACCGTACGCACACTGAAGGTGCCAATCTGAACGAAGAAGAGAAACAGAATGGCGAGAACTAAACCCGCTACATCAAAACCGCGGTAGACGAGAGAGCTAATCGCAAACGCTACAATAGTTCCGCTAACCAAACCTATCTGGAGAATCAAAAAGTCCCGGAAACGAGCTTGTGACCAAACCCTCCCGTACGATTTAGAGAAAAATATGCCAGCAAAAGTGGGGGCAACCCAGTAAGGGAAGGAGGACCACACATCCTTCCATGAAATGCAAACGCCCAATAGACTATCTACCAACCAATGGGACAGCAGAAGGGCACCCACAATTATTCCTAGGTCCCAAACCGGGTAGAACAACAGCCCTCTTAAAGTCCTCGCCGGATTCCGAAATCCGTTGGTGACCAAGGTTCCAGTATCCCACAACTCAATTGCAGCCAGGTGACGAACGATCACGAAAACCCCGATCAAAAATGCAATTAACAACAGGCCTAACGCGACCTGAGCTTGAATCACCGAAACTAACCCCACGGTCACAAGGAAGGCATTGCCCGCGTACAGCATCAAAGCGACCTTCCTCTGCGAAAGGCCCAACTCCAACAGTCTATGATGCAGGTGGTCCTTATCGGCACCCATAATTTTCCCGCCACCGGAAAACCCCTCCATCTTACTCAGCATCCTCCGTGCGGAGCGGCGCCACACTGCGAGCAACGTATCAAAGATGGGTACCCCAGCCGCCAACAGTGGAATCCCAAAGCTTACAAGGAGGGTAGACTTACCCCCAGTTTGCATGGACATCGTAGCCAACGAAAATCCGAGAAACATACTGCCGGTATCCCCAAGAAAAATTCGCGCTGGATGGAAGTTATAGCGGAGAAACCCCAACGTCGCCCCAATCAGCGCAAGGAGAACAATCGCGTCCCCCGCCATGCCACGAAAGACATATGACACCAGTAGCCCGATCGTCGAAATAATGGCCAATCCCGAGCACAAGCCGTCCATCCCATCGATCAGATTGAATGCGTTGATGACCGCTAAGCACCATATGATACTAATAATCCAGTCGAGCCAGTACGGCAACGAGAGCCCCAGTAGCCCGGATACCGTCTGACCCGATATGGAGAGGAATAGGCAAATCGCCGTAAACTGGGCCAGAAGCTTAACTCCTGCAGAGATCCCCTCGCTATCATCGTAGTAGCCGATAAAGACCAAAAACCCGCTCCCGGCAGCAAAGGCCTTCCACCACTCAAAGCCCATTGCGCCTTTGAAATCTGGCCAGAAAATAAAATAGCACGCCAACACCGCAAGGTGGAAGGCAATGAACACCGCAATCCCACCCGCTCGCGGAATCGGCTTGGAGTGGATTCGCCGGTCTTCATCCGGCACATCAACCATCCCCAATCGCGGAGCCAATCCAATCATCAATGGGGTCAGAACATATGAAATGACCAACGCCACACCAAAGGTGGCAATGTACTTCCAGAGATCGAACAGTTCCTGGTTAACGGTAGTCAACATTACGGCTGAAGGCTTGGAGCTGAAGGCAGAAGACGGAAGGATGGAAGCGGGAAGTGGAAATAGAGACCTACTACGTTCTGCAATAGGGGAGATTGCCTACTCCAAAGAGCTGGAAAAAGCAGTGATTCTTGCAGATAAGACCCGCAATCGTCCGAGCAGGGGATCGATCTCATTTCGTGAGAGAAGACCTTGTCTTGAGAAAAATATCAACATGTTTGCATCTGCAAACACCCGCCACCGCGCATTGTTTGAGAAAGCCCGCCGACCGACTCCCCGAACCATCGGCAATATCGCTCGAAATACTCAACTCCGCCCTACGCATTTAGCGTTCGAATCAAAACCCACTCGTAAATATCCACCAGTTGCAAGCGTTCAGCTTTCAACTCCGATGATCCCAACAAACTCTCGCACCATTTCCTCCCGCCGGAAAGGACCATCGGTGACGAGGCGTTTGGCGTTCGCCCCCTTGATCGCCAAATCTTCTTCCGAAGTATTCAAAATCTCCCGGTAAACCTGCTCCATTCGATCCACATCCCCGTGATCCACCTGCCAACCGATGTCATGATTCCGCAATACATCGCCGATATGTGACCTCATTGGCCCGAGCAGCAAAATCGGCTTTCCGAGCGCCAAAGCGGAGTAGAATTTGCAAGGATGAACACAACCCACCATTTCTTCTCCCATCGAAACAAGATGCACGTCTCCCGCCGAAAGAGAATAGCGGATTTTCTCCAAAGGCTGATAGGGCAAGGAATGCAAATTCGGCGCGTTATGCTCACGGGCGGCTATATCCACCTCGCCCTTCCGCTTACCCCCACCCACAAACAGGAATTCTCCCCGTGGATCGTCCTTCAACCGCACCGCAGCCTCCAAATAGGTCGAAATCGGATGCGCGATCGAATGATTGCCCGAATACAAGAAAACCCGCTTTCCGGACAGTCCATTTGCTTCCAGAAAGGGGTTCTCCCTCTTCTCCACGGGCTCTAAATATTCATCCATCGGCCACGGCGGCAAGACGCGAAGCGCCGATCCTGCGCCCCCTACCTGCATCCGGTCTCCTGCCTTCTTTCTCAACCCATCCGCCATGTACCGATCCAGTGCGATCACACTCTTCGCCTTCTTCAAAATCCCTTTCATGTAGAGATCAAAGATCTTTACCAGAGGATGTTTTTCCGAAAACGCTCCAAGCTTCACCGCCTGATCCGGGTTCATGTCCATGACCCAAAAATGAATTGGCACCCGGCGAAACAACGAAATCGCCCAAGCCACCACTCCCCCCATGGGCGGAGAGGTGGTTACCAAAATCGCATCCAGTCGCCGGGAGAAAATCCCCCGCAAGAAACATTGGATGACAAAGGACAGCTGCCCCAACAAACGGAGCGCAATGCTTCGCTTCCCAAAAGAGGACCAGGGCAACCGCTTGATATGCACCCCATTGATATTCTCATAATCGGGATACTTCTGCCGCGGATCATCGTATCCCCGATCCGCCGCATACACTTTTACGTACCACCCGTCTTTCACCAAGGCCTCCGCTGTATCGAACATGTACTGCCCCACCGCCGCCGGATCCGGGACGAAGACTTGGGAGATTAGAAGGATGTTCTTGGAAGGTGATTTAGGCATCAGGCGAGAGAAGGCAGAGATTTTGTAGGCACGATTACAGACGTGTGACAAGAGGGAAGAGCGCCGGAGGCCCGGATATGGGATGGAGCGCGTTCTCGCGCGGATGCAAAGCGGAGAAAGTTTTAGGTGGGAAGGTGGGAAAGTTTGAAAGTTGGAATGTGGCTACCGGTGGCCTCCGAATTCGGTTCGGGGAGGGCTTTGAAACCTGGAAAGAGGGATAGTCTCTTGCCTCTGCTCTGATATCAATCTTTCTTCATGCAGCATGAGCCAATTGCCACACACATCCAAGCAACGTCCTCCACTGATCCGTGCCATAAACGCGCCTCTAGGCTTTTATGTACTAGCACTCCTGATAGTCGAAATCTTTCTTGCTTCGATACTCATGTCCGTCGACTTGCCACCGGAACTCAAGGCCACCGGACTCTATGCCGGTGTCGGGATGTTCGTCCTCGTACTGGTGGTCGTCAGTTTCCTCGTCTGGCAAAAACCCGAGAACCTTATCTACGACAAAGAGGCGCACTTGATGGATGAGGAGTGAGACGGATAGGTCGGACCGTAGCCACGGGAGTTATGCAAGAAAACCCGTGAATCCAATGCAAAAGGAGAAAGACCGTTGAGCGATTAACCGGCGAGCCAATTCCCGAAACACCAAATTCAATCAAAAACGATAAACAAACGTTTCGATATCAGGTCCAAATTGCTCTTCAACAAATTTAGGGGAGCATCCGTCTAATGCTTACGATAGGCTTCATCTGTGGAGACATTATACCGCGGTAACTTTGCCTGTATCCCTATCTTGTCACAAATAATTCGAAAGTATTCCTCCATACTCTCCTGTCGTCCGACAAAATCCAGAACCTTGTATCCCTTAGCATCGAAAATGTAATCTCGCTGAAAAGCGGGCTTATCCACATTAGCATACTGCCATTCGCAAAATTCTTCAAATCCAACAAATCCTTGAAGAAACTTATACTGCCAATGGCGTGGATTCCTACGCGCGTATTCATAATTAGAATAAACCCACGCCCAAGGACTACGAAAAAATGCAAACGAAAAGTATTAATCAATTACTTGCGGGCCCATTGTTTCCCGCAATTTCGGACCACGAATATGATCATCATACGGATGAGGCATAAAAGCAATACGGCCGCGACTGTATTGCTTGAACTTTGTAAAGATTTTCAACTGATAACGATAAGGAACTACATTATTCAGAGCTCTTTGCCAAGAGGTAGCAGCATAGGGCATTAGAGCATTTGCGATGCTCTGTCCGCCCACCTTAGGAACATGCACAAAAATAAAGTTAAATTTCTCCGAAATGATCATAAGATACTTAAAAAGTTAAACGCTCTCTTCCGCCAAACCAAGTAGCTTCGAACGAAACCTCTCAAAACTTAAATAATCACAGGCCCACTCTCGAGCCGAATCACCCTTCTTACGAATTTCTGAATCAGGGGCATCCGCAAAAGACGAAATGGCCGAAACAAATTCCGCCTCTTCATCCGTACCGAGACACCATCCAAAATCCGAGCCTTTCGGAAAACTGAATTGCAAATCATTTCCCATAGACAGGATTACCGGCAATCCCGCGGTCATTGATTCTGCTGCTGTGTGATTGAAGTTTTCACGAAAAGACAGCGAAACGTATCCATCAGAACCAAGCAAAACCTCCAACCGCTCTTCCCCAAAGACAGGACCTAGAACATGAACCTGTTTCCCATCCAACGCGCCCGCCGCTTGCTTTAACTGTTCCTCGGAAACATCATATTCAATTCCCGCTAAAACCAAATGAACTGTTTCCTGAGGATTGGCCGATTTGAAAGCTTCAATAGTTTCCAAAGGTCTCTTCATCGAATGATAACGCCCAAAGAATAACAGAATTCGGGAATCGCGATCAATCCCCAACCGTGAGCGAAGAGATTCTCGAAATTCCTCCCGCCGAGAAACATCAAGCGGTTCAACGGGCCAATGGACAACCCTCAGGTTGTCTCCCTGATAGAGCCCGGCCATCTTATCACGCTCCCGTTCTGTCGCAAGAATTACAAAACGCGCATCATCAAAATACTTTTTTCCTATCAGTTTGTACCAAATCTCCTTTTGCAGTCGGCCATACGAAAACACCCAAGGATCCATACTCCCGTGAGGAACAGCCCAGTAAGGAATATTTTGTTTCTGGGCGATCTCTCTACAAAGGATATTTTGACCACGAAAGATCATGTGGCAGGAAATTAGAGACGCATCAGAAAGAAGATTAACCAATTTCATTTTTGCTGCGCCGCAAAACCAATGCTGCTGTTTCGTAAAAACGTACTCTGTATTCGATCCTCGATCTCCGACACTTTCCCGTCCCTTGACGGTCGGAGAAACAACGACCCCCCCAACAGCCTCTCTAAATAGATTAACCGTTTTATACGGTCCACCAAGGTCAGAAAATGAATCCGGCAACAGGAAGCGAACACTCCTCAAACAATCAACTCCCATGTTTGCCTTTTGCCTGAACCAAATCCCCCAACCTCTTACCCCGATATTTAACAGTCATAAAAAGCGATCTAATATAAGAAAAGTTTAATATCCTAAATACTTTAACCAAAAGCAATCCAACCCTTCTTTTTAAATTTGAAACGCTCGGATAATACATATTTTTATAGAGTTCATTTTCACGTAACATCCGATCTGGGACTGAACCATAGGCAGAATTTAACGAACCTGATGTTTTCGCATCCACGTGAAGTCGGAGCGCCCACAAATAGACAGGTATTCTGATATAGGAATACCCGGAAGAAGCCATTCTCCACCAATACTCTGTGTCCATACAATAATGAAAATCTGTTCGGATCGGACCTATTTTATCATAGACCTCGCGTTTAAAAATCGTACTGGGACCAAAAACATTCAAAACACCAAACTTTAAAAATTCATTTTCAAATCGGCCTGATTCACAACATTTACTGATACGGGTTTCTGAATCTACATAAACCATGTTTGCTGCATACCATTCCGACTTCTTTTCTTTAATAAACCGCAAACAAAAAGCCATTGCCCCCGCACAAAATACATCGTCAGAATTCAGCCAGGTAAAATATTCTCCACGAGCATGAGAAAAGCCTTTATTCAACGCATCACTTTGCCCGCGATCAGGCTCTGATATAACAGCAGAAAACAAATCCTCATTTTCACGAACTATCTCCATAGTCTGGTCAGTGCTAGCACCATCAACAAATATATATTCTATTTCGTCATGTCTTTCCCGACGAAGACTATATATACATTCGTGCAAATACTTCTCACTATTATAACTGGGAACAACAACAGAAAGTAATGGCCGATTCATATCTTATACAAAATGCGGATCAAGAGAACCATACAAACAGTTAGCCTCATTCAAAAGATCCTTACATTCGGCTTCTATAATTTTTTTAATTTTCTCGGCTTTTTCCCTCTTTTTATCATTAGGAATAGAAAGCTTTTCAGGATCACTGCCACCATGAACTCGATTCCATTCTACAATCTTCTTCACGGACCAATCCCGCTCTGAACCGGACCCTTTTGGAACAGAAAAATCAGTCCCAAATCGAGAATTCAAAACCTCGACAGCTGAACCAATACCACAACCAAGAATCTTGTCGAAAGAAATAACAACCAAGCGATCGGAGTATTTTAAAACTGGCTTATAAAACGAAATATAATCCAACAACAAAGCTTTTGGATCCCCTCCCTTTTGCATAACCATCAATGAAGACACACAATCAAGAGGACGTCGTACAATCACCATACATGGTATATTTCTTTTAATCGCATATTTAACATGTGCAATGACATGCAGATGATGCCCGACCTTAACACTGCGTTTTTGCGCATAAGAATACACATAAACACTGCTTGTATTCGCACTTCTCGGAAAACCTTCAATAACAACTTCAGTTCCCTCACGCGCTCGTAATCTTTTAACATTTTTCCGCCACCCTAATACAAAAAAATACAAGAATGGACTACTACGAACAACACGACGAATTTTAGCGAACACAATATTTAATAACATATCAAACCCTCAAAACTTTCTTTTCGACATTCTAAATCCTCCAACATATAAAAAAGGACTAAATTCATTACACCTCATTAAATAGATCGCTAAAAACAATCCGATCGTCAACCTGTGCTGCACACCAAACGGGGAAAATAAATAGGCCCAAAAAAATGATGCAAAAAGGTAGATTAAAACCGGAGCTAATCGATCATCTTTCTGAATCAATAATATAAGGTCTTTCAACATCCAATATCCAATCACGAGCAACGAAAAGGCTGCTAATATTCCGTTTTCCATCCATGATTGAAACAATATCGAATGGCCGGGACTGGAAATAATTCCTGCTGTTGACAAACTAGACAAATCTTTAGCGCTAGTTCCTACGTAAGCTACCGCATCATAGTAGTAGTCGCCCAGCAACCAGGCATTCCAAGAACCGTATCCAAATATCGGATTGTCCATTATCGCTAAAATCGCACCAAAAACACGTGTTCGACCTCCAACAATGATCCCGAGTATACTATCTCCAAAAACCGTATCAGTTTGATCGATTAGCTTATTTCGCTGATATTCACCAAGCCATCCCTCACTGGCAAGCATTATATAGGCTTCATATATCAACCAACACGCTGATACACCTAGTATCACAAACATCATCAACTTCTTCAAACTAACTCGACCTAATCGATTCACTCCCCTCTGATTCCACCATATTAAAGCTACAATCAGAGCATTAAACATCATTAGCGCAATATTACTTCTCGGAGCTCCAAACACTCCCAAAAGAACCCCGCATACCACAAAAAAGAACACTGACACCCATCGACTTTTCCCATACAACAAAGCCGCCAAGGCAACACATATTGAGATTACTATCGGAGCTATTCCATACGCAACAGAATCATAGCCACCCGAAGTAATACGTTCAACTGTCCAGGCTTGTGGAAAGAAATAATTTTGAAACGAAGCTAAAATCATACCGACAAAATAGAGAAGAACAGCCCTAGACTCTTTAAACAACACTCCTATAAAAAAGAACATCCAAAGCATACACCAAATGGGCTTTGCCAAAGCCTTAAGAAAGCGACTAAAATCAAGACCATTCACTAAGTCCGATAACAATATACTAAATGCCCATATGATCAACACGGCAAAAACCGGAACTAAAGCACTCCAAAACCTTTTCAAAGGGACCCCTTGGAGAACCAAAGGCAAAAGCAAAAAAGCTAATAATTCACTAACAGGAATTCGCGCAAACAATACTAAATCATATCGGGAAGTCGCCCCTACGAAAAAAAGTAACACAAACAGCCACATATGCCGACTTCGAATTTTGTCTCTATCCATTTTTAAATAAAATTTTCTTGTATAGGCCCATATATGACAAGGCACATAGACTTGTTGAAAAATCAACACTTCTTGACACACATTTTTCTCGAATCATCGAACCTGCTACAGTTGAACGTTTAATCAGGTCTAACCCTTTCTTCACGACGGCTGAATAGTCTCCAGACTCAACAACCTCTCCTATATCTTTCGAATTAACTATTTCCTCAGATCCGGAACCACCAAATACGACAACGGGCGTTCCCGAGGCTAAACTTTCAACGATCGTTTTCCCGAAAGCCTCCTGAGGCGAGGGAGCTAAAAATACATCCGCTGCTGCATAAACAAGATTCAGGTGATTACGACTATTAATATAGCCAAGATCGATAACATCACCAGCCTCCTTACACCCATCACCTAAAGCTCCGAATCGAACGACATCAAAGTTTTCTGCACTATTATTTCGCACTAAAGAAATTGCATTTAGCAATTCTCCGTATCCTTTCAAAATTGAATGAACACGACTAGCACCCAACAATAAAATTGGTTTACCAATAGGCAACCCTAACGTTTTCCTAGCCTCGATTCTATCGATTGGCTGAAAGTGTTCCGTATCAACACCATTCCAGATCATGTCGACTTTCACACCTTTTAAGGCGGAAGCACTCTGAGAACATTTTTGCAACCATGGACTTATTGCAACCGGATAAAAAGCATCAATTTCAGAGTAATGCAAAAATTTTCGTCTCCAATACTTTCGACTTATATCGTTTTCGTTACTTGATGAAAGAATCGGGCAACTGCCACATTTATCCAGATATCGACAACAATCCCAAGAATAATGACATCCCCCAGTGAATGGCCACATATCCCGAAAAGTCCATACAATCGGGACTCCAGCATTCTTCAATGATCTAATGTCTACGTAGCCCGTATTGATATAATGCAGATGGAGAATATCGGCATTTGTTCTCCGCAAAAACCCCTTTAGACTTACACCTGAAACACCAGAAGAATAGTTTCGAACCGGTTTGATGTTTCTCATTTTCAAAGGTAGGCGATCCAGTCGGGACAAAATCTTAAGCCACAATTCGGATACTCCATCAAATCTGAATTCCTTCACAGCATTCCCATACGGTATTCTCGACCCATATAGCTCGGAATCAACGCCTTCAGAAAGCAATGCACGATGCAACCAGCGGGCTCCTTGTCCCGCACCACTCTCAAGATTACCCGCAGCTAATTGGACTATTTTCATAAATTTTTATTCATCTTTATCCGTAGGTCGTTCGTTCTTAGTGACGGTCTGTTTGAGGTAGTTGTTCAGGTATTGCTTCGCGCTTCGCTTGAGCGTCCTCCCGTTGGTCGTCGAAACGTCCGGGTTGAGTTCTGGACTGTAGGAGGGCAGGAAGATCAGTTGTTGATGTCGCCTTCGGCTCGGTACGATTCGGTGGCGATTTTCTTCGAGCAATTGCTTGACTGGTTTACTGTGGTGGACGCGGAGATTGTCGACGACCATGTAAATATTTTTTTTGCGAAACTTGATCATCTGCCTCAGAAACTTCAGGAAAATGTCCGAGTAGATTAATTTCCGCAGAGGCATCCGCTGCATCCTGCCCTGCCTGTTTACGGCATTGATAAAGCTCGAATGATAGCGTTTTACACTTTGGCGCACTGCGGGCATCTTCCCTTTGGGCGAGACGACTCCTCGATAGTGACATTCCGGTTTGAATGCCGTATCGTCGGCAAACCTGATCACTGCCTTCTCCTTTTTCGTTTGTTTCTCGTGGGCGAGATACCGCTCCCGTTGCCACTCGCGCACCTTCCCGGAAGACTACTCATAGGCCTTTTTACGGGTTGTTGCGGGGTGAAATCCCAGCGCACATGCACGCTACTCATCGCAGTCAGTTCGTAGCCCACTCCAAAGCACAGCTCAATCAAGTCCCTCACTGTCTCACGGCTCCAACGAGCAAACTGGAGCTTCAAAGGGTCGGACGTAAACTTGCGCTTGGCACCATATCTCCTTCCGCTCCTTCTCTTCCATAAGGCTTGCCAGCCTTCGGTCTGGCACCCTTTCCACCATTCGTTCACGATAGAAGGATTTACCCCAAGCTTTCTCGACACCAGCACCTGTGTATTTCCCGATTTCAAACCTCGAATCGCTTGGCGTCACTGTTCCTATCGTAGGTCCAGGTTCTCCTAACCACTTTTTTTACCGCCTTTTGAATAGCAATATTACGGAAGCAAATAATTACCATACAAAAAACACCAGATACAGGATTCCAAGACTTCAAGAACCTACAAGATCTTCAAAAATAGAATATATACGTGCCAATCGATCGTTTTTTAACATTTCGTCACTTTTTGAAAAATCCCAACCATTCGAAGGATTTAACAAAGCCAACTGTATATATTCTGCCATACTCACATAATCAAATTCCCGCACTAGATAACCATTTTCGCCATCAAAAACAACTTCCGGTATTCCACTATGAATTGTAGAAACCACAGGGATATTCATTTTTAGCGCTTCAAGAATTGCGACCGGAAGCCCTTCTTGATCTCCGTTCGAAGCTGTAACACTATGCTGCACAAAAACTGAGCTCGAAGCAATAACCTCAAGAACCTCTTCATGCTGAAGAGCACCTAATAATTTCACATTTTGACCAATACCCAACTCCAGCACTCTTTGCTTCACTTGCTTAAACAGAGGACCATCCCCTACATAATTTAACACTACATCAGGATCCATTTTACAAACTATCGAAAACGCTTCGAGAAGTGTCAGGGGAGATTTTTTTTCAACCATTCGGCCAACTGCGGCAACTTGTCTAACGCCACGGCCTGTCTCCCCTCTATTTTTAGGTTTTGTGTATTTTGGAAAACATGGAATTACATAAAAGTTTTTGGCAATTCCGCAACTTATTTTTAGTCGTCTAGCTAAATGATTCGAAGGAACGATTATTTCGCTTTTCGGAAATTTAAACAATTTTTTAATTTGAGCAACATAAAAGCCGGAAGCCAATGCCGCGGAAGCATCGGCTCCATGAAAATGAACGACAAGAGGCACATCCAAAGCTTCCGCAACATTCAATACCTTGACACCAAAGGTTCCGAATTCAGCGTAAATCAAATCGGGCTTTGAATTTATAATTTTTCTTTTGCAAACAATTGAATCCACATAGAGTCGATACCTTTCGACAAACCTATATTTTGACGGCAAAAACTTTTCAACACCCCCCAACAACCTCCCCAACAACCTTCCTAAAAGAGGGACCTTTATTAATTCAATTTTTAAGTCAACACCTCCAACTTCCAGTACGTTTTTTTTAAACGTATAGATCGTTAAATTTGTCATACCCGAAAGACCATTTGCCAAATCTCGGACAAAAGTTTCACTTATAGGATAGAACGAAGGACAAACGTATGCAATTTTCATGTTTAGATATATTATAACGAAATGCCGATCCGATCTATACGCCTTTTTCTAACCATTTGACACACCTTTCTTTGCACTCGACTTACAATCCGTTTACTGATCGACATCCTCTCAATTGGATATTTACTTCGATCTCTTTGCACACTTCCGATCCGAGCAATCGTGGCATGGAAGTATTGATGGGGAGCACGTGGGAATCGAACATGAGCATACGATGTGATATATCCATTTAAATCCGATGCCAACACATCCAAATCTCGAACTGTAACATCCTCATCCACTACCTGCAGCCCCTCTCCTCGTTCACGCAAATAATTCTGATGTTGCACTGTTGGACAAGTTAATGCGACTATTCCTTCAGGTTTTAGCAAACCCTTCAACTGATAATGCAATTTTGACCTTAAATCAGTTGGAATATGTTCATATACATCTGGAAACAAAATTAAATCCCAACCATCTTCTAAGTTTTCAGATATAATATCACACCGTCTGTATTCAAGATTGTCATTTGCAAACAAACGGCATGCCAAATTGATGTTCTTTGAGGAAATATCGACGCCTAAAACTTTGTCTGGTTTAGATCGATTTTTTGCAAGCTCGAAAGTTACATCTCCGATCCCGCAGCCGACAACTAAAATGTTTAACCCACTTCTATTGATCAAAGTTTGAAAAAAGCTGAGTTGTTTTTGGACCCGAAGATTCCCATAAACGTAGTCTTTAAGCAATCGATCATTAAATTTATCATAAAACTTACTTATCTCATCTTTTGTTTTCATAATATATATTCCGGCTTATACCTCCTAACAATCTCGAGGATCAAACTTAAATTCCTCGAACCAAAAAATTTTTCCCAATTATCCACCATTTTTCCAGGTGGCTGATATTGCACATCTACACAACTACGAATATCGTTACACACAGGAAGACCTAACCGTCCACATAACGATTCAATATATTCTTTTTTATTTTCACAAAATTTTTTATAGCTAACAATTATTAAATCGGACTGATTTTCAATTGATATTTGCTCACACATTAATGCTCGCTTTACTAATGAGCAACTCGGAATGGGATCACCGTGCCCAAATAATTTTCCTTCGACAACATCTCTCCATTCAGGATTAAAACGGATTTCAAGATCTTCATAAAATCTATTCTTTTGCGGACCTAAATCACCAGAAAGACCCAAGCGATTGAGAATACTCCGAGTATTCTCAATCGGGTCACGCAAAACAAAAACTATTCGTTTAGATCGAAAGCTGTCCTTAATTTCAGGAATGTGAAAACTGAGACCTGGCTCTTTCACAATATCCTTAGCCCAACAAGAAGGATGTCTCTTCACAAAACTACTCAGGCTATTCTCTCCTTTTAAAATTCTTCTCTCTGAGAAGGGGTAACGAAACAAAAAATCATTTGTCAACGAAGAATCACTTGCCTTTGCTATCAAGCAAGCTATCGCAGTCGTTCCCGATTTTTGATTACCTAATACAACAACTGCATTCGGGTTAACTGTCGCCCTGATATCTTCAGAGAAACGAATCAATCGTTTTCGCGCCCTACTTAATCGATTCCTTATCGTTAATTTCATGTTTTCCCCACACTAACCATATACATTTTTTAAGATTTAAAGATCCATAAATAATAAAACACAAAGCGAAATAACATATTACAAAAGCACAGATTATGAAACCTAAGCTCATCCACATACTTTCGCTAGACGATAGATTTATAAATACTTTCACAACATAAGCAACCCCTATCGACACAACACTTGCAATCACTGGGAACAATTGTGGCTTTATAAAGTCCTTCAACTTCAAATGAGTATTATGAAAACAATAAATAATACTTGGCAACCTTACGATTACAGTAACTATACTAATCGCGACCGCCACTCCTTTAAAGCCCCATGAAATTCCAACCAGCATTCCGATCACTATTAGAGCAGAATTTATAATTCCAAGTCTTAGTTGCCTATTCGTTGTAGCCGTACTCATAAACACCCAACCGGAAGCGACATTCGTCGCTGCGATAAAAGCAGCTGGACTCAATAGTCGAAAAATCTCTGCTGCGGGCATCCATTCTAAACCTAATACAACCATCACTATTACATCCGCGAATGCGAAACTAAAAACCACCAATGGTATAGTAAAGATCGCGACAACTCTTAGTGCATTTGTATAGAGAATTTTAAACTTTACGGGGTCGTTTTGCAATCGAGACAATGAAGGGAGCACTGCGTTCGTTACCGGACTATTTATCTGCTGCATTGGCAACATGAGAAGTTTATATGCATTGGCATAATATCCAAGTGCTTCGGCCCCAACAAATTTACCGATTAAGATATTATCTGCATTCCTCGAAAAGTAGTTTAACAAATTGAATCCAAACAGATTAGTTCCATACGTTAGAAATGGCTTTGTTCCTGCGGAACTTTTAGGCATCTGGGGAATCCAACGTGTCATTATCGGAAGGATGGTGCTATTCACTATAGCTGGAACAACAGGCAACACGACTAGAGACCAAAAACCCCATCCCGAATTGGCCATATAGAGCGCAATGCATACGGAAAAGATTTGCGCAATTATGTCAATGACTGCCAACTTAACAAACTGCATCTTTCGCTGCATCAGAGCACGATGCTGAAGAGACAACCCTTGAATCAACACACCTATCGACAGTATCAAACAGATATCAACAAGGTCTGGTTGATTATAGAATTGAGCAATCAAAGGCGCACAAACCGCAAAGACACAAGCCATCCCGAAACTAGCGAAAAGATTGATCCAAAACAAATTACTAATTTGTTGTCGATTGATCTCAAACCGCTGCACTGTCGCTTGCACAAGCCCAAAATCCTTTATAAAATTTATCAACTGAAGCAAAACAGTAACCATTCCTACTAGCCCGAAATCTCCAGGAGTTAACATCCGTGCAAGCAAAATAGTAGATCCCATTTGCAAAACGAATCGTATAGCCTGGCCACTGACCATAACAAGTCCTCCCCGTGCAGTCCGTTGACCTAGATCTTTTAGATTTTCAGCGTTAGAGAAGTAACAATCGCTATATTTCAAAATATTGAAAATTTAGATGGGAACTAAATAATAGTCTCAAATTATTCAGTCTAATTCGCCAGGTATATCTTTAATTTCACTTAGACTTTGAAATGAATAGAATGACGGTGAAACATAAGTCAGAAGCCAGACGGCTGTCAGCCGATCCAAGTGTGGGTGATTGCGGGCTCTTGGTTGCCGCCGGTTTCGTCATTTAGATCCCGCATCCCCATCTCCCGGTTTAATTGGGAGGGAAGTCGGTCGATCAGAACACGGTGGGAAGGTATCCCGGGGGATTGAGCATTGGAAATCTGGTCGACCAGGCAGAATGGCGGTTAGGCAATGGTAAGGAAGAAGACCGCTATATTGTGGAAATGGGATATGGAAAATGTAAACAGAGGGGCAGACTGATCATCGTCTGATCCCGGATGCTGCGTTCGAAAATTGATCTTATCTCCGCGCTGCTAGGCGCCCTACTCTGCCAGCGCCAGCACCACCTCAGCGATCACGCTTCCCTTGCGGATGGTTTGGAATTTTTGTTTTTTGGCGACGTCTTTGGTTCTGGGGCCGACCTTGTTGTCGATGGGGATCTTGAGAGATTTGTTGGTTTTGAGGACGAAGGATTTTTCTCCGATCCAATCGTCATCGGAGTGGAGATCGAGACCGGCCTCGGCGACAACTGTGGGCTCATCAGGATCGATCTTGTCGGCGAGTTGGTTGAGGGGCTCGCGAAGGAGAGGACGGAGGGCGGCTGAACTGAAAGGGGCGGCGAGGGTTCCGCCGATGGAGGACAGTGCGGTGCTGAGGATCTCGGCGAGGGCGGGATTGAGATTGAATTGAGCTCCCGGCTTGGTGATGCCGACGCGAATCCCAAAGCGACCGTCGACCTTCTCCTTGAGGAGGAGGCGCTCATAGTAGGGAGTGCGTCCAAGGGCGGTCTTCCCCTTGCGCAGGGAGACGGATTGGAATCCGACGCGAGAGCTAATGGCGGGCCGCGGCCAGATGAGCTCGGCGACGATGGTCGCGGAGCGGGCCGAGGAGAACGCGGGATGAGTGAGAGCTAGGGATTTTAGGGAGATTTCCATGGTAGAGCGCCGAAGGCGCGGATGGGGCGCGTTTCGCGCGTAGATCGGATA
>CEOD01031909.1_pt1 | contig 23564 bp, 24 predicted proteins | sample 530341 | NCBI WGS metagenome assembly CEOD01 (sample SAMEA2619950, study PRJEB7988) | marine metagenome | isolation source: saline water (ENVO:00002010), including | reverse complement strand
GTATTTTACCGACGGGATTGTGCTGGGGTCGGTGGAGTTTGTGGAAGCGCAGCTGAAGGAGCTGCCTGAAGGGATTCGGCCGCGGAAGTCTCACGGGATGTTGGGGGCTGACTGGAAGGGGCTTTCTGTTGGGACTGGGCTGCGGAAGAACCTATTTGGGTAGAGTGGGCTGGAGTCCCTTCGTGGGTGCTACTTATGAGTTCGGCGAGGCTTATCGTTGTGGAATCTTCTGTGTCGGATTGGGCTGTGGTTCGCCTTATGGGTTGGTTAAACTGTTGAAGGTCTTGTCACTTTGTTGCCGATCTTAGATCAGCTGTGGGATTTTTCTAGATAATCCGGGCTCTTCACGGATTCTTAAGGTTGGGAGGAGTATAGTGGGTGCACTGCTAATCATGAAGTGCTTCCAAACAATACTAGTACGAGACCCGATAGACCGATGGGGGCGACTTGTCGTCGTTACGCTATCTCTCGTTGCGTTATCCGGGTGCTCGACTACACCTCGGCCGGATCTTTCTCTTGAGAACCAATCGTTACCCGAAAGTTGGAGTAACGGACTCGGTCTTGAGGATGCCCCAATTGCACCGGAGTTGATCTCGATTCAAACTTGGTGGAATCAATTCGAGGATCCGGTTCTGACCGCATTGGTTGAGGAGGCGCTTCGGAACAACCCGGATTTACTGACTGCTTTGTCGAGAGTTGAGCAAGCCCGTGCCGAGCGAGGGTTGGAGAAAGCACAGTTATATCCCTCAGTGGATGGAGGGATATCCGGAGCGGGGTCGCGAATCCGTGACCGCGACACCAATACGACTAGCTCGAGCGAAAGCTATGGTGCCTCCATCGATGCGAGTTGGGAGATTGATCTATTCGGGAAGCAAAGTCGCCTCATAGCGGCTAGCGAATATGAGCTCGAAGTGTCGAAAGAGGATTACTACGCGGCGCAGGTGAGCCTAACCGCAGAAGTAGCAAACACTTACCTCGATTTACTGTCCTCGCGGATGCAATTGGACATTCTCAATCAAAGTGTCGCGAGCCGGGAAGATACCCTTCAAGTGGCGGAGTGGCAGGAGATTGCGGGAGAGGGCGACGTGTTGAACACTCAGCAAGTCAAAGTGCTTGTCGAACAGGCTAAAGCGCAGATTCCGTCGTATCGCCAATCGATCGAGGAGGCGCGCAACGCATTGGCCGTTCTGTGTGGGACGACACCAGCCCTGATTGAAGATCTGCTGTCTGAAGAACAGAAGCTTCCTGAGATTTCGAATGAATTTACAGTCGGGATCCCCGCGGATGTGCTCCGTCAACGTCCGGATGTCCGTTCGGCTGAGAATCAAGTTAAAGCCTCGTGGGCACGACTAACCGCGGTCGAGAAAACTCGGCTGCCATCCCTGACTCTGAATGGATCAATTGGAACTGAAGCCGCCAAGGCGAGCGATTTTTTTGATCCCCAAAGAATCTTCGGTAACCTAATCGCTGGTCTAACGGCACCCATTTGGGATGCCGGACGGATTTCGCGTAGCATTGAGATCCAGCAGGCGGTATTGGACCAATCCGTTTTCGGATACGAAGGTGTTGTTCTGAATGCCTTGGTTGAAGTGGAGAACGCCCTGAGCCGGATAAACCTAAAGCGCGAGGAAATTGAGATACTCGAGCGGGCGGTAGAAGCCGCCACCCTGGCGGCAACGCTGGCGGAATTTGAGTACGAAGAAGGGGAGGAGGACATTCTGACCGTTCTTGAAACCAAAAGAAGCCTATTGGGGTTTGCGCAGTCACTGGTGCAGTCCCAGCAAGACGAAATCTCGTCTTATGTGCAGCTCTACAAATCTCTAGGCGGAGGCTGGTCGGCCATTGAAGGACCAGCCCAAGCTGTCGATGAATCGAACGAAGACCTTAACAATTCTCAGTCATGACCGAACCAACACACAATCAGCCCTCTGAACTGGCCACAATGATCCACGGTGAGAAAAAGAAATACGCCCGCTCTCGAAAGCTCTTGTGGTGGATGCTCGCGGTTTTCTTGCTCGCCGGTACAGGATTCTACTTTTTCTCGCAAAGTCGCTCTGGGGGAGGCGAAGGCCCTACCTTTGTCACGGAACCACTGGCGCGCGGAGACATTCGCAAGACCATTACGGCTACCGGAAACCTTGCCCCAACGAATGAAGTCACTGTGGGTAGTGAATTATCCGGGACAACCCTGGAAGTTTATGTGGATTCGAACGACACGGTTGTTGCCGGTCAGGCGCTCGCTCAATTGGACACGACCGCGTTGGAAAACCAATTGAAAGCGAACCGGGCGAATTTGGCATCGGCACAGGCATCTGTGAGCGAAGCCAACGCCACCTTGGCGGAAGCGAAGGCGGTTTTGGAACGGCAGAAAGAGCTCCGCAAGATCAGTAACGGGAAGATTCCCTCACAGTCAGTAATGGATTCGGCAGTGGCCTCGCTTGAGCGGGCAGAGGCGAATGTCTTGAGTGCGGAGGCCTCTGTTCAGCAGCAGGAAGCACAGGTTCAGATCACTGAGACGGATCTCGCAAAAACAGTTCTACGTTCCCCGACCAACGGAGTGGTTCTCTCGCGTGACTTAGAACCGGGGCAAACAGTGGCGGCTAGTTTCACGGCGCCCGAGCTATTCGTTATCGCTGAGGACCTTACCAGTATGATTCTTGAAGTCTCCATAGCCGAAGCGGACATCGGGCTCGTCGATAAAGGAATGGCGGCTCAGTTCCAGGTGGATGCCTGGGCGCAGCGGACTTATACCGCATCGGTATCAAAAGTGTCCTTTGGCTCGGAAGTTACCGATAACGTGGTGACCTATCCGACCGAGCTCATCGTATCGAACAAAGATCTGAGTCTCCGGCCGGGGATGACGGCGACAGCGGACATTGAGGTGGCCTCCAGCGAAAACGTATTTTTGGTCTCCGTCGCGGCTCTGCGATTCCAACCGCCGGCACCCGATGAGGACGGGCAATCAGCAGCCTCGTCCGGAGGCAGCAAATCGTTCGTGGAACGGCTTATGCCCAGACAACCCAGACGGGGCGCCGGGGGAGGCGGACCCAGGAAGATCAAAGGAAGGCAAAAAACTGCGGCAGCGATATGGGTTCTTTGCGACGGAGCACCGGAGCGGATCCCTGTTTCGATAGGGCTCAGTGACGGCAGCCGGACAGAGGTTTCGTCGGACCAACTCCAGGAAGGAGACGCGGTGATACTTCGGGAGGATCAAGTACGATGACCGAAGAAAAAAAAGAAATGCGCTTAATCGAGCTCAAAGGCCTGACCAAGACCTATGGTCAAGGAGCAGCGGAGTTCGAGGCCCTGCGTGGGATCGACCTACAGATCGATCAAGGCGAATTTTTGTCGATTATGGGACCGAGCGGATCGGGGAAATCGACGCTCATGAACCTACTCGGATGCCTCGATCAGCCTACGACCGGATCCTATTTATATGAAGGAATCGCGGTGGAGGGACTTGATGCGGTCCAGCGCTCGCTATTAAGGCGGTATGCGATGGGATTCATTTTCCAAGGATTCAATTTGCTGGCGCGGACCAGCGCAATTGAGAACGTCGAACTGCCGTTGCTTTATCGGGGAATCCGCAGAGGTGAACGACACGAACTCGCTCGAAACGCACTGCATTCGGTCGGCCTACAGGGGAAGGAGAAAAATTCTCCGGCGGAGCTTTCGGGTGGGCAGCAGCAACGAGTAGCGATTGCGCGGGCGATCGTAACGAACCCGAGCACATTATTTGCGGACGAACCGACGGGGAACCTCGATTCCAGTACGACGCTGGAGATTATGGAGCTCCTCACCCGGTTGAACGCCGAACGCGGAATTTCCGTATTGATGGTAACCCACGAAGACGAAGTGGCTAAGTATGCGCGGCGAGTGATCCGAGTGACGGATGGATTGATTGAAACGGACACCGGAGTGACTCGTGAAAGAGCGGAGGTACTTACATGATCGCGATGTTGGCAAACGCATTTCTAATTGCGCTGAGGGAGATTCGAAGGAATCTGGCCCGGGCATTTTTAACGGTTCTTGGGATCATTATCGGGGTTTCCGCCGTTATCACCATGGTGACCATGGGTGACGGCACGACAGAGGCGGTGAAGAAACAAATCTCGGACCTGGGGAGCAATCTATTGATGCTTCGGCCGGGGGTTGGCTTTGGGCCCCGTTCATCCTCTGCAGGGGTGCCGAAATTCTCCGAAACTGACGTGGAAGCCATTGCGAACCAAATCAGCGGCATCGCGGCGGTGGCTCCCGTTCGGAGTGTGTCGATGAGCACTATCTATCGACAAGAGGCCCGGAGCTCGCAGGTCACTGGCACTAGCATCGACTACTTCGATATCAATAAATGGATCATCGAGGAAGGTCGGATCTTTTCGGATGACGAAGTCCAGAGAGGGGATGCTGTGGCGGTGATCGGAGACACGGTTAGAGAGGAACTATTTGGAACCGAGGATCCGATCGGTAAGAAAATCCGGGTGGGACAAGCGTCCTTGCAAGTGATCGGATTATTGAAGGCGAAAGGCCAAGTGGGCATGGGGGATCAAGACGACACAATCATTGTACCCCTCGCGACCATGCAGCGACGTCTGGGTGGAAAGAGTTCGGCGAGGGACATCAGCCAGATCAGCATATCTGCGGAAGATGATGCAGACAGTGATAGGTTGATCTCAGAAATCTCGCTATTGATGAGGCAGCGCAGGAATTTGCAATCGAATCAGGCGGATGATTTCAACGTGTTCGATACTCGGCAGATCGCGGAAACCCTTAGCTCTTCCACCAAAATGATGACGATGTTGCTCGGGGCTGTGGCCGGAGTGTCTCTGCTGGTTGGAGGGATCGGGATTATGAACATCATGCTAGTTTCGGTTACCGAGAGAACCCGGGAAATCGGGATCAGGCTGGCGATTGGGGCGACTGCTCGCGAAGTGCTCTGGCAATTCTTGGTCGAGGCCCTGACACTGTCCTGTGTCGGAGGGCTGATCGGCGTCGGGATGGGGTACCTATTTTGCATCGTTCTGGCCCCCTTGATACAAGTGGATTTTGTCTTCAATTCGGAAATCAATCTGCTCGCGTTTGGATTCTCGGCACTGGTTGGAATCGTCTTTGGATTTGCTCCGGCTCGACGGGCGGCTCGACTGGATCCGATTGATGCTTTGCGCCACGAATAAATTGGTGATTTTCTAGGAATAGAAATGCGTGTTTTGGTGGTAGAAGATGACTGGGCCCTGTGCCGGAGTGTGGCAGCGACCTTGCGTGATGAAGGGATTGCGGTGGACACTGCCAACGATGGAGTTGAAGGCCTGGCGCTCGGTCGGGAAGGCATCTATGACGCCATCTTGCTCGATGTAATGATGCCCGGATTGGACGGTTGGGAGGTTCTGGAGAAACTGCGAATGGAGTCTTCTGCACCCGTGATGATGTTGACGGCCCGTGACGCTGTACCGGATCGGGTAAAAGGGCTCGATATTGGTGCGGACGATTACCTGACCAAGCCATTCGATAATGCGGAACTCTGCGCTAGGGTGAGGGCACTGATTCGACGATCTGTGGGACAGACCCAATCAGCGATTACAATCGATAAGTTGGTCCTGGACACGGCAGGTCGGACTGTGACGTATGACGGGAAAGAAGTGGAGTTGACCGCAAGGGAATACAGTATCTTGGAGTACCTCGCATTGAACCGCGGGAAAGTGCTGACCCGGACACGTTTGTATGAACGATTGTTTGATGAGCGGGATGATTCGTATTCAAATTTACTAGACGTACACGTATCGAAGCTGCGGAAGAAAATGGGGCCAGAATTGATCAAGACCCGTCGTGGTCATGGTTATTTAATCGAATGAAGATTCCGTTTTACTCTCTACGTTGGCGGCTGCAAGTATGGTATGCGGTTATTCTGTTTCTTACGATTGTGGCACTGTGTTTAACCGCGTTTCAACTGGCGTGGTTGAGCGAGTCCCGTCGGATCGATGCGACCCTGATGGACAGTGAGCGGGATTTGATCCGCGCCTTTTCGCGGAGTCGAGAGTCAGGGGTTGAGAAGAATTCGAAAGGTGAGAACATGTCGCCGCCGGAGAGATTCTTGAACGAAATACGAAACGGGTCATTGGACCCCTCGGGAGATCTCGACGATGCTTATCTCTCGTCGGATCCGGGATTTCGGTTCTATCTATTTGCGGATACGAACGGCAAGGCGCTGTTGCGATCAGAGAACGCTCCAGAGCAGATTGAATTCCTGGCCATACCGGAGTCGGGGGTTTCTGAGGATATTCAAACGATTGGTGAGAACCGCGTGATTCGAAAGTCATTTTGGTTTGGATTACAATCGGCTATCGGAACAAACATTACAACTGAAGTCGAAGAGAGTCAGCGCTTTGCATGGTCTCTGGCGATCTGTGGTGCGGCCGTGTGGATCGTGGGTCTCGCGGGCGGATGGTGGTTGGCAGGGCGTGCGATACGCCCGGTGGAGTCAATCAGTCGGGCAGCGAATGAAATCGCCGATGGCAACCTATCGGAACGAATCAGCGTATCCAAGCGAGAGGACGAACTGCATGAATTGAGCCGAGTGTTGAACCAGACATTCGATAAGATTCAAGATTCGATGGAGCGCGAACGTCGGTTTACCGCCGATGCCTCGCATGAACTGAGAACCCCCGTATCGATATTGCTCTCTGAAACCCAGAGAATGTGCAAACGGACGAGGACCGTACCGGAATACGCGGAGTCGATGGAGGTATGTAACGACGCGGCGGAGAGAATGCGTACCCTGGTCGAGGACCTCTTGCTTCTCGCCCGGCAGGAGAACGCTCAGCTGCGAGCGGAGGGAGAAGTCGTGAATCTATCCGAAGTTGTGGAAGGATCGGTGCGGGATATTTTGCCGTTGGCAACCGAGCGAAACATTAAAATCTCCACTGACTGTGAGCTGGTTCATGTTCGCGGCAGCGTTTCCTCTTTGGCGATCTTAGCGAATAACCTGTTGTCGAACGCGGTGCTGCACCATCCGGGTAACGGGCATGTTCAGGTACGGGTCATTGAGAGTGGGGAGGAAGTCATCCTTCGGGTCACGGATGACGGAAACGGTATCTCTCCCGAAGACCGACCCCATATCTTCAAGCGATTTTATCGTGTGGAAAAATCCCGAACAGCCTCGGCCAAACATTCGGGTATCGGATTGGCACTTGTGCACTCCATCGTAACTAACCTCAGAGGGAATATCTGGGTGGCGAGTCAATTGGGCGAAGGATCCACCTTTACGATTGTGTTGCCGATTGTTCGGAAAACGGAAAGGTAGGCAGAGGAAATCCCGAAAACGGGGAATAGACTTTGCGCATCTACGCACAGATGACCTATGGTTGCGGGTTTGCTCCCGAAGGAACTTCATTGTAACAAGAGCTAATTCATGTCGACTGAAACCAAACCTGCACCGCGCCTGACCCGTAGTCCCGTAATGGGGACATTGGTTCGCATGGCGGTGCCAATGCTCGGCGGAACATTCGCGATGAACGCGTTTAACCTGGCTGATACCTGGTTTGTTGCGAAGTTGGGGACGGTACCGCTGGCGGCAATGGGGTTCAGTTTTCCGGTAGTTATGGTACTCATCACCCTCAGCCTTGGGCTGGGGATGGGAGCGACTACTGTGGTCTCTCATGCCATGGGGGCTGGAGACCAAGAATTGGCCAAGCGACTGACCACTCACGCCATTATCCTTTGTATATTGGTCGTTGTTTTCGTGTCAGTTGTGGGGCTTTTGACGATCGATCCGGTATTTCGAATGCTGGGTGCAGGGCCTGAAGTGATGCCGGCGATCCGCGGATACATGCAAGTGTGGTATTGTGGTGTTGTGTTCCTCGTCATCCCAATGGTGGCCAATAACATCATTCGGGCGACAGGGGATATGGTGCGGCCGAGTCTGATTATGGCGGTGACATCGGTGCTGAATATCATCCTCGATCCGATCTTTATCTTTGGGTTTTTGTTCATTCCGGCGATGGGGATCAAAGGTGCTGCACTGGCGACAGTGCTCTCCCGCTGTGTCTCCTGTGTAGTTGCGATGTGGTTCCTTATCGCTAAGCATGACCTGGTTACATTTGAGAAATTGTACTGGTCGAACATCTGGCGCTCGTGGAAGAACATCCTAAGGATCGCGCTCCCGAGCTGTGTGACAAACATCCTGATGCCTATAGCGGGAGGGATCATTACGTACCTGCTGGCCCAGCATGGACCCGCTGCCGTGGCGGCATCTGGTGTGGCCGGTCGATTGGAGATGTTTGCCTTTATGGTGCCGATGGCATTGGGGATCTCCTTGGTACCCTTCGTCGGGCAGAATTTCGGAGCCGGCCGACTGGACCGGGTGAAAGAAGGGATGTTTTACGGGAATACCTTCGCATTTGGGTATGGCATCTTTATTGCGGTCATCTTTTGGATCTTCGCCCCGCAATTGGGAGGACTTTTCAGTGACGACATTGAAGTCATCGCTATCCTGACCGAATACCTGAGAATTATTCCGATAGGATACGGACTATTGGAAGTGCAGCGTTACAGTGGGTTTCTGATGAACGGGATTAACATGCCGATGCACTCATTGGGAATGAACGGCATCCGAATTCTTCTGTTTTTGATACCGCTTTCATTGATTGGAAACAGCTGGTTTGGACTGATTGGAGTGTTCTGGGGACGACTGATCACTGACGTCGTTTCGGGGGTGATTGGGATTGTCTGGTCATTGGCAATCCTCCGGAGATTGATGACCAGAAAAGAGTTGGAGAAATCGGAAGCTGTGGGGTAGCAGGATCCCGACCTACTGGGGGGCGAGTTCATCGGCGGAGGCAGAGCGGGTAGTTGAACGACCGCTAGAACAGAGTCAAATATCGGCGCCGTCCAATTTGGCAGGAGGATAATGAAAACATATTGAACTGGCCCGACTCTTGCGGAAGGTCTTGTATTCGACGTGCAGATGAAACGACTTCTCAGAGCAATATTGTGGATCGCGCTACCTGGCTGTCTTTTGGCCGACACCTTGCCGGCTCCGACCGACACCTTTCCGGCCCCAGCGGACACAAGCACGCCCCGTGATACGATGGAATCCTTTCTGTCATCTACCGAGAGTATCAATGAGGCTTTTCAGCTAGACAGCTATCTGTCGGGAAATGAAGACATGGACTGGGAGATCCAGCGGACCCTCTCGACCTTAGATTTGAGTCAAGTGCCGGAATTCCTGAGGCGTCAGAAGAGTCGGGAAGCTGCCTTGAAATTACGAGAAGTATTGGATCGGGTAGATTTGCCGCCACTGGAGGAAATTCCGGGCCCTGAGTATTCGCAGATACCGGCCATCTGGCAATTGCCGGGTACAGCGATCGAGATTGAGCGAGTGTCTGAGGGGCCGCGCGCGGGGGATTATTTGTTTTCTGCGCACACGATCGCTGAATTGGACGATTACTACGATCGCGTGAAAGGGTTCCCGTACCAGGAGGGTGCGCTGAAGAACTTTTACAACCGATTGCGACACATATCGGGAAGCCCGGTGATTCGAAAGTTTGTCGTACAGCTACCACCGTGGGCTCATCGGGTGTGGATGGATTTGGCCGTTTGGCAGTGGATCGGTTACCTTGGGGGCTTGTTGCTGGGATTGGCCGCTTTGGGAATCATCCGGAGGCTCGGGAGGTTATCGCGAAACATTGACCCCAGTCGACATCGTGTAGGATTGCTGGTGTCTTCTGTCGTTCCACTGACCTCTCTCTTGGTGCCGATCGGCTTGAAGTGGTTTATGAACCAAGGGTTGTCCCTCTACGGGGGAATCTTAGAGGTAACCGATTTTGTATTGAATATCCTATTAATCATCACCGCTTTGTTTGCGGTGTGGGGGGTCGGGTATCGGATTGTGGAAGTGCTTGCCGACGCTACCTCCCGATCAATGGACCGGTTGCTCGTCCGATTGTTTGGGAGATTGGCGACAATCTTTGTCGCTGTAGCGGTGCTCATTGAAGGATGTAATAATCTAGGAATTCCCATGACGACGCTTCTTGCGGGTGCTGGGGTGGGCGGGCTTGCTCTGGCGCTCGGTGCACAAGCGGCAGTGAAGAACATCGTTGGGAGTATGATGATCTTGCTCGACAAACCCTATCGAGTGGGGGAGCGGATCGTTGCAGGGAAGTTTGACGGTGTTGTGGAGGATGTTGGAATCCGCTCGACCCGGATCCGACTGTTGACGGGGCACGAAGTTACAGTTCCGAACGAGGAAATGGCCCGGTCGGAGATTGAGAACATCTCACGGCGTCCCTACATTCGAAAATTGTTCCAGTTCTATCTCCCGTTGAACACCACCGAGGCCAGGCTCGCAGGAGCATTAAGAGTGATCCGGGAATGTTTGGAGGGCCATGATGGCATGGTGCCAGAGTTTCCACCCCGAGCGTTTGTGGGCGATTTTGAGCGAGACGGAATTAAGATCGTCGCCTTAATTTGGTACCATCCACCGGACTATTGGGGCTTTCAGAAATGGATGGAAGCCACCTCTCTGAAAATCCTTAGACGCCTGGAGGAGGAAGGCATCCGTCTGGTGCCTCCGGCGCAGAAGATTGAATTGGAAGGGGGCTCGAATTCTGGAGAAGGAGAGGCGGATCGCGATTGAGTGGTTTTCGGACTGGCCAAATTGGGAGCGTTTCCGTAATTCCCTGCTATGAAAGCACGACTACTCCTCCCGCTTGTATTAATCGCCCTCGTTGGATGCTCCAGCGTTCCTTTGCCGAAAAAAGAGGCGAAAGGGAATGAGACATTTGCGTTCTATAACCCTGACGTAGCGAAGTTGCCTGAGTTTGCGGGTAAGTCGGTAGAAGCCATGAAGACGATTCAGGATGAGTTGAGGGCGCAATTGACTGCCGCAGGTCTGACTGAAGTTAAAGACATCACCGAAAAGCCCGATCTGATCGTGGCCTATCTGTTGGTCTTGCAGAACAACACCGTAACAACCGCAGTCCGCGATTACTACGTGAGCTCTGGGGTTGAGATCATCGAAGCAGCCCACGAGTATTCGCAGGATCACAAGCCACATCGTAAGTTTCAGTCGGGTACTGTAGTGGTCGATGTGATTGACGTGAAAACCGAGAAGCTCATCTACCGCGATTACGCTACTAGAGAAGTGAAGAAGGGATTGACCTCCGAGCAGCGTCAGAAGCTTGTGCGTAAGGCCACCGATGAGGCTATTCAGCAATTTTTGGATTAGGACTTTTGAATTTTAGCAAAAAGCCGGACTCCCGTGGGAGTTCGGCTTTTTTTATCTACCTGCCTGGCTATTCAGTAGATGGAGAAAGGAAAGCTTCTGTCTCTGTTAGCCTAGCTGGAAGGCCTAGGAAGGGCTAGCGCCACTTGGGAGGGAGTGTTGTTACTGCACCTGTCTAGCGGAGAACCGGGTTCCAGCGGCGCTCGAGCCTTCATCGTCGTCATGCGCGATGGGGGAGGTATAGATCTCTCGGTAGGGGCCTGTGAGCGATATCCTCTGGGCACAAAAAAACGCCTCGGTAAAAACGAAGCGTTTAAATGGTGGACGAAGAGGGACTCGAACCCACGACCTACTGGGTGTAAACCAGTTGCTCTAACCAACTGAGCTATCCGTCCAATGAAGAAAACGAGATTGGGGATCGGAGAACTCAAAGCAACTCCTTTTTTGAAAAAATGTTAAGAAATTTTATTTTTCTTTCTCTTGACGAGCGAGCTGCGAACTTGTTTTCTCCTTCGTTTACTTTCCATTCAAAGATCAGAGATATGAACGCGTTGATTTCCGAAATTACCAATGAGCAGCTACAGGACGACCGCTCCAACTTTAAAGTTGGGGACGGTGTTAAAGTCCACACTCGTGTGCGTGAAGGGGAAAAGACCCGTATTCAGATATTTGCGGGGATTGTGATCGCTCGTAAAGGAGCGGGTATCCACGAAACATTTACCGTACGTCGTATTGCTTCGGGTGTAGGAGTTGAGCGTGTTTTTCCCGTTCACTCCCCAAACATCGAGAAGATCGAAGTTGATCGTGAGAGTGTGACCATGCGTGCTCGTATGTACTACATGCGTGAGCGTATCGGCAAGCGCGCGAGCCTCGTGAAGGAAAAGCGCCTCGTCGAACAAGGCCGGAAATAACCGGCGGCTCGGGGGGCGGGCATGGATCCGGCGAAGCGGAACCGCAACCTGTTTATCCTCGCGCTGATCGTGGCGGCAGTCGCCGTAGGTTTTCTGAAATTGCATTTGTACCGATCTCTGCTGAAAGAAGGCTTTCAGGAAGAGAAGGTAGTTGAGTCGGTTTCTACACCGAGCGAAAACGAACCGAGTTCCCAACCATGAGTCGAGCAGACCGTATCGCCCACGCCTTCGATCCAGAACGTCTCAAGGCGGTTGGAAAATCGTCCGCATTCGTTTCATACACATGTGCCGGAGATCCGGACCTTGATACCTCGGTAAAGATTTACCGCAGTCTAATCGAGGCGGGCGTGGATGTGCTGGAGATCGGTGTTCCTTTCAGTGACCCGCTTGCAGACGGGCCCACGAATCAGCGGGCATCGGAGAGGGCATTGGCAAATGGGATGACCTCGGATCGAGTCTTTGAGCTCGTACGGCGTGTTCGCGAGATCTCGGACGAAGTGCCGATTGTTTTCTATACCTATTACAATCTGGTATTTTCCCGCGGGCATGAAGAATACATTCAACGTGCGAAGGCCGCAGGGGTTGATGGGATTCTCGTCTTGGATCTACCTCCCGAAGAGGGGGAAGACCACCTCGCCCTCTGTAAGAAGCACGATTTGAAGACGGTTCTCATCGTGGCGCCGACGACCCCGGAGTCGCGTCTTCCCTTGATCAGTGCGGCTGCTACAGGATTCATCTACTATGTATCGCGGGAAGGGGTTACCGGCGAGCGGACTGATCTTGCACAGGGCGTTGAAGAGTCTCTGCAAAAAATCCGTGGAACTACGACATTGCCGGTAGTCGTTGGATTTGGGATTTCCAACCAAGAACAAGTTCGCGCTACGGCCAAGTCTGCATCTGGGGTAGTTGTAGGGAGTGCGATTGTCAAAAAGTGCGAGAATCTTTCGACAGATTCGGAAGATGGCTGGGCGGAGTTTGATGAGTTTTTGCGTGACCTGGTTGCGGGTTGCACAGTTTGATTCTTCGAGCGCGCAGGAATGGATCTTGCGCCGAAGGACAGGACGTTTTTTTCTCCCCATTCATGCTTTCTTTCTTTGCTAGAAATCCTGTCCCGGTGATTCGCACCATCTTCTCCGGAACGTTGCTTCTTCTGCTGGCCTCTGGCTGTGCTACGATGGATAGTCGCAGTGCGGACGAAGTTGCGGAGCACCGGAAGCGATATGAAAGTGCCATGGCGGAGTTGGAAAAGGTGTCGTTTGGCTCGGAGAAAGTGGTATCTTTGCATCCGAGAATGATTGCGCGGTCGAAAATGTCAGCGCAGCGGGTTGAGATTCGGGCGGAAGCTCAGGATGACGGCCTGCAGTTTGCGAATCGCTCCGCGACGGTTGTGGGATATCCGGTGATGCTGGAACTTACGAACGAGGACAGTGTTGTGGTGAAAATCACTGATTTGGAAATTCGTCGGCGACCTCCTCATTTGGTTGGCCGGTATGAAGACCTGATTGGAACAGATCCGATTGTGCTGCAACCGCAGGAGTCGTGGGTAGGCAAATTTATTGTGTCACGAAAGAGCGGTTGGTATCGCGTAACGGTACAAGCAGCGGCTCCTGAAGGTTGGCTTGCGATTCCCGGACCAAATACTCGCAGTGTATACTTTAGGGAAGAGACCAACGCGAATCTAGGTTCTGCTGGATACAGTGCAGTTGTGACCTTCTGGAATCTGAGCGAGGAGGCGGCGACCTTCCGTTATTGGCTAACCGCAGACGACGGGCACGGGGTACCCAAGTCATCCTTTTCTCAAGGGCTGATGGAGCTGGAGGCTGGTGAAGCGATCCAGATCGAAGTGATTACAGATACCCGAAACTGGTCACTGGTCACGGCACCGCCTGTCGAGGAAGAAGGAGGAGAGTAAGTCGTATGAAAGTGTACCTCGATTTAATGCGTAGAATTCTTGAGGAAGGATCCTACCGTGACGACCGCACCGGAACGGGAACTTGGTCGCTCTTTGGCGCACAGCTTCGTTTTCGGATGGAGGATGGCTTTCCACTGGTGACAACCAAGAAAGTTCACCTGAAGTCCATCATCCACGAATTACTGTGGTTCTTGCGTGGGGAGACCAACGCCAAGTCTCTTCAGGAGAACGGGGTAAAAATCTGGAACGAGTGGGCTGATCCTGACGGGGAACTGGGACGAGTGTACGGCGCACAATGGCGTTCCTGGCAGCGACCTGACGGAACCCATATCGATCAGATTGCGGAAGTAGTTCGGTCGATTCGGGAGAATCCCGACAGCCGTCGGCACATGGTATTGGCCTGGAATCCGGGGGAAATTGAGCAGATGGCTTTGCCACCGTGTCACGCGCTCTTCCAATTCTACGTAGCAGACGGCCGCCTGAGCTGCCAATTGTATCAGCGTAGCGCTGACATTTTCCTGGGTGTTCCCTTTAATATCGCTTCCTATGCACTGTTGCTGCAGATGATGGCGCAAGTATGCGGATTGCAGGCGGGCGACTTTGTGCACACCTTTGGGGATGTTCATTTGTACTCCAACCACAAGGAGCAAGCGAAAACGCAATTGTCTCGAGAACCGCGGCCATTGCCACGAATGATCATCAATCCAGCACGCCTGGAGATCGACGATTTTTGCTATGAAGACTTTGAGTTGGAGGGCTATGATCCCTGGCCCGCGATTCGGGCCCCAGTTGCCGTCTAGAGAATGAAGGACCTTACCCAAGTCAGCAGCGTATCCTGGATAGCGGTTGCCGCGATGGCGGAGAATCGCGTGATCGGCAAGGACGGCGCACTCCCCTGGCATCTGCCCGGAGATCTAAAATTCTTCAAGCAGCTAACGACTGGAGGAACGATACTCATGGGAAGGAAAACCTTTGAGTCGATCGGTCGACCTCTGCCCAGGAGACGGAATCTGGTATTGAGCCGGTCCGGAGTCAACGCTCCTGGGATCGAAGTCTTCTCCTCCGTAGATGATCTCTTGGGCGTTCTGGAGCGGGATGAACGCATCTTTGTTATCGGAGGTGAGGAGATTTACCGGCTGACCATGGACCTTTGGACTGAAGTGTATTTAACGCGGGTCTCGGGTAATCCTGATGGAGATGCCTTTTTTCCTGAGTTTGAGGAGCAATTCCCCGAAGTGCGCACTGTGCACGAGGAAGAAGACTTCACCGTAGAGCACTTCCGCCGGAAATTGTAGGAGTCGACTGGGGATTCATTTGCGGGGCTATTTGCCCTGATGACGGGCTCAACATTTTCCGCACACTTGATTGCAGGAAGCGGAAAACGTGGCATGCTGGCAGCCATGGTTGAAGATACTCGAAAGACCGTCACTCTCTTTCGCCATGGCGAAACGGAGTGGAGCCGCAGCGGACAGCACACATCGATCACCGATTTACCTTTAACTGAGAAAGGGCGGGCCGAGGCGCAACAGTTGCAACCCCTCTACAGCGGAGGCAATTTTTCTTTGATTTTATCGAGCCCGCGGAGAAGAGCCTTGGAAACAGCCGAACTTGCGGGTGCGGGGAAGGACGTGGAAGAGGACGCTGACCTCGCGGAATGGTACTACGGGGATTATGAAGGTCTGACGACAGCTCAGATACGATCGAACGTTCCCGACTGGACCATCTTTACCCATCCGGTGCCGGGTGGGGAGACTGGAGCTGAAGTGGCCGCTCGGTGTGACCGGGTAATAGACCGGGCGATTCGGGCGGATGGGGACGTCGCGCTTTTCGCGCACGGTCATCTATTTCGTGTATTCGTCGCGCGATGGCTGCGATTGGGTCCAGAAGAGGGCAGGCATTTTGCCATAGGCACGGCCACTAGGAACCTACTTGGATACGAGCACGAGAACCGAGCCGTATTGATCTGGAACGCACCGACTAGCGCTTGAGGCGGAGGCCGGTCAATTCGGTGGGAGCCAGGGCTTTGTCGGAACTTCCTCGATGACGGAAGAAGCTGACGGAGATTGAAGAAGAGATCCTGGCGGCTCAACCTTGGATTGTGTCGAGCAGGGCCTCGACGCAGTCGATCCGTGTCTTGGGGCTAAGCCCGTGGCCGCCGTTAAAAATAAATCCTGGATCGCCCTTGCGGTCGTCGAGGATTCTCCTGGCTGCCGCTCGCACGGATGCGGGGTCGGTCTCGAGGATCAGGGGATCAAGATTGCCTTGAATCGCAATGGAGGGCCCGACGGTATCGCGGGCAAGGGCGAGTGGAGTAGACCAATCAATCGCGATAGCCTCACTCTTCACCGATCGCTGCTCGTTGAGACGGCTGGCGGCGCCGCGGGAGAAGAAAATCGACGGTTTATCGCAGGAGCGGATGATTTGGCGGATGGGTTCCAGGCACCATTCCTCGTAGAAATCGGCGGGACAAAGAGAGGCCCATGAGTCGAAGAGTTGGATCGCGTCAGCCCCTGATTGGCATTGGAGTTTCACGTACTCGGAGCAGGCCGCAGTGATCTTCTCGCGCAGAATGCGGGCGGCATCGGGAGCCCGATAAAGCAGCTCACGGAGATTTCGTCCCTCGCCGGGGGAGCCTCCCTCAACCAAGTAGAGTGCCAGAGTCCAGGGTGCTCCGCAGAATCCCAGTAGAGTGGTTTCCTCCCTGAGTTCAGACCGCAATTGCTGGAGAGCTTTACCTACGTAGCTCAAGCGCTCGGCAGTACCCTCAGCCTGAAGCGCATTGACCTCCTCCTCCGATCGCACTGTGCGTTCCAGCTCAATTCCACCCTGATCACGGAATCGATAATCGACCCCGAGAGCTTCGGGAATGACCAGAATATCGCTGAAGAGGATAGCGGCGTCTAGGGTGGGGAACCGCTGGAGCGGTTGAAGCGTGACCTCGGTTGCCAAATCAGGCGTTTTGACCATTGTCCGAAAATCATGCTTCTGTTTGAGGGCTCGGTACTCGGGCAGGTAGCGACCTGCTTGACGCATCAGCCAGACCGGAGGCCGGTCGGAATTTTGGCAGGCGAGGGCATCGAGAAAACGTTTCCGAGAAGTGATCATGGGCGGGATTCGGTCGATTCAAAAGGGGCTCCTGGAGAGAGCCAGTCGCGGGGGCGAAGAAATTCCTCTACCAGTAGGGCTTCGGGCGTGTCTGGGGTTGGTTCCCAGCCGTAAGACCAACAGGCCTCGGCAGGGAGAGACATCAGGATGGATTCGGTGCGGCCACCGGAGACCAAGCCGAAGCGAGTTCCCCTGTCGTGGAGAAGATTGAACTCGACGTAGCGGCCTCGTCGAAGGCGCTGAAACTGTTTTTGTTCCTCGTTAAAATCGGTGGCGGCGCGTTGGTCTAAGAGTGAAAAGAAGGCGTCGCGGAAGCCGTATCCAACTGATTTTGCGAACGCGAAAGTACGCTCGAACCCGAGTTCACAAAAGTCGTCGAAGAAGATGCCTCCGACCCCACGGCACTCATCGCGGTGGGGGAGATAGAAATAGCGATCGCATTCCTGTTTGAATCTGCGGTAGAGGCCCGGCTGAGACTGCTCGCAGATATCGTGAGCCGCCTGGTGCCAACGGATCGCATCCTCTTTAAATCCGTAGCACGGAGTCAGATCAAACCCGCCGCCAAACCACCATTGTATTTCCTGATCCTCGTGTTCTGGAAGGATGAAAAATGCGCGCACATTCATGTGGGCAGTCGGAGCAAATGGATTACACGGATGAAGCACGACGGAGACACCCATGGCTTCAAACGGACGACCGGCGAGCTCTGGCTTCCTGGCGGATGCAGGGGCTGGTAGGGCGTCGCCGCATACGCGGGAGAAATTGACACCACCCTTTTCGAGGATTCGACCACCTTGAACGGCGCGGGAAATTCCGCCGCCACCGCCGGGTCGATTCCACTTGTCCTCAATGATCAATTCGGAGCCCTCGCGGGCCTCGATCTCCTTGCAGAGATCATCCTGAAGGCGGAGGAAAGCCTCTTGGACCCGATTTGGTTCTTCAGGCTGAATGGTCTGCCTCACTCTCCGGTGGGTAGCTCAGATTTCAACTGACGCCTGCGCGAATCGAGAAGCGGAAAGAATCCTTCGGCTTGGAGGGTTTCGGCAGCTGAATCTGAAAGCAGGAACTCGATGTAGGGCGCGAGAAAGCGGTACTGGCTGCGGGGAACGCAGATGTAGTAGGGGAGGGAAAGCGGATAGTCACCGTAGTTGACGTTCTCGAGGGTAGGGCCGAACGAAATCTCGCCCTCGGAAGATTCGATGCGAAGCGTTTTGAGATCTGGTGAAAGTGGAATCGTGTCAATGAAGCCAATCGCCCCATCATTGTTGCTGACATAGGACTCCAGGCGCAGGGAGGAGCTAAATTCTTGGATCCCGGAACGAAGGGCTTCGCTCTCGAGGAAAGTTGCGCTGAACAAGTCGAGAATCGGGCTCAAGCCGGAGTTTGCGTAGGCGGCTTGGATATTACGATTTTGCCAGGAACCGGAGAGACCCAGAGCCGACCATCGAGCAATCGCATTCTCGCTCAGCGAGCCAAAGATGCCTCCAATTTGTTGTTGGGAAAGGGAATCGAGAGGATTCTTTTCATGTACAACAATCGCACCGATCTGGAATCCCAGGGGAATGACGGGGAAATCGTAGTCGCTGGGAGTTTTCTCGGGCATGGCCACGAGAATGATGTCGGCATCGCCCTCGTAAAATTCACGGAAAGCGAGGAGACTGCCACCTAGGTTCACCTCGAGAAAGTCGCCCTCGGATTCGGCAAACTCTTTGAGAGATTCGATCAGGGCCTCTGGAATGTAGTCGGAGCCCTCAACCTTGATTACGCGGGCATGAAGACTCGATCCGAGGAGGGTCAAAGAGAGAAGCGAAAGGAGAAAGAAGGGTTTCATATACTAGGAAATTAAGATTCGAGGAGTTCGGGCCAGCGTGCAAGCTTCCGATGAAGAGTACGGCGACTCATCCCCAGTAATTCTGCAGCCTGGGTCTTGTTTCCACCGGTTTTTTGCAGGGCATTGCGCAAAAGTCGTTTCTCATTTTCTTCCACGGAAAGAGGATTTGAGACCAGGCCGGAAATGGCGGTTCGGGCTGGGGGACCCTCGTCAAAAAACTTGGTTTCGAGATCGTACTCGGTCACGAGGCTACCGCGCTTCAGGATGACTATGTTTTCGCAGAAATTCCGCAGTTCGCGGATGTTTCCCGGCCATCGATATTTCTGAAGGACCCCGACCGCATCGGGAGAGAATGTAACCGGGGGCAAATTGTTCTCCCGGCTGAAAGTGTCGACGTAGTATTCGAGAAGGAGTGGTATATCCTCCTGCCGATCGCGCAAAGGAGGGAGATCCAGCGAGATTACATTGAGTCGGTAGAGGAGATCGGCGCGGAAATTCCCGCGTCGGGCCATTGCGGCCAAATCTTTATTGGTGGCACAAACCAACCGGGCATCGATCGAAATTGTTTTAACGCTCCCGAGCCTTTCGAGAGTGCGGGTTTCGAGAAAGCGCAGCAGCTTTATCTGGGTTGAAGCGTCGATCTCGCCGATCTCGTCGAGAAACAGCGTGCCCCCATCAGCCGCTTCGAACCGCCCGATCCGTCGTTCGGTGGCCCCGGTAAAGGCACCTTTCTCGTGACCGAACAGTTCGCTTTCCAGAAGATTGGATGCCAACGCCGCGCAATGAACGGCGACGAACGGTCGGCGACTCCGGTCGCTGTTCTGGTGGATGGCCTGAGCGATCAGCTCTTTACCGGTTCCCGTTTCGCCCTCGATCAAGACCGTAGCCTTGGAGGGGGCGACCAAGCGCACGGTATCGAGAATCTTTTGCAGTTTCGGGGAGTTGCCGAGAATCTCGTCAAACTTGAATTTCTGGTCAAGGCGCTGGTGAAGCGTCTGGTTCTCCTTTTCGAGTTGTTCGGTTTTGAGGGCGCGCTCGATCAGAAGTTCGAGTTTCTCCAGGCTTACCGGCTTGGTGAGGAAATCGTAGGCTCCCCGCTTCATTGCATCCACGGCGGTCTCCACATTCCCGTAGGCGGTCATCATGATGCAGACTGGCCGCGGCGAAATTGTCAGAGTCCGTTCGATCACGGACATGCCTGATTTGCCGGCCATCCTCAAATCGGTCAAAACCACATCAAAGCGGTCGCTTTCGAGATGATTGAACGCCTCTTTGGCATTGTTGGCGGTGGTGATCTCGTAACGGTCCTCCAATGCAGCCTCCAGACCTTCGAGGGTATGGGGTTCGTCATCTACGATTAGAATGGATGCTGGCATGAAAGTCAGAGGATGATTTGAGACTTGCTGAGAGCAAGAAATTCTTTGGTCTTCCGCGGCTGTGGAAAAGAAGGGCTAGGATTCGAGGATGCTCGCGACAACTTTCTTGGGCGTTTGAGTGATGGAAGAGACCCTGTCGGTATCGTTGTCCAGGAACTCTGCCAGCGCGGTTACATATGAATCGCGATAGGACTCGAGAGATTCGAACAAGCTGATCTCGCGGAGTTGGCTCTTGGAAATGGCGGGTGTGTCATCCCCCGACATGGCTTCGATCACATCGCGGGTGGCGACTGGCCGGCCGGTGTGTCGTTGTTGGATTTGGAGAAGAACCTTGCGAAGCTCGGTGTAGTTCCCGGGCCACTCCTTATCGACTAAGGTGCGAATGGCCTCGTTGTCCCATGGAATTGGGCGGCCGTTGTCGTCTTCGGTGGATCGGGCAACCCACTCGATGTCTTCGGGGCACTCTCGCAGCGGGGGAACGTGGATCTCAGAGCCGCCCATGGACAAATAGAGTTCATCGCTCAAAGCGCCATCCTGATAGAGCGATTCGACATCTCTACTGATCATGAAGACAAAGCGGATGTGGCCATCCCACTGGTTCTGGAACGTACCCCGGCGGGAGCTGCGGGCCAGTTGTTTTTGATGGGTTGGGTCGAGCAGATCAGTTTCGGGGATGCAAAGAACGAGATTGGACCATCCGTTCTCGTACGCCTCGGCAGCAATTTCGCCAAGCCGGTCAATGGTGCAATCGGCGGATTCGATGATCCGGCCCCCCGAAGTCTCGCTGCTGACCCAGCGGCAAAAGTCTTCTGCAATCGCCCGTGAAGGAGTGCCGCGTGGAGTGACAATGCAGAGATTTTGCCTTCGGTTCCGCATCCGGTAAATAGACTCTGCGAAGGCGAGACTAGCTTCGGACTGGCAGGGCAGGGCGTGGAAGGGAAACCCGAGATTGCTGATTTCGGATTCGGATTCGTGATGGCTCTGAGGCTTCTGCTTTTGGGACTTCGATTTGCCTTCGGCGATCAATTTCGCTGCATTTTTCAGGAGCGAGAAAACGCTAAGCGGCTTTTCGTAGAGGCCAACGATCCCCTCAGCTTCCATTTTCTCCCGATCCTTGGACTCGAGAAAGCCCGACACCATGATGATGGGTAGCTCAGGGCGAATGGCTTTGATCTTTTGTGAAAGTTCGAAGCCATTGAGCATGGGCATGCGCAAATCGGTCACCACGAGGCTGAAGTCCATCGAGCGAACAATATTCTCGACCTTGGTAGGATCTCCAGCGACCTCGACCTCGTAAGAAGCCTGAGTAAATACGTCGGAAAGGAGAGACGCAAAATCAAGATCGTCGTCAACAATGAGAATTCGGGTAGTTGTTTCTTCCATCGTAGGAAATTAATGTTCGTCTTCGGCCTCGCCGGAATCGGACTGGGATATGCGGTCGATTGCTTCGGTGATGCATTGGATATCGGTGCCGTACCAGACGATGGGCTTGTCCGCGATCCCCTCCCAGTAATCGATCACGGGACGGCTTGGGTGATAGGCAGTCGCGACCAAGTAGTAATCGCCGACGAGATCAAAAGGAATGGTCCAAGTTGCCCAGCAGATATCGGGGTCGTTCATCGCGTTCCCCAGAGGGCGCAAGCGATAGTTTCGCAGGGCGATCAAACCGATCTTGGATTCTTTGACCACGAAATCGATGTAATCCTTCTCCTCGAGTTTTTTCAGCTCATAGATCAAGATATTGAGGATAGAAATCTGTCGTGGATTTCCGGCGTCGATCGCGTCGAGAAGCTTTTCATTTGCTTCATCAATGTCATCCACTTTCACGAGACCATTTTCGTAGAGAGTGTTGGCCAGAAAACGATTGCTCCGCAATACGATGGCTCTGATTTCTTTACTGATCTCGGGCATTGAACTTCAAGCTATCGGGGCTTTCGGCAGGTTCAATCCAAAATCCTCGATCCCTCGTAGAGGAGGGCGATGGACCGATTCAGCCGCGGTCGATATGGCCGAGGTCGCGGCGGGGATCGAGTTGATCGCGCACCCGTTTTTTCAGTTCCTTGATCTCGGGAAAGCCTCCATCGACCGTTCGGTCCCAGAGAACGAGATCATTGTAGGTGATGAGGAAGGTTCCCGATGAGTCACTGGGACGAAGGGTGACCTGCGCCAAGTCATTCTCGAAAGTGCTCAGAAGCTCTTGAGACATCCAAGCGGAACGCAGCAGCCATTTGCAGCCCGGGCAGTAGGTGATGGTAATCGCTGGTTTTTGAGTATCTTTCACACCTCGATTGAATACGGACGGAGCAGGAGACCGCAATCACGGAGTCGGCATCTCACCGGGTGAATCCACCCAGGCGTGGGGCTGGTGGTAGCTGTTCCCCTGAGCGCAGGCCGATGAGATACGGGAAGAACGGGATTTTTTCGGCGACGAATCGTTTTTGGATTCGCCCGAAGGCGATAGGGGGTTTACGAAAGGAGAATGAAAATTTCACTCGGAACAGATCACGCTGGTTACACCCACAAGGAAGCGGTCAAAACCCATCTTGCCGGCCTCGGCCATGAAGTACTGGATTTTGGCACTGATTCTGTTGAAGCAGTTGATTACCCCGACTACATCCGCCCAGCTGCTGAGGCAGTATCAACCGGTGAATCGGACCTAGGTATCGTATTTGGTGGCAGTGGTAACGGTGAAGCGATTACTGCCAACAAAGTGAAAGGCGTTCGCTGCGCACTCTGCTGGAACATCGAGACCGGTGAGCTGGCGAAACAGCACAACAACGCAAATGTACTCTCATTTGGCGCCCGGCAGACACCGATCGATGACGTAATCAAGATCATCGACGCTTGGCTGGGAGCGGAATTCGAGGGTGGACGCCACCTACGGCGCATCAATAAAATTGAACAATAGAGATGAATCTCCCTTCCAGTTTTGACATGGAAGGAACATCAAGCTTTGTACCCATTATGGCTGAAATTATGCAGGCAAAAGAAAATCAAGAGGAAAAGAATCAGGGCGGCTCGCTCTCCGAGATGGTCCAAAAGCGATTCCTCGAGGATCGTAAAATCTTTCTCTGGGGGGAGGTTTCCGACAAGACAATGCGGGAAGTCACCGAGAAATTGTTGTTCCTTGAGTCCGACAAACCCGGCGAAGAGATCAAGTTTTACATCAACACACCCGGTGGATCGATTACAGCGGGTATGGCGGCCTACGATA
>CEOD01031835.1_pt1 | contig 23939 bp, 16 predicted proteins | sample 530341 | NCBI WGS metagenome assembly CEOD01 (sample SAMEA2619950, study PRJEB7988) | marine metagenome | isolation source: saline water (ENVO:00002010), including | reverse complement strand
CCCTTCACTAACCCGCCGGATGCCTTTCCTTACGGGAGTTCAACCTGTCGAGGTGAACAATGCGTACGTCCCGATCCCCGGATTTTCGGTGGTCGCCGATTTGATCGAAACCGCCAAAATAGGGTACCCGGAGATTTTTCGCGATTGGCGGATTATTGACCTATCCCTTTTTGATCCCGACCCAGCTGCATCGTTTTCCGCGATTCGGGTTCGTTCCACAAATATTAAGGAAGTGCTGTTCGGCGTCGGCGACTTCGGCGAAGAGTTGCTAAAACTGAAAGACGTAGTCGATCTGACCCGTGAGCAGGGCGTAACGAAGTTGAAGCGGGTAGACCTCCGTTTTGACGAATCGGTCCCGATGTTGCCGTGAGGAGGAACAGGTGGATGAACAGTCGACAAGTAATCACTGGTTTGAAAGAAAGTAGGGTAAATGTCGGGTAAGATTGTCGCAGCGATAGAAATTGGTAGCCAGGATGTAAAAGTTCTGGTGGGCGAGATTTTTGAAGACTCGAACCTGAATATTATTGGGCGGAGCCAAGTGCCCTCGGCCGGTGTGGCGAAGGGGCGCGTCATCAATTTTAGGGACGCCAGTGATCGTGTGGGCGAAGCACTCGACCTTGCGGAAACCAGTGCGGGTGCGAATATCGAGAGTGCCTATCTCGCGGTTTCGGGTTCCCATTTGGAGGGGATTTCTCATCCGGCTCGGACTCGGGTTCGTGGGCAGGACAATCGTGTTACAGCGGCGGACGTTGAGAGGGTTAATGCGGAAGCCAAGGGCAAGGAGATCGCCCCGGAACGTCTCTATATTCATTTCATTCGCAATCACTACTTATTGGATGGACGATATGTCGAGAATCCTGTCGGGCTGGAAGGGGAAGAGCTCGGGGTGACTTATTGGCTCCTGCATGGGAACTCCCGCTCAGTTGCCGAACATATCCACGTCGTCAATAGCCAGAATATTAAGGTAGAGGATGTCATTGTCTCCAGTGTGGCGTCCGCTTGTATGGTCGCCTCCGATGAAGAGAAGAAATCGGGGTGCCTCGTCATTGATCTCGGGCGCGGGACGACTGATTATGCATTCTACCATCGGGGATGTATTGTGAGAACCGGGTCCATTCCTGTCGGCGGCGAGCACGTAACCAACGACCTTTCCGTCGGGCTGCGGGTGGTGCGGGAGAGTGCGGAAGATTTGAAAATCCGACATGGGGCCGCGACGGTTCTGGAAGAGGATAAGGGTCGAACGCACCATCTCTACGGAGACCTGAAGATTGGCGATAAGTCCCTGTACGCTTCGTCGATTAATCGGGTGATTGAAGTGAGGATGGAGGAACTGTTTGAGCTTATCCGCGATGAGTGCGGCGCCAATGAATTGAAGAACGGAGCGGTGAATACTTTGTTGACGGGTGGCGGTTCCCGATTAACCCGCTGCACTGAACTGGCAGAGCGTGTGTTTGGTGTTCCGGCACGGTTCGCCGAGAACCCCGATTGGGTTGCTGACGAGCTCCGGGGAGCCGAGTATAGCACCTCTCTCGGGGTGCTTCATTACGCACTCCAGGGCCAGACGGATAAGCGGGTGACTCCAGTTGCCCGGAGAAAACCCGAAGGTGTGGTGAAGCGCTTCTCACGACTCTTTAAAGCATGACCATGAGCGACCAAACCGAACATTCGCCGACAAAGTCTTCGGTCTGCCTCGTTGGTGTGGGAGGCGGAGCTCTGCGCGTACTCGACCGGTACAGGCGAGAGGGCACTGGTCAGGTTGACTTTATTGGATTTGATACGGATGCCCGTGAGCTCGAACGCTATCCGGATTTTCCTTCGACTCGATTGGGCCGCTCTCTGTTGAGAGGCCTCGGCTGCGGAGGTGATGACGAGATGGGCCGCTTGGCAGCTGACAGCGACCGTAGTCAGATCTCGGAGGCCTTGGTCGGATATGATCTTGTCGTTCTTGTGGGCTGTCTGGGGCGTGGATTTGCTTCTGGAGCGCTTCCTGCCATCACCGCTCTCGCTGGCGAGACGGGGAGCCCGACGGTAGCCATTGTTTCGAGCCCGTTCGAATTTGAGGGGAGACGTCCGGCGAGTGTTGCTAAAAAAGCGTTGGGTGAGATTCGGCGCGGAGCAGACTGTGTCATCGAGCTTCCCAATGATCTTATCTTTCAGGAATCCGGAGAGTCTGATCGGGCGGATCAATTGTTTGAGTCGTCCGATGAGTGGATTTTTCGGGCGGTGTCGGCGTTGGTGGGTCCGCTTTATCGGCGGGGCCATATGGGCGTAGATTTGGCTACTTTTCGCAATGCCCTTAAGGGCGGCGAAAGCCGTATGCATTTTTCCACTTGTTTGGTTCCTCTGGACGGTTGTGTCGAAGAAGCCGCCAGAGAAATCTATAATTGTCCATTCCGGTCTCCTGGCCTGGAGCGGGTCAAAGCGGATCGCCTCATCGTGAGTATCGGTTCGGGGGGCGGGCTGTCGGTCGCAGCGTTCTCGGAGTTGTCTCAGGCGCTGACCCGTCTATTCGATTCGGGTGAAAGCGCGGTGATTGGCTTTTGGGTGGATGAGTCCCTTGGGGATCAGGTGGAGGTTACGATTTTTGCGCGGACGGATTTGTCGGCGAACGTGCGTTCCCGTCTTCCCGAGAAAGTGACTGTGCATCGGTCCAAGCTCGACCAGAAATCCGTCAGGAAAACGAGGGATCGAATTCAGACGGAGTTTGATACCTTGCTCGAGCACAACGAACGCGGTCTGTTCGGCAGAATGAATGTCGAAGCCTACAATGGGGTCGATCTTGATAAACCGACCTTTTTGAGGCGCGGGATTAAGATTTCCATGCCAAAGAGCTGAGGCGATTTTGCTCCACTTCTGCGTGATCTGAGGCCCACGGTGTATGGGAGATTCCCAGTCTTGCTTCGACCAAATTCTCCTTCCATAATTGTTTTCCTATGATTCGCATCTCGCTTCTCCTCGCGTCGCTCTTGCTGGTGGCCTGCAACTACTCCGATCCGAAGTTCGGACCCAACGCCGGTCCTGATGTCGGGCCCGTGGCCGCGGTGCTGGATGGCGATGAAAATGCCGATCCGTTAGCTGCTACGATCGACGTATCCAACGAGAATGCGGAGTTGATGGATAATGATCCTCTTCTCTACGAACAGCAGGAAGCTGAAGTCCTCAGCCCATAGCTGGCGTTCGGCTGACGAGTTGGATGCCATTGATTTTGATTTGGCCGTCCGTTCGGCTGAGTTGAATTAGAAGAGCCTCAGAGTCTATGCCCTGTGAGAGTGAGTCGGCTCCTGCGATTCGCAGGCTCCTTTCCGAACATGTGCAGGCGTGCCGGTCGATCTATCGGAGAGCCGCAATCGAGTCGGATTCAGCCGACGGATACTCCGCCCGCCAGCGAGAGGTGTGGGCTTCTTTTGCGGTCGATGAGGGTTTTTCCGATTTTGTTTTGAAGGACGAGGGATGGGGCTTTTTCTCAGAGAACGTCCTTTGCGCGTTTTGTTCGCATGAGCACAATGGCTACATTCGTAGCCTCTATGTGGCTCCCGAATATCAGCGAACAGGGTTGGGAAGTAGATTGCTCGATCATTCTCTTTCTCGCTTACGCGATCCTGAGCGGATCTGGTCGATTGCGAGTATTTTTAGCCGGAACCTGTTCGCGCTGTTTGGTTTCGTGCTCGTCGAGGTAGAAGAGAAGAGCTATCAAGGCGTAACCTTTTCGAGGTATATAATGGAGAAACCCAATCATGAGTCTTGAATTGCCGATCTATCAAATTGATGCCTTCGCTGAGGGGGACTTCCTCGGGAATCCGGCGGCAGTATGCCCGCTTAAAGAGTGGTTGCCCGATTGCTTGCTGCAATCCATTGCCGAAGAAAATAATCTTTCCGAAACTGCTTTCTACGTCCGTGAAGGAGAGGGGTTTCGCATCCGCTGGTTTACGCCGACCGTTGAGGTGGATCTATGTGGTCATGCCACGCTAGCGGCTGCTCGGGTTGTTTTCGATCGCGAGGGGATTCGGGGGGATACGGTACTGTTTCAATCGCGCAGTGGTGCCCTATTGGTGAAGCGAGAGGGGAAATACTATCGCTTGGACTTTCCTTCTCAGCCCGGCAAGCCTTGTAAAAGTCCGGAAATGCTGATCCGTGGACTGGGAGTTGCACCGTCTTTCTGTCTTCGATCCGTAGACTACATTGCTGTTTTCGAGAGCGAGGAAGATGTCGCCGCCCTCGATCCCGATTTCGCAATCCTGAAGGGACTGGATCTCCGTGGTGTAATCGCTACCGCACCGGGGGTTGATGTTGATTTCGTGAGCCGATTTTTTGCACCGAGTCATGGAATTAATGAGGATGCCGTGACCGGATCGGCTCATTGTGCTCTCGCTCCATACTGGTCAGAGCGGCTCGATAGAAATCCACTCACAGCATGGCAAATTTCGCGTCGCGGTGGCGTTCTTCGTTGTAGAACCGATAATGACCGTATCTTGATTTCGGGAAAGACAAGACTGTTTCTTCAGGGCACGATCTATGTCAGTTAACTTTTTAATTTGATTGTGGGGAGTTCGGTTATTGAGGGTTTCTGAATTTTGGAGTTTCAAGTTTATTGTCTTTGTTTCGGATTCTGCATCTTTTTGTTCGGGTGAGCCTTCGGGCCGGGTCTAGCAAACGGGGCTGGCAAGACGATTTTTGCCGACGGGCGATTTGATTTATTTCATCGATAATGTGTGGTGAAGTTCCGGGGACCATCAGTGTTTGCTCAATGCTGAGGCGTAGTGAATTATGGGTATGGCCTTCTGGTTGTTGATTGCATTTTGTATGTGTTTCCCCGTTTAGGGGTGTTCTATGCAAGTTGATTGATGGAACCACTCTCTTCGCAAATATTACCTGGAAGCGAATTCGTTCGGGCCGTCCTGGAAAATACACCCTCAAGTCTTTGGTCGCAGCTGACCGGTTTGTGGCTCGGACTGCTGATTTTATTCTGCCCATATTCCGTTCGTTGCCCGAAAACAGGGCGGCATTCGCTGTGTTGAGACCGGGACTAGTGGCATGGTGCAAGCACAGAGAGTACAGCCTTGGTCGAGTGCTGTGGATCGATACTTCGCTGTAGGAATCGCCTTCTGGCCTCTTTCCATCAGTGGATAAGTTGATTTCGACTGATTTAGGCTTTGAGGGCCTTTACCTTTGTTGCGCGTTCCCGCTTCCCTCGCTGAGAGAGGAATTGGTGACCTTTACCCAACAATAGCTTCTGGATTCTTTATTATCCGGATCGCCTGAGTTGTATGAACGTTGTAAAAATATGATATTTATAAAATTATAACAATAATTTAAGAATGCTTCGAATCTGAATTTAGCGATTCTTGATTGAGAGTTGACAGGGCTTTAATAATTATGGCCTTATAATTCTGTTTACTAAAATTTTGCGGGAGTTCATGGTTGTTTTGTTTTTGCTATCTATTGCCTCTCCGTGGAACGGGTTGCCCTATGTATAAGTTATTTAGTTCGATTTTTTTTGTAGGAATTTCGGCGTCATGCCTGATGCATTTGGCTGTTTGGGGTGATGAGCCGTACGGTTCCGAGGGGTTTGATGTCACCTATGATGATGGCGCAAATCCGCCGACAATAAATGCGACTGGGACGGTGAGCGGGACCGTTTTGACCCCTTCCTATATTCAAGCGTTTGACGATATCTTGTTTGAACAGATTACTCTCGGGGCAAATTCAACTTTGGCGACGTTCGTCGATTCGACGGATGCCGACAAGGTGAGTGGGATGTTCGTCGCTGCGATTTCGCAAGGGTATGGGATCACTTTCGACAATCACGGTGATTTGAGTTATTCTATAAGTACTGCCCCGGCGGGATCTTCTCCATCCAATCTATTACTTCCCGGTATTGGGGCGGTAGTAGTGGGGCAGAAAATTTCCGACGTTCCCAGTGTGACGGATACCAAATTCAAGGTGGTGCTAAATCACTATGGGAGTGTTACTCTTATTAGTAGTCTCGACTCATACAATTTGGAGACGGATGCATATCAGCCGGTGGTGAGTGCCTTGGTCGCTGACTCCAGCACCTACGTCGATAATACGGCACCCAGTGAGGCTTTGGTCATGACCTATAGCGGCAGTAAAATCAATGTCTCCGGCGATGGATCCATGGCGATGGGAGGTATTTCTGTGGCTAACTCTTTCAATGCCGCCGCCGACTATCAGGCTCAAAGTAATCAACCAGTTAAGGTCGTGCATGGTGGTGAGCTCGTACTCGATGCAGAATATGGAGCGGGTATTTCCGCGAGTGCCACCGGTATTCCGTTTTCGAAAGACACGGCTCTCGATTCGATTGCGAACCCTGTGTATGTTACGGTCCAGAATACCGGAACGATTGCTGTGAACACGAGTGAGAACAGCAAAACGAATGTTGGAATAGGAATCTTGGCAGTTAGTAACGGATTCCTTCCAGATAATGCGAAGTCCGGAACTACGGTTACGGGAGGTCTTGTTAGCGTGGCGTTGGACAGTGCGCAGGATCCGTCCGATTCTTCTTCGATTATCAAAGTAGGGAACGCTAACACTAAACTGGGGATCGGTGTCTTGGCGGTTAGTTCCGGAACCGGTGGAGGGCTGGATCCGTACTCCGAAGGACTAGCTTCCTCCTCGAATGGTCAAGGCAGCGGAGGTGAGGTGACCGTGACAAGTAGTCGGGCAATTGAGACCCAGGGTGAGATGTCTATCGGGATTGCCGCGTTGAGCCTCGGGGGGCAGAATACCGTGACTACTGTGGGCTCTGGCAATACCGGGACGGTTAGCGTCGGTAATTATGATTCCGATCATGCGCCCGGTGGGGGAGATGCGGTCGAAGTTACACTGAACGAAGGGGGAGATATTTCAACTTTAGGTACTACTGCTCACGGAGTGGTTGCTCTTAGTGCCAGCGGTGGTGGGGTCGTCATCAACGAATTGGCCCAGGACTATTCTTCATCCACGGGGACGCAACTGGGTGACGCTTCGGGTTCATCCAGTAGCAAGAAAGGCGAGGGGAAAGACGGAGGTACTGTAGAGGTGGTGAACAACGCGACGATTTCCACCGGTGATAGTAATGGTACTGGTGTCGCTTCAGTTGGGATTGTTGCTCAATCAATTGGTGGCGGTGGCGGCTCGGCCGGGGGGAAAGCATGCGTCGCTGTTTATCGGTGGTTCGGGTGATGCCGGAGGTGCTGGCGGAGCTGTTGGTATTGAGCAGGGCAGTACAGGAATCGTCGAAACCAAAGACAAGCATTCCGTAGGGATTTTAGGGCAATCGGTCGGCGGAGGCGGGGGAAATGGGGCCAATTCAGAAGGACTATTTATTGCGGTAGGTGGGCATGGCGGAGAAGGCGGGGACGGAGGAGCCGTTCTGGCGGATTTGGATGGAGAGGTTACTACTCATGGGGATTTTTCGAGTGCAGTTGTCCTCCAGTCGATTGGCGGTGGCGGTGGTCACGGCGGAAACAGTACGGCCTGGGGAGAAGATGTCTCGATCGGTATAGGAGGTAGTGGCGGAAAGGGCGGAACAGGTGGTGATGTCGCTGCCTATGTGGCCAGTAGTGGTAAGATCTCGACAGCAGGGAAGGATTCATCCGGTCTCCATCTCCAGAGTATTGGTGGAGGAGGCGGCAATGGGGGTACGGCGACCAGCAAGGAAAGCGGAGATGTTGTGACAATTTCGACCTCGATCGGTGGTAGTGGCGGCGTTGCTGGCGACGGCGGTGATATCCTGGCCGAGAACGACGGTACGATCACGTTGACCAATAAAAGCGGAAATTCCAGTGCTTTGTATGCACAATCGATCGGAGGAGGGGGCGGCCATGGAGGTTCGACGACCGCGAAATCGCATGATTCGGCCGGTGATCCTGAGTCCTTGAATGTCGAAATGACATTGAGCATCGGAGGCAGCGGTGGAGCTGCTGGAGACGGGGGAGATGTGGCTTTGGTGAATACGGGAGTCCTCCAATTGGCAGGAGATCTGGGAGTTGGAATGTTTGGTCAAAGTATTGGTGGCGGCGGTGGTGCGGGTGGCAAGTCTTCGCTTGCGGCTGCCCTGAAGGATGCGACCGGTGACTATGCCCAATTTAGCTTGAGTGTCGGCGGTAGCGGCGGTGGCGGCGGCTTAGGAGGAGTAGTTGCCTTGGCGAACGGTAGCAGCTCGCACACCGACGCGAGAATCACCACTTTGGGGCATTCTTCAATTGGCATGCTCGCTCAATCTGTGGGCGGCGGTGGCGGCCATGGTGGTTCGGGTAACGTCGATGTCGATGACAAGAGCGACGACGATGATGATGACGGGGGAGGAGACGATTCCGTATCGAGTGGTGATGACGACGATGAGCCGACTCAGACCTATGAGCTTAGTCTACAGATTGGGGGCTCCGATGGAACTACCGGGAACGGAGGCACCGCAGAGGCCGAAAATTTTGGAAATATTGAGACTGCCGGTGACTCTTCTGCAGGGGTAACCGTACAGTCGATCGGTGGGGGAGGTGGTGTGCTGCGCGACACTGATTCCAAACTCACTGCAAAGAGTAATACTGTAGATATCCAAGTCGGCTCTTCTGACAACAAGGCGGGTGGGTTTGGAGGCGATGCCAGCGTCGAGAATCACGGCCTGATCACCACCGTAGGAGGAGATTCCGCCGGAATTATTGCGCAGTCTATTGCTGGTGGTGGCGGGGATGTCGGCAAGGGGGATTCAAGCTCCGTCTTTAAGGAATTGGAAGCTCTCGGTAGCCAGGTTATCAACAGCGAAAACGAATGGAGTGCGACTGTTTCGATGGGTTCGACCGTCTCTGACAGCCAGGGAAGTGGTCAGGTGAATGTGGTCACCGCGAAGGATTCAAATGTACTGACGACCGGAAATCGTTCGATCGGAATTCTGGCTCAGGGAGTCGCTGGAGGCGGAGGGAAATCTGGGGTCTCTTCGGCTATCAGTAACGCCGCCTACGTTGATAGTTTTGATGATTCGATCAATCACCGGGTTACATTGAATGTCGGTGCATGGCATAAAGATTCGGGGAAGGGAGTGGAATCGTCTGCTAATTCAGCTACTTCTACGGTCTCGGTTGTGAACGAGGGCAATATTGAGACTTTGGGTTACGCTGCTCCCGGTTTGATTGCCCAAGAAATCGCTGGTGGCGGTGGGGTCGCTAACAGTGGCGCTGTCGATGTAAATTCTGTCATCAATCTAGGCATGAATCTGGAGGGGCAAAACTACGCAGGAGTAGTTAATGTCGAACAGGCCTACGGTAGTATTTTGACTGCTGGGCATCACTCGATTGGGATCCTCGCTCAGTCTATCTCAGGAGGGGGAGGCTACGCGACTTCGGGAGGAATTCCGGTGACCCCATCCACCTACTCCGGGACAGCGTTTCTTCGCACCACTACTGCCCAACTTGGCGTGACCGAGAATGATCAGCACGCTGGCGTCATTCACGGTCCGGGTGGTCGGGTCTCGGTCTCCTTGGGTGGGGATGATACTTCCGATATTTCAAGCAATGTCGCAACCGCCGGTGATTGGTCATTTGGTGTTGTCGCGCAAAGTTTAGGTCTCGGTGGAGGCGTCGCTCAGACAGTTGTCGGCGCGAATAGTACGGCGTACGAGACTTTCGATGTGCAGTTGGGCGCAGGGATTGGGCATGACGATAACGGTGGAGGTCCCGTTTTTCTGGGCGCGAGTGAAGATTCTGTGATCTATACTCAGGGTTACGGATCGGCTGGACTTGTCCTTCAATCTGTCGGTGCTGGCGGAGGGATTTTTACCTCTAATTCTTCAGACTATAGGGGCCAGGATTTTGCCGACGGTACAACCAACGGCTATGGATACAACTATAAGGACGTAGTGCTGGGCGCCGGAGACCAATCTTTGTCAGGCGGTGATCAAAAAGATATTTCAGGAGCAGGAGGTGCGATCGTCGCCGATGGCGTGAAGGGGAAGATTACGACTGAGGGCATGTATGCGCATGGTGCAGTATTTCAGTCGATTGGCGGTGGTGGTGGCATCTTCGGTGCCGGGAAGGCCGACGGGGATTTTACGGGTGAAAAGGTCCGTGTTCAACTCGGCGGCTTCACCGATGCTTCCATCGAAGATGGGATGGAGGACATTTCATTGTCCGACGTAAACTTTATCATCGAGACTTCGGGCGACCAAGCTCACGGGTTTATTACACAATCGATTTCCAATGGCGGGGGCATCGCTATGGGGGAGAATATCGACAACCATATTGCGAATTCTCAGCTAGGTTCCAATCAGAAGGGTACTAGCGATCATAATGCCGCGGACGTTTCGGTCGAATTAGGTGCGGATTCGTCGATCACTACACACGGAGATCAGGCCCATGGGGTCATCGTCCAGTCCATCGGCGGTGGGGGAGGGATCCTTTCTGCAGCGACCGTTACGGAGCAGTTCGCAGCCAATACCAATCAATTTGTTCAGACGAACACTCATGGCTATTCGGGTGATGTTTCGGTAACCTCCTCCGGCTCGATCACGGTTTCTGGTGATGGGGCAGTCGGAATAATCGCGCAATCAATTTCAGGTGGCGGCGGGATTTTTGGACACCTCGCAGGTAGTTGGGGTGACAGTGGATCATCGACCGGAAAAGGAGGAACCGTTACGGTAATCAACTCCAGTAGCGGTGTAATTGATGCACTTGGTTCTAGTAGTAATGGAATAGGAATCTTCGCTCAAGCCGTCGCCGCGAACGGGAGCGGTGGCGATACCATTAGTGTGACCAACTCCGGTAAGATCGTTGTGGATATGAGGGAAGGATCAGCCATTGTCGTTGATGGTGGCAACAGCGACAACACCGTTTCGGGCAGCCTCCGCGCCGCTGGTGCCAGCACCAATAATGTGGTCCACAATCATGGTACTATCGTAGGGAAGACTGCCGTCCACTACACGGGTGAAGCGCTGGTTGACGTTCATAATCATGGCCATATTCAAGGAAGTGTGCGCTTGAATGAGGACGAGTCCGAGGGCGGAACTGGTGTGCTGTATAACTACAACGAATTCATGACCGGGGATGAGGTAGTGGGCCATGTGAACAATAGCGGTGATCTATATGTAGGAACCAGCAGCAGCTCGGGTGGCGTACAAACCATTTTTCACGATTCAATTTCCAACTCGGAAACCGGTACTTTGTATTTCGATCTCTTCGGCCTGGGAAATCACGACAACCTTACTTTCCATGAGGACGGTCTCGGTGAGTTTTTCGGATTCCTAGTGGTAGTCATCGATGACGAATTTCTTCCAAAAGTAAATGACACCTTCGAACTAATCCAGGGGGTAGACGACCACTTTTTCCACGATGACTTCCTCGCCTCGCTCCGATTCGAAAACGCAGTTTCAGGCCTAGAAGGAAATCTTTCCAAAGGAGAGGATCAATCCTTGTGGCTAAATATAACAAGTGTGCCAGAACCAGATACCTTCGCCCTGATCCTATCCGCTCTAACTCTATCCCTAGTCCTCACCAGACGCCGCCGATAGAATCGCCTAGAACCGTCTAATAGTAGCAACAACCTCCGTGATTTCAGAAAATATAGTAATTTATAGAACGGTTCTATAAACGTTGACATATTAGGGTTTTGGTGGGAGGTTGGGGGTATGGCAGGACGGAGACGGAAGGTTTTGGGGGCTGTTGCTTATTATCATTTGATGAGTCGAACGGTGAATGGTGAGGCTATGTTTGGGAATCGTGAGCGGGAGGTGTTTCGCCAGATGATTTGGAAGGTGGCTGAGTTTTCGGGGGTGCGGGTGATTACTTATGCAGTGATGAAGAACCATTTTCACATACTGGTGGAGGTCCCTCCGCAGGGGACTGAGATATCGGATGAGGAGTTGGTTCGTCGGTATCGGCTGTTGTACCCGGAGCCTACTCCCTGGCAGCCTATGGCGGCCGAGGTGTTGGAGGGGCATTTGAGGGATAATTTCCTTGAGGGGAAGTATTTGCGGGGTGAGTTAACTCGGCGGATGCATGATGTTTCGGAATTTATGCGGACGTTGAAGCTTCGGTATACGCTTTGGTTTAACCGGTCGCGTGAGCGGTTTGGCCCGCTTTGGTCGGCTCGGTTTAAGAGTGTTTTGGTGGAGGGGGATCGGTTTGCGTTGAGGACTGTGGCGGCTTATATCGACTTGAATGCGGTGCGGGCAGGATTGGTTGAGGATCCTAAGGATTACCGATTTTGTGGGTATGGAGAGGCTATTGGAGGTGGGGAGTTGGCCCGGGATGGGTTGGCTGCCGTGGATCGCGATTTGGCGGGGTACCGACAGACTCTCTATGGTTCGGGAAGCGCAGAGAAGCTGGAGAAACGTTCGATTTCGCGTGAGGAGGCCCTGAGGGTGCTTGAGAAGGAAAAGGGCAAGTTACCCCTAGCGGTAGTGCTGCGGTGCCGAGTTCGATATTTCTCGGACGGGATGATCTTGGGATCCGAGGAATTTGTTCGAGAATGCCTTGGGGAAAGTCCTCCGGGGAAACGGGAACGGCTGGCGCACGTGATGCGTGGGGCCGACTGGAAGGGACTTCGAGTGGGAACAGGGCTGCGGAAAGGGCTATTTGGATAATCTCCCGCTTTTGAGAAACTCTTGTAGCCGAAGCAGGGCAGTCTGAAGGTGGCGACTCTCGCGCGATCTTGTGAACTAAACCTCCTTGGCTAGAGTATGTCGGTTCTGTGCGACTGAGTATGTCTCGATAACCTTTAGCGGGTTGAGGGATCCTTAAAATAGGGACTGATCTTTTCGAAGGTGGCCGGGCCAATGCCGTGTACGGATTTGAGCTGACCGAGCGTTTGAAAGGGGCGCGATTCAATTATGCGGTTGGCTGTGACTTCTCCAATACCGGGAACAGACTGAAGGGTATCTCGCGAGGCGGTGTTTACGTCCAGCGGTTCGGTGGGTGGGGCTATACCGAGTGCCGCTGCAGTTTCCGCATCCTCGGATCGTTGGGCACTGCGTTCCTCGGGAAGTCGGTCCCAGTCCGTGTAGTTCCAGACGCCCTGTCCGCGTCGCGCGGCGACTAGCTCGGCATCCTTGAGCTGGTCCATGTAGTCGCTGCGTGAAAGTCCATCGATTGTACTGCGATAGACGCCGAAGGCTCGGGCGTAACCTTGCTGGACGAGCTCGGTTGCCAAATCTCTCCCCTGGGAGGTTTCGACGAAAGCATAGACCCTTGAGTAGCGTCCGTCTCCACGACCGTCGGCGAAGGAAGTATACACGGTAAACGGTTCGGACAGTTCTTCCACTATAAAGGCGTAGGCACTGGCGGCCTGCTCTTTGGCTAGTTCGATCGAGGCCGCGTACCCGTCTCCATAATCCGAAATTCCAAAGTATCGACGCTGCGCGCGAAGTCGTCGCGCGTCAGATTCGTCGCCGATGTGCCACTCGATGCAGTCGGCTCCGTAGAGTCTGATCGTTTGCTCAGTGCCGTCGGGAAAACGGATTCGAAAACTGTCACCATCGGCCCAGTCCGTTGGCACAAATGAGACATCATGAAACGTCTGGAGTTCAGCCGCAGTCAACTGGAATGCGAAGCATAGACAGAAGAAGACTTTCACGATTCGAAGGAACATCAGAGCAGCAGTTTTATAAAATGAGAGATTGGAATATGGGGGATTCTACGGAACGTTAAATTGGCGTAAACGAAAATTCGTCGTGCCGGAGGCTAAGTAATCTTTTGGGTGCATTTCTCGCCGTGGCGGATGCTAAGGATCCTTGCGGGAGCGGTCGGGACAAATACGACTATCGGCGAGGTGGGAATTGCAGAGAATCTGCACGAGCCCGCTGAGGATCGCTAGTGTAGACGAACCTTGGGAGCACTCTTTTCCCATTCGACACCGAATCTCTGGATGGACATACGCGAAGCGGCAACGCGCATTCCTGCCGATGGCAAACTGTAACCTCCTCAGGGAGTCGTGGGACAGAGGTTTGGGATAGATAACTCTTTGACCCCGGCTGCGGGAAGGCTTGGGCCTAGTTTATATCGAGAATGGAGGCGAAGTCGGGGTCGAACCACTTTTTGTAGTAGCGAACGGCTTGACCGTCGGTAAGGCCTGAAAGGAAGTCGCAGATTAAGCGGGCTCGATCGGCATCCCCGCCGGCAGATCGGAATAGATTGTGTTCGGTCTCCGGTACCAACTTGAGACAACGCCCGCTGGATTTCGCCGAATAGTTGTCCATGACAGCTTCGAATAGATCGCCGAGTAGTCGGCTTCCTTTAAATTCAATCTGCTGAATCGTAGTCGATTGAAAGATCAGATCGTTCGCGATGCGCTTGTAGAGATTGGCTTCTCTACGAGAGGCAGGGTCGATGTCGAGACGGAACCGATAGCGGTTGGTTCGATCGGAGAAGGGGCCTTCATTCTCGACGATGCGGGTTGCGTGAATAAACATGCCGACCTTTGAGCCAAATTTCCGCTCGTAGTAGCCCTCGCGAATCGAACGCTTCAACTCGTCGAGGAGCTTAAAGTCGCTTTCTGAGAGTCCCTCAACGTGTTCGGCCCAGCGATCAACCGTATGTTGGGTAATGTAGCGGGCTTCGATACCATCAACAATATCATTGAGGGAATAGGCTGCGTCGTCGGCCCAGTCCATTACCTGGCATTCTATACTGCGGATCCGGTTCAGGTTGGGAAAGGAATCGAGTTCACCGGGGACCAGCCCCGATCCGAGTGCGAAGTCGCGTACACCTTCTTGATCGTCGTAGATGAAATGGTTCTCGGGATGGACCTGTTCTTCGCGGAAGCGTTCGCGATAGAGTTGCTTGTATTTGAGCACACCGTCCAGAAACGCGCGGGTGGGATTCATTCCCTCGCTGCCTTTCTCGCGGGCGTAGATGAGCCGAGTGAGGATACGGAGCGTCTGTCCATTGCCTTCGAAACCTCCGAAACCGGCCATCAACTCGTTGAGTTTACGCTCTCCGATATGTCCAAAAGGGGGATGACCTAAATCATGAGCAAGGCAGATTCCCTCTGTAAGATCTTGATCGAGAAAGAAATCTTTCTGAAGGACGGGGGAGCTGTAGGTGAGATATTCACAGATGGAGCGGCCGATGCGGGCAACCTCCATGGAGTGGGTGAGTCGGGTCCGGTAAAAGTCGAATTCGCCCGATTGAAAGACCTGGGTTTTCGATTGCAGACGCCGAAAGGCATAGGAAAAGACGACGCGGTCTCGGTCGATCGCAAATGGGGACCGGTGATCTTCCGGGGGGCGCTTTCCCCCCGGAAGAGTCTCGCGGTCAAAATCGCCGTAGAATCGGTTTTCCTGCCAACTGTGCATACCTACTTGTAACGGACGTTTGGCAGGTAACTCCAGCGGATTTAGAGAAGCTCTTTAACGAGCTCCCGTTCTGCGGCCAATTCCTCGACTGATGCATCGATCTTGGAACGGCTGAAATCATTGACTGGAACATTTTGGACAACACTCCAGTTCTCACCATCCGATACAATTGGAAAGGATGTGATCAACCCCGGTTGCGTGTTGTATTCGCCCTGAGAGCACACGCCGACGCTATGCCACTTTCCCTCTTCGGTGGGAGTCGTCAATGCCCGGACAGTGTCTACCACAGCATTTGCGGCGGAAGCGGCAGAAGATGATCCGCGGGCTTTGATAATGGCTGCGCCCCTCTGTTGAACGACAGGAATAAAGGTATCCTTGAGCCAGGACTCATCATTGATGACCTCTGCGGCGGGCTTGCCATCGATCTGAGCGTTGTAAAAATCAGGATACTGAGTGGCAGAGTGATTTCCCCAAATGGTAACATTGGACACCTGGGAAGAGTGGACCCCTGCCTTCGCGGCGAGTTGTGTCTGTGCACGGTTCTCGTCGAGACGAGTCATTGCGAACCAGCGATCTTGCGGGATGCTTTTCGCATTGTTCATTGCGATCAAACAGTTGGTGTTGCAGGGATTGCCAACGACGAGGGTGCGCACATCCGAAGCGGCATTCTTTTCAATTGCATTGCCTTGGCCGGTAAAGATCTTGCCGTTGATATTGAGGAGATCTCCGCGCTCCATACCAGCTTTGCGGGGGACACTCCCGACGAGCAGGGCCCAGTTGACATCTTTGAATCCCTCATTCAGGTCAGAGGTACCCTTGATATCTGCGAGAAGGGGGAAGGCGCAATCGTCGAGTTCCATGATCACACCCTCGAGGGCTCCCATTGCGGGTTCAATCTCGATGAGGTTCAGGGCGACTGGTTGGTCTGGACCAAACATGCTTCCCGAGGCGATTCGGAAAAGTAGTGAGTAGCCGATTTGGCCAGCAGCTCCTGTTACAGCAACGCGGATGGGTTTTTTGCTCATCTTTTGAGTATTCACGAGGATGTCGAGGATAGGCAATCTTTCTTGTGGCCGAGCGTGCCTGAAGAAATTCTATTAAATAAATTTGTAACCGTGATAAGAGATTCCAATACGCAGCTTTGTCCGGCGCTTTCTCGATGCATCGGGATCGAATCGACTCTGGAGAGGGCCTCGGGAGCTTTCAGTCATCAATGGTGAAGCAAATGTGCTCCTGGCATTATTCCAATCAGGAGCGGTAAAGACCTACCGATTCGTTACCTGGTAGAGTTGATCTTGCCACGCGGTTGATTGGGTGAGTTCGAGGAGAGTGACATCGAACTTCTCGCGATAGGGCGCGTGTTGTGGAAGGGCAATCCCGTAGTTCTCGCGTGTGAACGTGGCTTTGAGAATATCGACCCGGTGAAGGTTGTCGATGGCCACATAGTATTCGAGGACCGGTTTGTCGTAGACAACAGCATCCCATTTACCCTGATCGAGTTCTTTTAGGAGACTTTCTATTGAGGAGGAAGTGCGGTAGGGAATCCTTAGGGTTGCCAGCCAAGTGGCGGAAGTGGATCCCTTGATCGTGGCCGTTTTTACGCTGGCAAGATCGCGGGCCTCCTGAACCTTATTTGTCAGGCTGTCCCGGGTCAGACTGGAGGCAAAACCAGCTGTAAAGCCGGAGATGATGATGATGGCCATGAACATCCAGACCAGGCCAATTATCCGTCCGAGAAAAGATTTGGGAGCTTTATCGCCGTACCCAACAGTTGTCATCGTGACAGCAGACCACCAAAGCCCGTTTCCGATTCCCTGGGCGGGTCGCCCTCCAAACTGCTGTCGATTGTGCTTACGTTCGGCGAGCCATACGATCAAACCGACGATCCCCAAGAGAAGAAGGAGGCTGAATACCGCTTGAAGAAAGCGGACGGAAAAGATGTTTCGCAGTACGAGGATCCACATCTCGGTGTCGGTATTTAGAACGGCGATACCGATACCGCTTTCATAGTAGGAATGGGTGAAATCCATTCGCTCTTCCCGTTCGCTGGTAATGGACAGAGCGCCGACTCCTGCATCGATCTTATTATTCTCGATGGCGTCAAAAATCTGGGGAAGAGTCATCTCCTTGAAAGTCGGAGTTTTCCCCATTCTCGACAAAATTTGTTCGATCAGCCAGACAGCTGGACCTTCCCACTTTCCGTCTTCGGTCTTAATTGTGAAGGGGGGAGTCTGTTTGATCCCCACGATGAATGGCTCGGGAGTGGTTTGAGCGCTAAGACTGGACGTGGTTATGACGGCCAGCAGAAGTACATAGATGAATTTCACGTTCTCTACTCTTGAAAAGTTTGTGGCGAACGGCAAGGAGGAGAATTCCAGAAGGCGGGACGAGAGCGTACAACTGAAGACGTCATCGGCGGTACCGGTCGATTGGACCAGAAAGAACCTCTTCTCTTTATGGTTCGAAGGCGTTAATTAGCCCGGGCGAACTAAGAAGATTCGCTCGATTCGATCGGCTTTGGTTCCTCGCCGTGCTTCTTTCGGTGTCCCATCTTCTCAATGATATAGAACGTAGACGGGATCACGAGGATCGCGATTATGGAAGCGAAAAGCATCCCTCCAATCACGGTTGTTCCAAGAATACGGCGAGAATTCATACCGGCACCCAGCGCGAGGTAGAGAGGCATACATCCGAGGATAAACGCGAAGGACGTCATCAAGATCGGCCGGAGTCGGAGGCGAGCTGCTTCGAGAGCCGCCTCCCGGATCGATTTTCCTTCTTCCTGGTATTGGGCCCGCGCAAACTCGACAATCAAAATAGCATTTTTCGCGGCCAGCCCGATTAGCATGACCAGCCCGATCTGTGCATAGACATTGTTTTGGTAGCCTCGCATCCAAAGGAAGACGAAAGCCCCACCGACTGCGATCGGCAAGCTGATCAGAACGCTGAAGGGGAGGGTCCAACTCTCGTAGAGAGCGGCCAAAATGAGGAATGTAAAGATGAGTGAAAGGGCAAAAATGGCGGTTGGGGAGACCCCAGTGGCTGCCTTCTTTTCCTCATAGGACATGCCGCTGTATTCGAATCCCATCGAATTATCCATAGTTTCGTTGAAGGTCTCTTCGAGTGCAGCCATCGCATCACCGCTCGAGTAGCCAGGGCCGGCCGTGACATTGATCTGGGTCGCCCGATAAATGTTGTAGTGGTAGATGAACTCGGGACCTTGGGTACGCTGGGCCTCTGTGAAGACAGAGAGAGGGACTGGTTCGCCATCTTTATTGCGCACATAGAAAAGATCCATGTTGGCTACATCGGTACGGAACTGTCCCTCAGCCTGGACGTAAACCTGCCATTGTCGGCCGAAGCGATTGAAGTAGTTGACGAAGGCACCTCCCATGAAGGTCTGGAGCGTTTGGTACACGGAGCTTAGATCGACGCCCTGTTTCAAGACCTTCTCGCGGTCCACATCCATGAAAATTTGTGGAATATTTGCTGAGAAACTGGTTGAAGCTGCAGCGATCTCGGGCCGAGCGGTTGCGGCTTGGATAAACTTATTGGTTTGTTCTTCCAAGAATTCGGGACTGCGACCCTCACGATCTTGCAGAATGAACGTCACCCCACCGGCGGCACCAATCCCTGGAATAGCGGGTGGTGGGAAGGCAAAACCTGCAGCCCCTGGAATGGTTTGAAGGCGTGCGTTTACCTCTTGGTAAATCGCACGAAGGTTCATGGTGCGTACATTCTCCGAACTGTAACGATACGACCAAGGTTCGAGAGTGAAGGCGAGGAAAGAGCTGTAGGTGTTTTGAACGCCAGAGAGGAGATTGTAGCCGGCGACAGCGATCACGTGCTCGACACCGGGGATGTCCTTCGTCAATTCGTAGACCTGTTTATTGATCTCGGAAGTACGCTCGAGAGAGGATGCAGGAGGCAGACTCATCGAAGCAAAGAGATAGCCTTGGTCCTCATCGGGAATGAACCCCGGTGAAAGTTTCGAAGCGCTGAATCCTCCGATTCCGCCCACAATGAGGATGATGGCCAGAGCGACTACGGCCTTCCGCATCAAGCCGCTGCAGACCGAGACGTACCCATTGGTCACTCTGCCGAAAAAGGAATTAAATTTGGCGTAGAACCAGCCGAGAGGTCCCCGGGTCTTCTTGCGGGGACGCAGGAGGAGAGCGGAGAGGGCGGGACTGAGCGTTAGGGCGTTGAACGTCGAAATCAGAACGGAAATCGCGATCGTTACGGCGAACTGCTGGTAGAGACGGCCGGTAATACCGGGGATAAAGACGGTTGGGATGAACACCGCCACCAGAACCATACTGGTGGCAAAGATCGGCCCGCTCACGTCCTTCATCGCTCGCATGGTTGCCTCCTTGGGGGCAAACCCTTCTTCAATATAGCGCTCGACGGCCTCCACCACCACGATGGCATCATCGACTACGAGCCCGATCGCGAGCACGAGCCCGAATAGGGAGAGCGTATTGATGGAAAAGCCGAGCGGCGGGAAGAAAATGAAAGTACCGATCAGGGAAACCGGAACCGCGATGAGCGGGATGATTGTGGCGCGCCAGCCCTGAAGGAAGACGAATACCACAAGAACAACGAGAGCCAATGCCTCGAAGAGAGTATGTTTAATCTCCTCAATCCCCTCGGTAACGGCTTCGGTCGTGTCGAGAGCGACCGTATACTCCATCCCATCAGGGAAACGCTCAGCCATTTCGGCGATCAAAGCGCGGGCTTCTTTGGCGGCTTGGAGGGCGTTGGATCCGGGAGTTTGATAGAGAGCGAGAATGGCGGAAGACTTCCCGTCATAATTACCGTCGATGGTATAGGTTTGGGCGCCCAGTTCGATGCGGGCGATATCCTTGACCCGGATCACAGAGCCATCCGGGTTGGATCGTACGATGATGTCTCCAAATTGAGACGGGTCGGTAAGGCGGCCTTCGGCGCTAACCGTGTAGGTGAACTCCTGGCCGGGAGGTACGGGATCGCCTCCGATACGACCAGCGGGATTCACCGTGTTCTGTGATTGGATAGCGCTGATGATCTCACTCACCGTGATGTTTCGGCCGGCGAGAACGTTCGGATCAACCCAAATTCGCATCGCATAGTTGCCGGATCCGAAGACGGTCACGCTTGCGACCCCTCCGATTCGGGTGAATGCGTCATTCAAATTAATGATGGCGTAGTTGGAGAGAAAGAGGCTGTCGAGGGAGTTGTCCGGAGAGGTCAACGCGAACATGACCAGAGGAGAGGCCAGCGACTTCTGAACGACGATTCCCTGGTTGGCGACCTGTGAAGGGACCTGGGATTGCCCTTGGCTGACCCGCATCTGGGTCAGAATTTGGTCGGTATTGGTATCAGTGGAGACATCGAAGGTAACGGTAAGATTCATCAGACCGTTGTTCGAGCTCGTGGAAGTCATGTACTCCATCCCCTCGACACCGCTCATTTGCTGCTCGATGGGCAGGGCGGTCGATTCTTCGATGGTGATCGCGTCGGCGCCGACGTAGGTGGCATTAACAGTGATCTGGGGTGGGACGATTTCCGGGTACTGCGCCACAGGCAGCATTGTCATGGAAACGAGGCCCACGATCACTGTCAGGATGGCGAGAACCATCGCGACGATCGGGCGATTGATGAAAAACTTATACATGGCGGGTCGCTAGCGGAATGAGTTGGCGCTCGTCGAATTATTGGTTCGCAGTGGTATCCTTGCTCGAATCAGAAGCTTTTGCATCTGAATCGCTGGAAGGAGTGCTGCTGGAAGAGGAAGAATCGCTAGCACTGGACGCAGCTTGGGTTGAAGAGGATGAGGCGGGCTTCCACATGCTGGTTTTGACCTTCGAGCCCGTTTTCACCTTTTGTATTCCCTCAACAATCACGATATCGCCCTTCTTGATTCCAGAAGTGATGATGATGTTGCTTCCGTCGGTCTCACCGGTTTGTACGGGGACCGAAGAAACCGTGTCGTCGTTATTGACGATGTAGACGCTGTACATCCCTTGGGTCTCTTTCACTGCACGCTGTGGGATTGAAATGGCATCCTTCAGGGTAGTGACCTTGATGCGAATCATAGCGTATTGGCCGGGGCGGAGAATGTTTCCGGGATTTGGGAAAAGTACGTAGACACCGATAGTACCAGTGCCGGACTCGATCTGTCGATTGATGAACTGGAAGCGTCCCTTGTGTTTATAGGTAGTTCCGTCACCCATGATCAACTCGACATCGGCCGGACGTTGATCGAGAGGGACTTTGCTCAATTCCTGGAGGCGGTCGGCCCGTTCCATGTAAGCGCTCTCGGGGATGAAGAAAACTGCTTGGATCGGGTCAAGATTGGACATCGTCGTCAACACGCTGGTGGTGCCGACCAAATCGCCAATATCGGAACTGGCTTTCCCGACAATCCCGTCGATAGGGGCATAAATTTTGCAATAGCTCAGGTTCAGTTTGGCCTGATTGAGGGCAGCCTCTGCGGCGGCGACCTGAGCCGCGACAGCGTCTCGCTCCTGGACAGCATTGTCCAATTGCTTTTGGCTAATGGCGTCTGCCTTGATCAATTCCTGGTCCCGTTCGACAGTGAGCTCCGCCTTGACCAGGTTTGCCTTCTGGACTTCAACGTTGGCTTCAGCCTGTTGGACATCGATCTCGTATGTGGAGGGATCGATCGTGAAGAGGAGATCACCCTTTTTCACATAGGCACCATCATCGTATTCCTGAGTGAGCAAGTAGCCTTGGATCTTGGCCTTAATGTTGGTGTTAACGACCCCTTGAAGAGTGCTCACAATCTCACGGTAGATCGGAAGGTCGATATCACTGGCTGCCGTAACCTCGACGGTGGGCGGCGGAGGCGCAGCCGGAGCGGGCTTTTTATTACAGGCAGGCAGGGCGGCTAATGAAAGAGCCAGGAGAGGAAGGAGACGAATGGTCATGGTTGCGTCGATGAATCGGACTTCTGGGAAGAATCATCCTTCTGGGAAGGAAGAGGAGGAGGAGCCGGCGAATCGTTGATTGGACCGGCTTCAAAGTTTCCGCCAAGTGAAAGATAGAGATCCACTCGGTTGGTGAGAAGACTGCCGCGGGAATCGATCAAACTGGATTGAGCGTTGAGCGATTGGCGTTGGGCGACCAATAGGGTGGTCATATCGGTTTCGCCCTCTTTATAGCTGATCTCGGCGATTTCTGCAGCCTTTTGATAGCTTTCGGAAGCAGTGGTCAATTGGACGATCTGTTCCTTGAGGGAGGCCTCGAGAGAGAGGGTGTCTTCCACCTCTTGAAAGGCCTGCAGGGCGGTCTGCTTGTATTGGGCGACCGCGATCATTTGATTTGCTTCGGCTTCTTCAAACTGTGCCTTGCGCAGACCGGCATCGAAGAGAGGTTGAAATAGATTGATCCCGAGATTGGTGAGCATGGAAGACGCGTCGAAGAGATCTCCGAAGTTCTCGGCGCTCGAACTGAAGTTGGCGCTGAGAGAGAACTGGGGAAGTCGTGCGGCTGCGGCTGATTTCGCAAAATAGAAGGAGGCGGCGACTGTGCGATCCGCTGCGATCAAATCAGGTCGGCGTTCCAACAAAGTGGACGGGAGACCGGCGGGAACGGGTGGAAGATCCACCTTCAGGGAATCGGCGAGGGACAAGTCTGCGGCGGGATAGCGGCCCAAGAGCACCTCGAGGCTGCGGATGGCAGCCCGTGTAGCATAGAGTGCTTCTTGGGAAGCCTGCCTAGCATTTGCTGCGTCGGCGCGGGCAGAGTAGACATCCTGCGCAGAGACCTCACCAGCGTTGAAGCGGGCTTCGGCGATGCGGAGTGCTTCGTCAAAATTTGCGACAAATTGGTTTGCGAGCTCGAATTGCAGTTTATTGGTCAAGGCGAGAAACCAGCCTTTGGCAACCTGCGCGGCGAGACTCTGACGGGCGAATGCATAATCTGCGGCGCTTGCGGCGGCTGATAAAGCGGCGCTGCGTGCGCTGTCAGAGACACGACCCCAAACGTCCAATTCCCAGCTCAGGGCCAGATCGACTCCAAGAGTGGTTTGATTCTTTTCGAGCTGTAGGAGCTGATCCTCTTCTGTCAGCTCAAAGCGGTGAGTTTGCGAGGCGCCGACTCCGAGGTCCAGCGCTGGATAGATAGGAGCGTTGGCTTGCTTGGCTTGTGATACTGCCGCTGCAAAGGCCGCGGCGGTAGCTGCGAGATTTGGATTGGCCAGCTGAGCCTCGTTCACGAGCTCGATGAGGACGGGGCTGTCGAAAGCCTCGAGCCAATCATCGGCTACTTCACCGGTGTCACCTCCGGAGTCCCACCCTTCGGTTGGAGCAAGGTCGGTCATTTCCTGACGAGGATCTGGATTGGATACAGAGCAGCCTGCCACCAACAGGAGGCAAGCTAGTCCTCCTGATAGTACCAGAGATGGACGAAAAACAGTTTCGAAGCGCATTGAAAGAGATCGACAGAGGTCGAGGAAGCGAGGATGTCGAGCTTCGAAGTCACCGAAAGCACTGGCAAGCTTTTTTACGCATCTAACGGAATCTTTGCTAAAGGAGTGATAGGGAGTGAGAAGGAGGGGAGGCATATCTGGTAACGAGCATTCATTGCCTTTCAGTCGGGAATCCGATTGTGATGATGGTGTGAGGGAGATGATTCATTCAATTTTTCGCAAAGG
>CEOD01028042.1_pt1 | contig 24120 bp, 15 predicted proteins | sample 530341 | NCBI WGS metagenome assembly CEOD01 (sample SAMEA2619950, study PRJEB7988) | marine metagenome | isolation source: saline water (ENVO:00002010), including | reverse complement strand
ATGGGAAACCACCTCAATTTTTTAACAATTTATGGGACGCTGCCCGATATTCGGCCTGTTTGCTGGGAAAGTGCGAACTGAAGCATTAATGAGAACTGCATGAGTTGGAGAATTTCATGTGACGCTGTTGCTTTTTGACTCTGGCGAACCTTTGCTTTCTCCAAGGAGTTGTCTCTTTTCCAGTGGAGAATATTTGTCCACCACGCCGCATTCGCTTTGTCGATCCTGTTCAGGTCATGGCGGACTCGATGTCTCCATTGGGCTCGAATCTTAAAGAGGAGATGGGAAAGGCGAGAAAGTTCCGCTCTATCATGATCAGAAAGGCCGGTTTCACCTTGAAGGCAGATCTCCTTGGCTTGCCGGTAGCAGGCCTCGAGTTCGGAGAGAAGCTCGTGCTCGGTGAAAGCGACGAGGTCAGCCGTCCTCTTCTCAATGAACTTGATCCGCTTCGCATTGTCGTGGGAACCGATCATGTGCGATGCCTCGACGACCACCAAGGCAATGGCGGCAGTGTTAACGCCGACTTTTGCGCCTCCCCCTACAACCTGCAGTCGTGTGCCGGCACCTTTACCACCAATCTTCTTCAGCTGGGCAACCCGTTTGCCATTTGCAACCATGAGATCTGCGGCCTTCGCACTCTTCGGTAGCTCTACGAGGAGCATTTTTCGCTCATAAAAAAACTTACTCGCAGCGAGTGAGACCTTGGCGGCGTCCCCGAGACCCTGAGCCAGATCAGAACGAACAATTTCTTCACTGGCATGGGCGATAGAAGCCAACATTTTCTCCGAGGAGAGGGCATCTTGGAAAGGGAGCTCGAAGGGTGTTTTTGGCGATGACACTATGATTTAATGGGTTCTCGGGAGATATTCAAAAGCTTATCAATTCTAAATATTCACTCCCATGTTTGCTGGTTTAATTGCTCGGCGATGGAGGCGGTTATGTCGGGAACATTGCCGAGCGTATCCTTCAGGTTGAAATAGCGGACGCGGAAGATGCCTCCGGGAGACGTTTTCTGGAAATCTGTTTCGTGAAAGTCGTTGAGGAGAAAAAAGCGATGACCCGTTTCGATACGCCAACCCGCAGCAACGGATTCTTCTATCGCTTGAATCAGTCGGTCCTCCTGCTGTTCCGTGACCGGTTTCTCTGACTCGATCACCGTCAGTCCGGCCGTCGCGCTGTAGTCGGCTACAATCATGTTTTCAACCTTGCCGATGTGTCTCACCGACTTCCACGAATAGATGCCGAGGTAGGTAAAGGGTCTGTAGCCGCGTGCGGCATCGTCGAAGTAAAACTGGTGCTTTACGTTTAGGTCAAAGGACTGTCCGCAGGCCATTGCCCGCAAGATATGGCGATCATTGGAAATTAGCCCACCGCTTTCGCAGTAGTCGTTAAAGTCGTCCGCCAATTCGCGAAGGCTCTTTTCGTAGGGATGCTCCCGGGCCAAGAGATCGAGCTGCACTGTAAACTCCTCGAATGTCTTCGAATAGAAAAATACCGGCGCTCCTTTCACCATGGACTTAAGAGCTTCATTGATCTCCCGCTCGTCCGCCTCGCTGTAGCGCTGGCTGCTAAGGTGGAGCAGTATCTTGTGCTCTGCCTGCTCAAAGCTCTCCGTATATTTCAGGAGCTTCCCCTTCAGTTCTAGAGAGCTGAGCTTTGTCTCGATGATCACCTTTGATGCCGGGATCTGAATGTAACCATCAATAATGCCATTCCCCTTGTTGCCAACTTGCTGCATGAAACTGGGAATGACTTCATAGCCATCTGATGCTTCTGTGATGGCGGCCATGTAGTCAGCATAGTAAGACGGATTGATTTGATAAAGCCGTGACAACATCAGCAGCACGTTGTTCGTCACTGTGTTCTCCTTTTGGGAGTAGGTTTGGAACTGGTTGATGAGGGCCATGGGGTGGTTATTTGTCTTTGGCGGAGTTGTGCCGATTTAGTTTGCCCTGGAAATGTTTCCAGACGTTTTCAGGCTCACAAGCTGAGGCAAAGAGCTGATGTTCGTCGAAAATTATAAGGATGGTGAATATTGCCATGTTATTGATTGGCCAGAGGATGTTCTCCGAGATCATCTGGATAATCATCTAGATGGTCTTTGGTTTTGAAAGTTAAGGTCACATCTCCAGTGCTTTTCCGCCCGTTCCAGTAGGTTCCTCTAAGCTTGGACACTGGGCTTCCAACTATTTCGAAAATAATTGTCCCATCGTGCGGCTGGCTTCGTTCAGCTACTATCGTTGAAGGCTTGCTGGTATAACAATATCCCAACATTCTGACCTGCTCATCGCTATCTATCCAAAATCCCGCCAGGTAGCTACGGCTTGTCATTTCCGTTGTTCGCATGACGCAACTTATCTTCGTAAATGACTGTTTGATTGTAAGTATGACTGGTATCGGACCCGGAACCTCCCCTGTTTCGGGATTCTTCCATGTAGTCTGGATCTCCCCCTCCCATGTGCCATTCAGGTCAGGAAAAGGGACGATCCATCCTTGCAATATTTTCCACTTCCACGCGAAAATTGAAAACATCCAAGCTAAGAACAACAGGACTGGAATCGTTTTATAAGATGCTATCAATGCCGACTTTATGTCGGTGATTTCATGTCCAGCCAACAGGGCGACGCCAATCAGGCAGATTGCGAAAGCTCCGAATAGCAGATAGGCAAATGGTTTTGAGTTTAAATTTCTCATTTGTATCCAATATAGTCCCAAATCGATTGTAGAAAATCATTAGCTTGTTGGCGTGTCCAAGGTTGAGAATCTCTAAACAGGTATTTCAGTTCATTGACTTCCCCCCAATCAGAGCAATCATCGTCTTTGCGGGTTTGATTCCAGAGATTAGCGATGACGTGCCTCATCATCTCCCAATAGGTATCTTTTGCGTAAGCAGATGTGTCAGCATTCCAAACCAGAGACTCTATTAAGAAAGAAGGCAGGCTACCATTGGCTTCGTCGCCGTCATCTTTTAATCTATCTCTAATTCTCTTTAGGATACGGATTACTCGCTTATACCTGCGACCAGATGCGTTGTTGCGCTCAATCCCGTTGCAGTAGGTCTGATCCGGCCAATTCTTTATTATTGATCCTTTGTCTGGTTTGAAAGCAACTCCGTATAATATCTCGTCAGTTCCATCGGATAACGTATTACCAGTATACCGCCTGTGCTCGAATGTAGGCACGACATCGGCATCGACACGGTAGCTATTCGCATGCACGTCAAATGCCTTGTTTCCACGTGTCACACCATCCTCACCGAAATATGAGACCAAAGCGTCTTCAACTAGATTCTTGAAATCGGTGAAAGGGAACTCACCTTTTACGTGTCCAAATGTCTGCTGTGTTGCCCCTTTAGGATAATCAGGAAAGAAGCTTCCATTATAGCGAATGCAGATATCGACATCGCTGTTCTTCCGGACATTTGTATTTGCTTTGTATGAACCTTGAGCAAAGACAGAAATATCGCGGTTCTGTAATTCGTCGGAAGCTTTAATTGCCTTGCGGATCATGTTTTTCGCGTTTTGGCACTTGTCGCTTTCCGTCTGGCTAGGACCCGCCGACCATGATCTTAATTGTTCTTCAGTAATACTCATTGTAATTACATTCTCCTAAATATCCACCCCCAAGAAACGTCTGTTGGCTTCTGTGGCATTGAGCACCGGATCGAGCAGCCACGGTTCTTGGCGCAACTCCTCCGGGGGTGGTTCTGTGGTGGTGACGATGTATTGAAAGGGGAATTCCGATGTCTTAGACTCCGATTCCATTCGTTGAAAGAGACGGAATATCTCGTGGTATATGTCCACAGATAGATCGGCTTCACGGGGGCTGTCGTGGATGAGAAATCCAGGGAGCAACGAAGTGTTCCTGATATAGCTGTCTAGCAAACAGGCGATATCGAAGGCTAATAAGCGGACTGTCTCCAATGCTGCGCTATCCATTCGACCATGAAAGTCCACATGGGGAAAGATGCTCTTGCCGGAGAACTCCACACCAGCACCCACATCCGGCCCCAGAAGGGCCTGAACGACAAATCGGAACATGTCGGACAGCTCGCTCATACGCATCGCGTGCTGTGCCTTCGACTTTTCCAGTGCAGCAGTAAGCAGTTCCTTTTCTTTACCCATGCTGCTAATGCTGTCTTCATTTTCCGACTTGGCAGACAGCGCACGCGTCAAGTTATTCAGTGCGAGCCCGATGGACTGCACCTGCTGGTCGATCTCGTTGGCATGCTTTATTGCTGGCGCATACTTTTCTTTCGCCGATTCAAGTTTAACCCTAAGTTTCTCTTCCTCGGACTTGGCTTTCTCCAGGGTTTCAAACAGTTCCATCACGCGGGCATCGGCTCGTTGTTTATCGAAGCGGAGCAGGCCGGCATGGGAACGAATTTCATCCAACTCTTTATCCAATTCATCGTCCGGCTTGCGCTGCCGGGCATACCGGCATGCTCCGAGGACTTCATCGGTCAACTTCGCTGAACAATAGCCACGAAAGGGTTCCCACTCTCGCTTTTTGTGGATTCGCTCAGCCTCGGGTTTATTGCCCTCAGCGATTTCGATATCTTCCTGGCACTGTTCGGCGATCTCCTTCGCATCGACCCAACGCGCTTCGGCTAATGCGGTTTTATTCTTTGCGGCTGTGACTTGGCTGCCGAGTTCTTTGATCGTCTCATCTTCTTCAATGAGTGCCCGTAGATGGACGGCTTTTGACTTGAGTTCCTCCACAACGGAGCGGACGTGAGCTTCCGGCAAGGGTGCATTTGAATCCAGCGGATCATCCAGCATCTGGTTTATTCGCTCAAACTCAGTCTTGATTTGAAAATCATAAAGCTTCCGATTTTCCACAGCCTCTTTGTGTTCCTTGGCGGTGGCCGCAAGCTTGCGCATGGTCTCTTGCTCCGGGTTCGTGGACAAGCCCAACATCACGCGAATGATGTTTTCCTTCTCAGCCTCCTGTAATTCGATCGACCCCGAATCACTCGCTGCGTTACGCCAACTCAGCAGTTTTGCAAAACGGCTCTCCTGATCGCGAGCGATCCATTGGAGTAACATGTCCCAACCCAGCGGGAGGCCACTTGAGGGAAGGCGTTTGTCAATCAGGCCACGAAAAAGACAGGCATCAATGGCCTCCAGATAGTCTTCTTTGAAACCTCCCTTGGGTAGGGTCTCCGAATTTTTGAGTGATTCAATGCTCGGCCCCTGCACGGCAAATGGGTGCGTCCCCGTGCCCAGCGGCCTGCCAACCAGCCAGCGACGTCCCTCTACCCAGACTTCACCGAAGATCCAGCCTTGGTTATCAAACTTCTCTCGAAAAGCCCGCCGAAAGTCATCATTGCCATATCGCTCCTCGCCCAGCAGGTAACGAAGGAAGCGGCAAAATGTTGTTTTGCCGGTTGCGTGGCCGGAAATACGAACACGGGCATTTGCGTTCGCATTGCTCTGGTTCGGTTCTGCCCAGAGAATATTCAGGCCTCTGCGCAGGGTCATTTGGCGGAGTAGAGTCTCCTCGTTGACCGGCAATGCGCGGTGGATCGCGATACGCTCAATCCAGAGTTTTGGAGTCGTCCTTTCTGCCACGGGTTGCAATGACACAGGTGGGTGGAGAAAGGGGAACTCGATCTGGCTTTTCATGACTAGGCAAACAGTTGGCTAAGAGTTTCGATGCTTTGCAAAAGGTTTTGCTCATCGGCATCAAAGGGCACATTCACAGAGGACGCAGAAACGATTCTCATGGCCAACCAGGCATCATAAGCAGGCCATGCTTCAGCCGCTGGAGGGTTGGACGCGCTAAGTCTTATGAAGTGCTCGCCGTCCTCCTTGGTTATCTGAAAGTTGCGTCCGCCCATCTGCTGAATAGCCGGAACAACCTCAGACAGTGCAAGCTGTGGCGTGCCAGCTTTACTCCAGCGCTCAACCAGATCCGAATCATCACCAACAGCGGCCTTTTGCAGTTTCTGCGAACGTGCCAAGAGCCGAATCGCATCCGTAAATTGAGTCCAGCGTAACCGCCTCCCCTTTGCTTCCAAAAGAATGGCAGGGATGACTTCCATCAAATACTCATCCGCCTCCATGGCGCCACGTGGCTGAGACGGCATCGTTCTGACCTCAAGCGGTTTGGCGTCTCGGGACTCGTCAAACAAGCCCTCCATTTCGAGGTTGATCAAATCCGACTTGGGTTTGGCTGCGCGTTTCTTAGCCGCTTTTTTCTTGGCTTTTTTGTCGTGGAGACCGGCGGCTTTTTCTTCGGCGTGGCGCTCGTGGTTGAGTTTGAGGAGGCGTTGGAGGACTTCCTTGCGGGCTGCGGGGCTGATGGTGTAGCGGGTGCGATCGTTCTCGGGGAGGTAGTCGAGATCATGGAAGCCGTGGCTGAGATTGAGGTCGGTCCAGCCGTAGGCGTCGCGCACGGCGGTATCCATTTCCAGATGCAGTTCGCGGAGCTTGAGCAGGGCTGAATAGCCTTGTTGGGCGATGTCGGCAGGCTTGCCGGATACTTTGGCCACGAGTTCCGGGCTGAGGTCGGGATCGTGGAAGAGGTTATAAATCTTGGTCAGGCCGAGCCAGAGGAGAAGCATCGTTGCCTTGCGGTGCTCATAATAACATTCGCCCACTCTGGCTAAATCAGAGGATAGCTCAGGAAAAGGAAAAGGCTCAAAAATAACAGAGGGGCCATATCGTAAGTCTGTTTTCATTGTCGTGCAATATCGCCATGCCCATTGGGTATGGAAGTTTGATTGCATTACCGCTAGATATTCAGCCCCCTCAAAAGGAAAGACAATTAGCATCGCGTCATAGACCTGCCCCTTGGGAACAAATGTGAATGCGGTTGTTTTCGAGACTTGGGCAATAACGAGAACACGCTCTAAGTCAGATATCGTCCGGTAAAGAGCAGGCCTCTTGTCCGCATACATCCACCATCTTTGGGGCAATGGTTTTCTCAGGGCAAAGTCGCCATTCTCCTTCAACCTTGTTCGATCAGGTTTAACGCGTTCTTCGATAATACTGAAGCAATCCGGTGATAATTCCCGGGCTTGGTCTTCTGCTAGATTACGAAAGTTGAGGATCAGTCTAGATGCTTTTTGCTCAGGGCTATTGTTTAGATCTTTCCCGTTCAAATAAGGAAATACTACCTTGCTGCCACCTTCGGTCTTATGAAGTTTCTCACCTTCCTCAATATCTAGCATAAAGCCCTTCCCTAAAACATACGAGCCCACGAAGCTTCTATCTGAGTTAGCTACTAAGGGAGAGGGCTTAAGGTCTGATTCTCCGTCATCGAGTAGAGATGTAATTCTTTCCACACTCTTCCCATCCAGATTAAATTGACCACTCCACTTTCCCTTATAAAGCGACAGCAAACTCACATTGACAGCTGCCAATCCGGGCCAACGAATTGACTTAGCGGCGAAATTTATAGTCCCTTCGTTATTGAGTGCATACTCGAGTCCACCGACTCTCGCTCCGCCCTGAGCAATTGTATTTGTAGTAATCAAGGAGATGAATCCACTTTCGCTTATGAGTTCAAACATTCGCCTCAAGAAGTATACGGCAAGATCCACTGAGCCCGCAGGCTTATATTCAAAGCAAACCCACTCTAGGAAACTGGCCCCATAGGTGCCTTTTAGTCTTCGATTTCCGAGGTATGGTGGGTTACCTAGTATACAATCAAACCCGCCCCCCTGCATGATCTCCGGAAACTCCAGAAACCAATGGAAGAACTTCTTGCGATCTGCGATGGCCCACGCACTCGCCGTTGCCTGCCCTGCCGGAACGGTCAGGCGTCCGGTAAGGTAATCCCGGTAATTTTGCTCGGTGATGACACAGTGTTTGTTATCCAACGTCTTGGGCTGATAGAATTGAGCGATGGGAATAGCCGCGATTTGCTGAAGCAGGTAGGCATCCTGACTCGTGGAAAACTGCCGAAATTGTTTCCGCTTAGCCTCGATCTCGGTGGGGGTGCGCTCGGGCAGACCGGAAAGCTCCTGCCAGCGCTGGCGGATCTGGTCGAGCTTCTCCTGGTTCTCCGCCGAGAGCTTCATCTTGACCTGCCTCCGGTCATCCGCACGACCCTCCTTGTTGCGCTTGCGCAGAGCAGCGGCCACCTCCTTATCGTCTCCGGGCAAGGTTTTGAAGGCTTCCATGGGAATGCCCTTTTCCAGTTCCTCCTGATGGACGAAGCCGACGATGGCGTTGCCGCACTTAATGTGGTGGTCGAGGAAGTTGAGCGGTTGGCCCGGCACGTGGGCTTCCAGCCAGAGCGCGACCTTGCATAGCTCGACGGCCAGCGGATTCAGGTCCACGCCGTAGATGCAGTTGCGAATGACATCACGAACCGCCTCACGCATGGCCGTGGGTGAAGGTTGTTCCTCGCCCGTGCGGAGGATGGCCAGCTCTGTGCCGATACGCCGTGCGGCGGCCAGCAGGATGTGTCCGGAACCGCAGGCGATGTCTGCGACTCGCAAGCTCAGGAGAGCTTGCTCGGCGAGTAGGGAGTGGCGAGTGGAGAGTGGTAGGGAATTCCAGAGATTGGCTAGCTGTTGCGGCGAGAGAGCGAGCGGTGTAGGGAAAGAAGCTGTTTTCCCAGAATAGTTGTGGTCAGCAGGAGAGGCTTGATCGCCTCGGACTCCGTAAGGCCGACCCTTCGGCTCAGCAGCAAGTGCGTCTCCAGTTCCCTCAGACTGCCGTTGGCGATATGGATGTAGTGTTGAAACTCCTTCGTGCTCCGACGCCCCCAGCCCTCGGCTATGTTGGCCGGTATTGAGGCCGCCGCCCGCCTCATCTGGCTGGTCATTCCATACAACTCCGATTTTGGAAAGTGCTGTGACAACTTGTAAACGCACTCCGCTAAATCCATACCCCGCTTCCATACCTCCAGTTCCTGATAAGACTCCATCGATAACTCCTTTCCAGTATTTAGTGAATTCAACACTTTCGCTTACGCTAAACTGCTCACTTACTTTTCGCCACTCGCTACTCGCTACTCGCCACTCACCCCCAGCCACTTCCCCCGCCTGCTTCAGGCGGTCCGTAATCAGGTAGTCGATGGAGTGTTTGAGCAGCGGCTGCACCAGTTCATCCGGCGTGTAGTGCGAGCCGGAGGATGCACGGCCTTCGCCTTTCACCAGATGGAATTCGTAGTGTCCGGGGCTGGGCTCGATCAGCTTGGCATCGTATTCGAGCAAGCCCTCATAAACCGAGCCGAATTCCTCGACGTTGAGCGCCCCGTAGTTGACGCGGAGAAACTGCTTGGTATCCGGGTGCTGGAAGTAGCTGAGTCGACGGATGGCCGTGAGCAAAACGGCGTTGGACAGTCGGCAGTCCGCGAGTGTCCCGATGGCCTCACGGTGGAAGATGCCTCCCAGAGGTGCGAGCCCAAGCTCATTCCCAGCCTCCGGCTCGGCGAAGAGGCGGAAGGTGGCACAGAGGGCATCCCAGGCATCGTGATATTTTTCTTCGGAAAAGTGGCGCTTCTCCGCCAGCTTTCGAATCCGTCCAATGCTGTAGAATCGCTCGTAAATGGTCCGCAAGCGGGCGTCCGCAGTGGCGGGATAAACGAGGCGCCGTTCCTCAATGACCATAAGGAAGAGCATGCGGTAGATCAGCCGCAGCAAATGCTGGTAGAGGTCGGTCGCCGATTCCGGCGTGGTGCTGACCGTCTCCCGCAGCCGACCATTCTTATCATGCGACAGAAAGCCATTGGCCAGCTCGCGGATACACGCCTCAACGGCACCGGAAAGGCCCTCGCGGATACGTGAACCTGAATCGAGGGCGTCCTGGTGATAGCGTTCAATGATGCTCTCACTGGCCGCGTCCTGCTTGACCGGCATGCGCGAGGAATGGAGCAGGCGGAAGAGGATTCTGAAGTCCGAAAAGATCTCCTCGTTGAACATCCGCTCCAGATCGAATTCGAGGAAGGAGAGCTTGATCAGGCGGGAAGAGTCCCGCAGGAGGCGGAGCTGGCGACCATTGGTGACGACCGCGTAGAGGTGTTCCGTCAGGTTGATGTATTCTTGCACCAGGGCATGGGGCGACATGCGCGGCCCGGAATCCTGACGTTTCTTGTCGAGACTGTCGTGCCAACCCATGACATGAATGGGAAAACCGGCCCGGTTCGTGTCCCGGTGGGAGATGGCATAGTTCTTCTGGTTGACGACCTCGCCCTTACCCGCGAGTTCAGGGGTGTAGCCCAAGAGGCCCAGGAGTGGCGTGATCCACTGGTTACGCGTTTCGGTAACGCCCGAGGCACCTTCACGCAGTCGCTCGATCTTCGACTGGTAGGCCGTCCAAAAAGCCCGGGCACTTGCCCAGGCGTCGGCGATCTCGTCTTTGACAGCGGTGTTGGTCGGAAAGCCAAAATCCTGAGAGCGCTGCCCATCCTGCCGCTCGACGGAAGCGATGGTCTCGATGATATCCCCGGTGAGGATGCTGCCTTCTATGCGTATGGAGGGGTGCATTGTAGTGGTTAGTTTTTAGTGGCTGGTGGCTGGTGGGTGGTGGCTGGCGGCTAATCACTGACCACTACCCACTGACAACTCTCTTCCTCAGGGTGTTTAGCATCTTGCCGGTTTGAGCGATGAGATCGAAGGCTTGGGTGGTGTCGGTTTCGGATAGATAATTGAAACGGATGGCGAGCAGGAGTTGGGTTTCGACTTCGGCGAGTGAGCCTCGGGCAATGGACAGGTATTGACGAAAATCGGCAGTCGAACTCCGGGCCTGGCCTTCCGCTATGTTTGAAGGGACCGAAACCACGGCGCGGCGAATCTGGTTCGTCAAGGCATAGAGTTCGTGATTGGGGAATACTTGGCTTAGCCGATACACCTCTTCAGAGAGATCCATAGCTTTCTGCCATACAATCAGTTCCTTGAAACTTTTTACCTTCATAACTAACCACTAAGCACCAGCCACTACCCATTTTGCTGTTCCTGAATGAGTGTGCGCTCGCGTTCCAACTCCCGGCGGAGGGTTTCCTCGTCGGGTAGCTCGAAGCGGTAACGGGACGCGAAGATTTGCTCGTTGCCCTCACCCAAAACGTAGCGAACGAGGGCATCGTTTTTCTCCGAGCAAAGAACCAAGCCAATCGTGGGGTTGTCCTCCGAGGAGCGCTCCTCACGGTCGAAGTAATTGACATACATTTGCATCTGGCCGAGGTCGCGGTGGTCGAGTTTCCCGACTTTGAGATCAATAATCGCATAGCAGCGCAACCGGATGTGGTAGAAAATCAGGTCCGGGTAAAAGTGGTCGCCGTCGAGGGTGATACGTTTTTGCCGGGCGACGAAAGCGAATCCGCTGCCCAGTTCCAAAAGGAAGTCCTGTAAAGTCTCAATAAGCGCATTCTCCAGTTGGTTTTCGTGGAGACGATGCGACTCCGGCAAATCGAGAAATTCGAGGACATAGGGGTCTTTGATGACATCAATGGGACGAAGCGGGTCGCTGGTTTCCCCAGTTTCGGCAAGCATCCCTTGTTTGTCGGCACTTTTCAGCAGACGTTCATAGAACAAGCTGTGAATTTGGCGGTCGAGTTGTCGAACGCTCCAGGCCTGCCGGGAGGCTTCGGCTTCATAGAAAGCGCGGGCGTTCTCGTTTTCCACCCGCATGAGCAAGCGATAATGCGACCAGCTGAGATTCGGGTCAAAGCGCTGCCCGGGCCGTTCGGCTACCGGCGGTATCTCCGGTTTTGCAGGCAGGGCCGCATCATCGGCGTCTTTCGCGGATGGGTCGTGCGGTGTATCCTGCTCTTCGGGTAAAGATTCCGAACACGCCGTGTTCGGTTTCGGACCCGGCAATTCCGAACACACTGTGTTCGGAATTCCATCCCTTTGACAGTAAGCAAGATAAAACTTTCTGAAAAGTTCCAGGTTGCGCCCTGAATAGCCCTTTCCGAAACGATCCGTCAGCTGTTGCGAGAGTTGATTGAGCACCTGCTTGCCATATTCGGCACGCTCGTCGCCGCCTTGTATCTCGTTTACGATCTCCCGACCAATTGCCCAATAGGCATGCACGAGGCTGGAATTGACCGACCGCACGACCTCGGTGCGTGCCTGCTCGATAATCGTCGAGACTTTCTCGGCGAGAGCCAAGGACTCTCGATATTCGGATGAAGACGGGGTAATCTGTTTATTTGGCTTATCCATCAGTGTTCGGGTATTAGGATATAAACCCCCAGCACATCCATGGGAAGGACGGGGTAAACGACTTCAAACTTCTTCCTATCGACAAGGCGCGAAAATCTTTCGTGCGCTTCGACGAGGTGCTTGGACCGCTCTTCAGCCAGCTGGTCGAAACGCTCGCGCAGACCGTCAAGGTGCTGCAAATGCTCACCCAGCTCGCGCTGACGGCGGGCATCGCTCAGGTCACCATCGACGGTGGCCTCACTCAGCAGGCGGTGCGCTTCCGCAAGTTCGAGATACTCCGCTTGGCCGGGCTGGCCACGATAGCCCCAGAGGAGCATTTCTTCGGCGATCAATTTGGGGCCTTTGTCGTGCTTCTCTTCGATGACGTTGCGAACGCGGAAGAGCATGAGGGTGGTCATGCGCTCGACGGCACTGGAACGAAAGACCGCGGCACGAGCGGCACCGCGCTGATTGCGCTCCATGGTGTCGGCGAGGACGCGCTGGCAAATCTGCTCGACGAAGGGGTGGTTGCGGCCGAGGTAGTGGAAGCCCTCGGGCGTGGGGGACTCGAAGCTGACCTGAATGGAGTCGCGTTTGTCCGGCACGGACAGGACAGTCCGGGCAATGGAGGGTAAGTTGGTCAAGTAGAGCCTGAAGCCGACCAGCTCCTGCTTGCGGTTTTTGACCGGTTCCATTTGTGCACCGTATAGACTGGTCAGCGCCTCGATGATAAAGTTCCGCACGGCTTCGGGGTTACCGATGGCGAGATCATTTTCTTTCAGATCCGGCTCGATTTCCTCCGCCTTAATCCCGTGCTGCGTGAAGATGGACCGGGAGGCCTTTACGTTTTCTTCGGAGCGCTTGAATTTATCCGACACTTCGAGGTCGATCTTCTTCGCGGTGTCGAACTCCTCGAAGTTGATCTGCATCTGGCGATCTGTCTTCCTGAAGTTCACCTTATTGTGATTTTCGAGGAGGAGGGATTGGGTAATCGCATCAATCACGCCCTTACTATCCTCGGGGAACGGAACGTTGATACCGGTGGCTTTCTTGATCTCGCGGACCTTGCGTAGGATGACATTGAGCACCACGCCGTCGACCGGATTATCCTGGGAGAAGAGCAGGTAAGCCTTCACCTCTTCCCGGGTCTGCCCGAAGCGGTCAACCCGCCCCTCCCGCTGTTCGAGGCGGTTGGGGTTCCACGGAAGATCATAGTGGAACACGGAATCAAACCAGGTGTGGAGATTGATCCCCTCGGAGAGGCAATCCGTGGCGATCAGGATGCGCCGTTTAAAGCTGCCCATGGCCTGAATGCGTTCCTTGCGTAACTCATCCGGGTCTTCGGACGTGACGACCTGCACGGTCACATCCTTGTAGGCCTTCTCGAAGATCGGTTTCAGCTGTTCGCCGAGATAATTGGCGGTGGGAATGTAGCGACAGAAAATGACGGGGTTGAAGCCTTGATCCAGCCAATCTGCGATGACCATACGGGTGGCCTCCAGCTTGTAATCCTTCTTGATTCCCTGCAATTCGGACAACTCCTTTTCGAACTCTCGCAGTTTCCGCAACTCGTAGTCGGACCAGTTGGTTGACTCCACCAACTCGACGGGTGACAGATCCGACTCGAATCCTTCGGGCGAGTCGTGAACAATGTCACCGGCCTCTTCCTCCAACAGCTCCTCGCCACTCAGTTTGGATCGACGATTGCGCAGCATACTAATGCCTGCCGCCGGGCTGGACATGACGCCACGAAGTAGGCCGAGGGCCGTCCAGTAGTGGACGCGCTTCCCCCGCTCGTTCTCCTTGCCGCTGACCAAGCCCCGGGCAAACTCGAAAATACGCTCGAAGAAGGCGGCATACTCCGGTGCCAGATTGTAATCAAACTCACCCGAATCACGCTCCGGAAATGGCGTCTTTTGGTTCATCCACTTCGCGACATCGGCGCGACGCCTTTGCACGAAGTGGGCGGCCAAACGCTTGCGTTCCGCCTGGCCTGCGGTGGCGATGTCGATGGTCTCGAAAGAATCGTCGATGAGCCCCAGGAGGGAGCCGAACTCCTCCGGCTTACCGCTGTGCGGGGTGGCCGTGAGCATGACCAAGTGCTGGTTCTCTTTGCGTCTGTCGACGATATCACGAAGGAGCGCATGGCGCTGTTGTTGACCTTTGGAGGCCCCTTGAGGTCTGGCGCAGGTATGGGCTTCGTCAACAATCAGGAGTTCCGGGCATTCGGAGATAAAGATCTGTCGGCGCTGATCCGACTTTATGTAGTCGATAGAAATGATCTGAAAGGGATAATGCTGGTAAACCGAGACATCCCCGTGGATTTCGCGGTCGAGTCTGGCTTGCGTATTGGACCGGATCACAACCGCGTCGAGACCGATCTTATCTTGGATTTCCTGCTGCCACTGGTCACACAAATGCGGCAGGCAGACGACGGCAAAGCGCTCAATAATCTTACGGTCCAGCAACTCGGCGATAATCAGGAGTGCCTCGATGGTTTTACCAATCCCGACATCGTCCGCGATAAGTAGCCGTGTCGTCGATTGGCGCAGTGCCATAACCAGAGGCACCATTTGGTAGCTTCTCGGTTGGAACGAGAGCTTCGCCAGACAGCGGAATGGGCCAGCCCCGTTTCTGAATGACAACCGGGCCGCATTGTAGAGAATCCGGGAGTGCGCAAAATTACCGAGGTCATCCACTGTCGGCCTCGGGAATTCGGCTGGCGCTGGTCGATCACTCGGGTCTGCTGCAGGCAGGAAGATACCGGTTGCTTCCTCTTCACTGCCTCCCAGAGGCTGTAGTAGGAGCAGATCGGGATCCGGCGATGCCTGGACGACCCAGTCCCGTCCACGGAGGGCAACCAATGTGCCGGGCTGATAATCAGTGGTTTGGCTATGCATCGACGGCCTTTGTAAAGATGTCCGGATATTTTTGAACTAAATCGTCCATCGTATTTTTGTAATAATAAACGATGACCTCGCCGCCCCGTTCGCGGATGGCAGCGCGCTTTTTCGCATCCTCAGATTGAATCTCGGGTCTATCGTGTGGTGTTCCATCGCAAAAGACCCATGTGTCGGGTGCATAGAAGAAGTCCGGCTTAACGTAGAGGCCGTCAACTTCTTCCTGGGCGGTGTCAGGAAGGCGAAGCTTATGCTTAAAGAGATAGTCCAGAAATACTTTCTCAGTGGAAGAGTTCGAATCCATCTGCCGTAGCAAGCGCTGATACTGATCTTCATAGCTGCCATCCGTTGTCGTATCACGACGCTCAATGGAGCAGGCTAGAATCTTGTCCAAAGCATCGTGAATAATGAAACGGTCGATCTGCAGGTGATGAGGTTGGTTGTAATAGCTGAGGAGGTCGTCGTAGGACGCCTTTTCCTTGTATTCTGTGTCGTCGTAGCGGCAGACGGCCTTCGCTTCTTCGATCACACGCTTAAAGGCCTCAACATCTTCAACCAGTTGGCTGAGAATGCCCAAGCTACCCTCGCTGGATTCGTAGAGGAAGATGTTGGGTTCATCCAGAGTGCCCATTTGGGCGACCCCGAGTTCGGCCGGTTCAATCTGAAAGAGTCGCTCAATGCCGCGTTTAAGCGCATACATCAAGGTGAGCACACCTTCGGTGCCAAGTGCCAACGCGGTCAAGGGCTCGATGTAGAGCGCATCGGCGGTATTGTCGGCCCAAAGCATGACTTTGCGGATTTCTTCCTTCGCTTCCGGATCAATCGAGTTTTTCCAGAAGCCAGTCTTCATCCCAATAGGGAAGCCATCGTCGTTTCTGGCCCGATCCCGCTTGTTGATTTGAATCAACTGAGCTGCGGGGATGTAAGCCAAGTTGAGAAGAACCTGCTCGTCGGTTTTGATCTGAGCCCGCCGAACACGTTTCAACTCCTCAGGCTTAACAGTGAAGTAGGTTTCGATATTAAACCCAAGTCTTCGGCGCTCTTCCTCCTCACAGGTAATGTATTCCTTCTTTTCGGCGCGGCTCTCCGGTAATTTCAAAATACCGACGTAGTCTTGGCGATTGTCGCCGTCATTAAGTTCGGTCTGCGTGAACGGGCAGCGGTCCGCTGTCTCATAGGCATCATCCAGCCAGAACCCGGATTTCGAGCAGACGCGGATGTTGCGCAGATGGGAATCCACCTCGGGCAAGACCACCTGTTCGATACGATACTTATTCCCGTTGTGGTAAATGATATTCAACGGGCCGAACTCGCGGAGCGCGATCAGCCTGGGGCGGGAGATATATTCGCCCACGTCGTCTTTACCGGACACGAAGGTTCGAACCGGTAAGCGCGTGAAGTTGTAGCCCGGCAAGAAGCCTTCGGAGGCAAGATACCGATAAACGTAGAACTCGGAAAGTTCGCTGTTTCCCCGGATGTCATTCCGAAGAAGGTCCAGTTGTCGTGTCGCCTGATCCTGCAAACGCTTCGCCCGCTTGTATTCATCGCTGTTCAGTTGATACACGCCGTTGGCTATTTCGTTGGAGGCTTTGGCTCGTGTCGAGAAAGCTTCGCGGTATGACGTCCGCCATCGATCAAGGGCCTTATCCAAATCGTTGGGCAAATCCTGGATAACCTTGTCCACCCAAGTCTCGGTGAACCAGCGCTCCTGGGAAAGAGATGGCAGAATCGTTTTCAGTGCCTTCATGACACTATCCCGAAAAGACAGGGCTTGTGCAGGATTCAAATTCAGCCGCTCATGGATAACCGGGCGCAATGGATAGTCCGGCAAATCCGGGTCCAGTAGTTCGGTGACAGACTCCCGGACATTCGGCAGGCCGATATCGGTGAAGACGAGAGCATGAACGTGCGACTCGATCAGCTCCCGATTGAGAAGATCCAACCTCGGTTCCTCAACGACACCGGCGACGAGCTGATCCTTGTTCTCAAAGAAGTTCCGGTCGTGCGGTGAATAGGAAGAACAGTAGGTCATGACCAGAGCAGCTTGCCCACTGCGGCCAGCGCGACCACTTCGCTGCGCATAATTGGCGGCATTGGGAGGTGCATTCCGCATGTGAACGACACTTAAGGCACTGATATCGACACCCAGCTCCATTGTCGGCGAGCAATACAAGGCACTGATTGAGTCGGACCAAACCTTGTCGTCGTCCAAGGTTTTTTTGCCATCGACCTCGTTGTAAAATTCAGCCCGGAAGCGATCCTCCCGGTCAATGCGTAAATCATTGTTAAGCTGGCCCGTATGATCTTCACCGCGCAGCGTCTTAATCTTCGAGAAGTCTGTCTCATAGATCCGCTTAAAGAAGTAGTTGGGCTTCTCCTGATAGCTCTTATAGCTGCGAATTTTGACCTCATCCCGGCGAACACTTTTTCCGTCGCCTGGTTTCCAGATGATTCGATCCAGGCGGAGCTGATAGATGAATGTTGGCTGCCCCTGAGCGTCACGGCGCTCGTGTTTGACGACAAACCCCGCTTTTTCCAAGAGCTCCAAGAGCTGGTCTATGATGCCCTCGTAGCTGGCTCGGTTGATCTGAAAAGAAGGCTCTTTTTCAGCAAAAAACTGGCGGAAATATTTCCCCAGCGCACTCGTCAAGGCCATCGAGCTATTCTTACCTTTTGAACGGGCACCTAAGCGGGTCCGGCGGAGGAAGCCGGGGGAGAGGCTCTTTAGATCCTCAAAGGCCCACTCCGGGCGAAGATTATCGCCGAATGCTTTCTCATTCTCCTGGAGAATGCTGTCCTTGAGCAAGCCGTCGTTGTGGATCGCATATTCGAGTCGGAAATAATCCAGCAGATTTCGAAGAAAGCTCTCTTTTTCCTCTACAGGAAGCTGCGCTAAGACGGGGATGCCTTCCCAGCCTGATTGCCAATTCGCTGTTTCCGTCAAATGGGCGTAGTCGATACTCAGCAAAGCACACTTCTCCAGATTTGGAAGGATCACCCTCCAACCGCGTCTCAGATCGTAAATAGCTTGATAGGTCAGATAGTCGCCAAAGACTTTGCGCAACTCATCCAGAATAAACTGGGGCACATCATCCGAAACATTCTTTGCGAATGATTTGGGACGAAGGTCAAGCGCATCAAAAATCGCATTTCCGATCCGCGTATAATCCAATCCTTCAGGATTCGCCTTCAAGGCTTTCGCAATGGCCGCTCGGATGAACGTGACGCGTATGAAGTCGTTAAAGTGTCCGGCCTGTAAGGCAGCATCCTGGCGATTATCCGTAAAGCTGAGTAACTTTTGATCTCGGGGAGCAAAGCCGTTTCGATTCAACGAATCCAAGGTCAGGAAGGATGTTATCGTGGTGGAAGTGCTGCGGCCCTCATTTCCTAATGTGGTCAACTTGGTGCGTTCGCTGGTGTTCGCCTCGAAAAACACTCCGGCGGTCGGATCAAAAAGGAGTCCTTTCGGTTCACATGGCATAAACCAACCCGGGAGGCCTGAACCAGCAGAGTCTGAGCAAGTCCCTTCTGGGCTGTAGTGAATTCTCTGAGGAGCCCGCCGCCGATACTTTGCCTCGAAAACGAGGTTTCCCGACTTATCCACACGCGTCCATGAGCTTGGAAGTGACTCCATATCGGTTGCAGGATTCCAGACCTCATCCCCACCTGGAATGATATATCCCGCCACCAGGTCATCATTGTCGGGAAGGGAGTCATTGAATTCTCTGGGTAGCAGCTTGCCTTTGTCCTCGTCCAGATAGACGCAGATAAAGGTTTTACCGGAAGCCCGGCTGAACACATGAGGAAAAAGAAACCGTTCGGATTCGTCATCAGCCGCAAAGTGCAGCCCTGGTTGGAGCGTAATATGGCGCTTTCCGGCTTCGTCCAAGGTGGCATAGACAGAGCCAGTTTGGGCGAAAAACTGGTGCAGCCGAAAAGGCAGAAGAGTGTAACGCTTCCCTTGCGCGATGAGCTTTTGGTTTAACTCGTTGATTGCCTGGAAGAGCTTACTCAGATGCACAATGGCCAGCGACCTTAAATCTTCATTCAGTTCTGCTGCCTGAATCAATCGGCTGGCGATTTCCGTCATCGGGAGCGGCTTGGCCCGTTCCAATTCCCCATCGGCCTCGTTGAATTTTAAAGCAACCGCATTTTCCAACCAAATCGCCGTAGGATGCTTCCTGAGTGCGTCCTCGTCTTTAAAACCATCAATCCCCGCCTGAAGAGCCCCTTGGAGATCTTTAGAATCGGGCAAACGGCCATCGGGTTCCAGAGAACGCTCCAACTCTTCTGAAATAATTTGATTACTTGAAAAGTCCTCCCCGAATATCTTGGACGCAAACTCCGCGATTATTTGCTTCTTATCCTGCGAAGATCCCTTTGAGACCATTGTCGCTGATGTCCCGATGCACGTCACCGGATGAGGAATCCGGGATTTGATTCTGCGGATAAGCATGCCGACATCTGCTCCCTGTCGGCCGCGGTAAGTATGTAGCTCATCGAACACAAGAAACTCCAGGTTTTCCGAAATTGAATCTTTAATCTGTCGCTCCTCGAATCTCGTCAAAAGAAGCTCCAACATCATGTAATTGGTGAGCAGGATGTCGGGCGGGGATTCTTTGATGGTTTTTCTGAGGTCCGACTTAGTCTGTCCCGTAAAGGCGGCAAAGGTAATCGGAAATTTCTTACCGGAATGCTTTTCGTAACTCTCTTTGAACTTGTTGAGTTCCTCCTCTTGGGAATTGATCAACGCATTCATAGGATAGACGAGAACGGCCTTGATTCCTTTCCCTGTTCCTTTTTCGAACAGATGGTTAAAAATGCTTCCGATGTAGGTTAATGATTTTCCCGAACCTGTGCCTGAAGTGACGACAAAGCTCTTCGGCTGGACTCCCAAGCGTAGCGCTTTCACCTGGTGAGCATACAATTCATATTGATGGAACACACTAGCCGTCTCTGGACGAAGCGTTTTCTCTTGAACCAGATCATTGATTGTAAGTGCCCGCTGGTAGGCCGGGTTAAACTGAACCAATGGCTCGGGCCACAAGGTTCCATCCTCAAGCCGACTTTCAACCTCTAGACGGATGTCGTCATCAAATATTTCTATAAAGCTCTCAATGTACGAGCGGTAGCCAGAAAGTATTTCTTGATGGATTTGGAGAATACTCATTTGGGGAAGTGGACGGAGATTTAGCGGCGTTGATCGGCGGAGTTCATGAACCTTACAGATAAGGTCATCAGAAGGTCATCTGCTCGAGCATATACAGAGTGATGGGGGTGGGGTCGTCGCGGTTGGATCTGGCGAAGCTGAACCCGGTTTCGGTAAGTTTTTAGAGGCCTTGGGAGCTGGAGGAGTTGTGAAACGGGCTGTGAGAACATGCGAAACACGAGGATAGGGAGCTTTCTTACTCCGTAAAAATGGTAAGTTCTTGTTTTGGCTTTGGGGCTTTGAACATACTCGGGACTCGCAACGGCAATGTTGCGCAGAATCTTGGATGGGTAGAGATCGCTCATGATTTCCGTGTGTCCTTTAAGTGGTCAAGGAATTCTTGTGCTTGTTGGTCGAGGCGTGCGTCGTAGAGGTCGAGTAGACACTCCACTTCGTCTGTGACGGTTCGACCGTCCTTGTCTTCTTGGAAGTAGGATTCTCTCCGGTGAAGGCGATGAATGACCACCTGAGCCGTCTGTCCGGTTTCGGCCGGGCGGAGAGAAGGATCGATCTTCGAAATGGCTTTCTCGATCTCGCGGTCGGACTGCTGAAAGGCGATCAAGTCGAGGCGAGGTTCGCCGACGAGATCGATTCCGGGAAAGTGGTGCCGTGCGCCGATGATCCCGCCGATGGCGTACTGAACAGAGGAAAGCTTGTTGGCCTTCTCGGCGTTTTTCAGTGCAGGACGAGGCGCCGCCGAGACGAAGCGGCGGGTCTGGCGAACATCTTCTGAGTCGGCGAGGAGCTTTGTCCAGGCGGATTCGGGAAAGCGGCGAAGTTCAACTCCGCGGCGTGGGTCTTCTTTGAGATACTTTTCGAGTTTTTCGCGGGCGGCTTTGATCGTAGGGTAGCTGCAGTCTGCGAGATCACCTAGGTGCGAAGAAGAGACCGGCCCAAGTCCGCGGAACCAGTAGAGTAGGAGAATCTTCAGGATCGTCGAAAAGGCGTCCGGATTGCGGGAGTGCTTTTTCGGATCCTTTCGCTGCAGTTGGTGAAACAGCTCGTGAATCGTCGACGAGTCGAGAGGGCTGGAATTGCGAAAAAGTTCGGGAGATTGCTCCTCCGTGCCGTACTTTGGAAAGAGGGAGAGACGGTCTGTAATTTCATCCCGTATGATCGAGCGGAAGCCTTCCCATTCTCCTTGAATTCTGTCCGCAGATATTTTCGGTTCGTCGAGTAGGAGAATCCCGTAAATCATCGGATCATGACCCACGGTCATGGCCAGTTGGGTCAGTGAATCTCTCAGCATGCGGACATCCTTGATCCCCCGCTTATATTCTAAGACCGTGTTGCCGAATCGGGCGTCGGGTCGATAGGAACCCCATTTAGGATCAGAGGGTTCGTAGATTATTTTCATTTAAATTTAAGAAGCGACTTCCATTTCAAAGTTGCAACTAAATATTAAGGTCGCGACTTAATTGGTTCTATTCTCGAGGATGGCACTGGTGATCCGTTCTTTTTGGGAAATTTTCTGGAGTTTTTAAAGCCGAGGACTGAGAAGGACCAGCCTTTTGGCCGTTTTGGCAATTGGTAGTTTGGCCTTTGTTCATCAAATTTCAGCCATGACTTCGCGGATTAGTCCCGTAAGGGAGGAACTTATTACTTTCTGCGCAATAGAACGACTAGCAATTTGGGAGAAATCCGCTATTAACCATCATTTCCGGGTGTGCCGAAACCTTACGAATCGCAATCCCACGACTGCCAAAACCCCTGAACACGGGCCGGCCCCACTACAAAACCCTTGAGAAAGCGACCGGGGGTTGCCAAAACCTTGCGAAAGAAAAAATAGTGCGGGAATGGACGACAACGAACTAAAGCGGATCAAAGACCAGATCTTCGAGGAGATAATGAAGGGGAAGGGGATGGCCACCGCTAGAATCTTGCAGAGAAACAAGGGGATTTCTCTCGACGTAGCAAAAGAGGTCGTTGAAAAGACGCATCTGCTGGAGTGGCGTTCCGTGGTCGGTCCAAATGGCGGACGGCCGTCTATCGTTTTCTTCCAGCGGGTTTGGGCTGGGCGGATTGTTGATGAAGAATCGGTGCCGTGGTTGTTGGAACAGCTGAAAAGCCGAAACTGAGCAGATTCCCTATTTCTTCGTCCGCTGAATTTCTGCGGGAAGGGTCCGGATCAAGATTTCATTGATGAAGGCCGAGGTCTTAACCTTGGTTCCTCGTTGCGCAGACAAATTGCGAACGCCTTGCTCGATCAGCTCAATGGTTTTGGGATCCAAGGTTACGGTAATTCTCACCCTTTTCGCAGCCTGTCCTTTTTCGATCTTCATGGGGTCAAAAGACTAAAAGATCTTCTGGGAATAGGTAAAATCATAAAAAGTATGAGGAAATCATACTTTTAGCTTGAAAATCATACTTTCTCATACTTTTATAGCGATATGAAAACGATCAAACTAAGACTAAGAGGTGCGGCTCCGCTGCTCATGAACAGATACCCAACGGAAAAAAATCCGTCTCGCGCGTCCGCAGAGGCGGCTATCGAACGTATTCTTCCTAGCGAAGAAGAATATCTCAACGATGCGCTGTATATCGATGAGAAGGGGATCTACCTGCCCTCCGACTGGATCGAGGCCGCCCTGCGGGATGCAGCGAAAGGATTTCGGCAGAAGGGCTTGAAAACCTACAAGGAAGCAATCCAGTCGAGCGTTTTCTTGACCGAGGAGAAGGTCCGATTGAAAGATCCGAAGTGGATTCCGGACCGTAGACCCGTAACGGTGCAGAAAGCCCGTGTCGTGAGGGTGCGCCCGCGGTTTGACTCTTGGGAGACGGAACTATTCGAGATAACTTATAATGAGTCGCGCATTACCAAGGATCGATTGCTGTCGATCATTGAGGAGGCCGGATGTAGCAAAGGCATAGGTGATTTCCGCCCAAAGTTCGGTCGTTTCTCTGTTTTGACTCGATGAAATCATCTGCCTTAAGAATTTACGGTCCACAGCGGCTTGCCTAGCCATGGTGTGCTCCGGTTGGGAACGTCCCGGCACGACGCCCTCCTCTGTGGAGGGCGTTGTTTGTGGGAGTTATGAAGAATTTATCACTCCTCAAGTCAGAGAGATAGCCGGGTTGATCGAATCATTTTGGCCGGGGAAGTATGATCTCCGATATGAAGTGAAGCTATCGGAAATATTTCCCGAGCCAGAGAATCATGGATTACTTCATATTTGGCGATATGGGCGTGCAGATTTGGTCGTGAATTTTGCAAGAACTGGCAGGATACTATCGATAATCGAGCTGCATGGCGCTCATCATTGGACTGAGAAACAGGCCAAAAATGACCGCCGGAAATACATGCTCGCCAAAGAAAACGGCGTCGCAGGCCTTTGTATGTATAATTCTCTAATTGGCAGAATTTCGCGAAAAAAGATGCGAAATCTGCTCGGGAAATATTTTTACGGGGATTTTACAAGCAAGTAATCCGCGTTTTTCTGTCGAGAATAGGGGCAAATTTTCCGTTCATAAAAAAAGGAAGATCTACTTTTGGTAAAGTAACCAAATTTTGGATACAATTTGTTTATTGAGTAGAGAGTTTTCGTAAATAACTGTCTTTTAAAGGCTTGTGAGGGTTGTTGAATCAATTGCTTAATGGACCATAAATGACCAAAAATTGAAAAAGTTGACATGTCAATAAATTGTTGAATAACAGTGACTTGAAAAAATTTAACAAGTCAAAATTTTTTCGGCTCGAAGTGGGGGTGCGCGAAAAACTTTGGGTTGATTTTTGGCGGGAACCTAACCTGTTTGTGATGTGCGTCATCCACTCCGGATGGCCGAATAATCACTAAGGTAAGGAAAATAAAATGTTAGCAATATTGTTTGTATGGATCCGTTTGCCCGAGAACGGTGAAAAGTGTAAGTAGTCGGCCCTTAAAAAGCAGGCAGCAGGTAGGATGAGTGAGCTC